>ERZ1292623.3059-Hain-H51-01um-R1-3059-length-14553-cov-9_pt1 | contig 14553 bp, 7 predicted proteins | sample MGYA00564398_ERZ1292623 | MGnify/ENA primary metagenome ERZ1292623 (study PRJEB36523, sample SAMEA6512633) | groundwater metagenome | collected 2019-01-07 | study: AquaDiva: Metagenomics assemblies of 32 groundwater samples
TTCATCATCCGTTCAATGTTCAGCGCCAGTGTTTTTTCAAAAAAAGCGCGGTTTTTTCCTTTCAGGGCGATTTCGTGATAATGAATTACGGCCATTGATTTCTGTTTTTTCATAACATAATAAAAAAACTTCGCCCGACTTACAGCTTTTTTTCCAGGTGGGTGTTCGCACCATCCCGCCAAGGCGGAATGAAATTTAGAACTCCCTAAAAAACTACTTGATCTATAAGTTCCTCGGGCAAAGTTTTCAATTTTATAATAGCATAACAACCGGAGTTTTTCAAGAAACTTATTCACATGCTTCCCTGCCTTCGTTTTCTCTTTTTTTAATTTTCTCTTTCTTCCTCGCCGTAAACGAATTCAAAATCAACCTTTTTATAATCAAATAATTCTTCGGTTTTAAAAAACCTCTTTATTTCCGCTTCCGCGGCCTTTGGAGAATCCGAAGCATGGACAATATTGGCCTGCCCGCTGATGGAAAAATCTCCGCGAATGCTGCCGGCGTCCGCTTCGTATCCTTTAGTCGGACCGACAATAATTCTGACTGCGCTAACGGCGTTCAAGCCGGAAAGCGCCATTACCGCCACCGGCGAAGATTTCATAAAATTTTTAAGGGATTTAAAAAACGGCTTGTCCTTATGATGAACGTAATGTTCATCCAATAAAATGTCTTCCAGCTGAATCATTTTAAGGCCGGCGATCTTCAAGCCCTTTTTTTCAAAACGGCCGATGATTTCGCCGAGCAGATTCCTTTGCAGGGCATCGGGCTTGATAATAATTAGAGTTTTTTCTTCTTGAAATTTCGGCATTGTTTTGTTTATATCAACTATCTTTGTTCTTTGCAAATTTGCGCGGAATAATTTTTATCTATATTCTAATAAGTATAATATGGAAAAATCGCCTGACAAATATTTTCTGCTGAAACAAAAAGGAAAAGGCTATCCTCCGCTTTTAAAGGAAATTCCGGATCCTCCTCTTCAAATTTACTTAAAAGGCAAAATTCCCGATGAAAAGAGAAAGGCCGTGGCTATCGTCGGAACAAGAAAAGCCACCAGCTATGGCTTAAAAGCCGCCCGCGAGCTGGCGCGGGATTTAGCCGGCCAAGGCGTTATTATCGTAAGCGGCTTGGCTTTAGGCATTGACGCCGAAGCGCATAAAGGCGCGCTGGACGCCGGCGGCCTGACGCTGGCGGTGCTCGGTTCCGGCATCAATCAAATTTATCCGGCGACCAACCAGCCGCTGGCTAAAAAAATTATTGATCAGGGCGGCGCTTTGATTTCGGAGTTTGAACCGAACCGCCCGCCGGAAAAATGGACCTTTCCCCAAAGAAACCGCGTTATCGCCGGCCTTTGCCAGATGACCGTCGTCGTGGAAGCGCCCGAGCGAAGCGGCGCTTTAATCACCGCTTATCTGGCGCTGGAATACAACCGAGAAGTGGGCGCGATTCCCGGAGAAACCACTTCCGTTAATTCAAGGGGGACGAACGAACTTATTAAAAAAGGGGCGGCGCTTGTCCGAAACGCGGACGATGTTTTGGAAATATTGGGCCTGAACGCCGAAAACAAAAAATTTGACAAATTTGATGAAATGGAGAAAATCGTTCTGGAATGCCTGAAAAACCCAAAAAACAAAGACGAACTGTCAGTTGAAACCAAATTGCCGGCCGACATTCTTAATCAAAAACTTACTATGCTTGAATTAAAAAAAGTAGTTAAAAATAACGAAGGAATATGGCAAAAATCAAAATAATATTCCAACTTTTATGAAACTCGTTATCGTTGAATCACCCACTAAAGCCAAAACTATTTCCAGATTTTTAAGCCGGGATTTTCGCGTTGAATCGTCATACGGCCATTTGCGCGATCTTCCGAAATCAAAACTCGGAATTGACGTTGACAATGATTTTAAGCCGCAATACATCATTCCGATGAAATCAAAAAAACGGGTAAACGAATTAAAAAAAATATCAGAGAAAGCGGAGGAAGTGGTGCTGGCCAGCGATGAAGATCGCGAAGGAGAAGCAATCGCTTGGCACCTCATCCAAGCCTTAAAATTAGACGAGCCTGAAACTAAAAAAGCGGAGCGGAAAATCGTCAAACGAATAGTTTTTCACGAAATCACGAAAAAAGCGATTGAAGAAGCGTTAAAAAATCCGCGCGATATTGACCAAAATCTGGTTGATGCCCAACAGGCGCGCCGCATCCTTGACCGCTTGGTCGGCTATAAACTTTCGCCGTTTTTATGGAAAAAAATATATCGCGGACTTTCAGCAGGGAGAGTGCAGTCAGCCGCGGTGCGGCTGATCGTTGAACGGGAACAGGAAATTGAAAAATTCAAGCCGGACGAATATTGGACGATCGCGGCAAAATTCAAAAAAAACGAAGGAAAGCGTGATTCCCTTTCGGAAAAATTTGAAGCAAAACTCGCAAAAAAAGACGGCAAACCGCTTGAAAAACTGGCTATAAAAAATAAACAGGAAGCGGACGCCGTCCTTAAAGAACTGGAAAACGCGCGATATAAAGTAAGCAAAATAGAAAGCAAAGAGGTTCGCCGCCAGCCTTTTCCTCCTTTTACCACCAGCACTCTTCAACAAACTTCCGCCAATAAATTCGGCTATTCCGCAAAAAAAACAATGTTCGCCGCCCAACGGCTTTACGAATCTGGGTTCATTACCTACATGCGCACCGATTCGGTCAACCTCTCAAATGAATCCCTTGAATCCGCGGCTTCTTTCATTAAAAAAAACATCGGCCGGGAATTCGTGCTTGACGCCCCGCGAAGATTTAAAACTAAATCAAAAATGGCGCAGGAAGCCCACGAAGCAATCCGTCCCGCCGACCTCTCGGCCGCGCCGGACGCGCTCAAAGAAAAACTTCAGCCCGACCAATACAAAATATATAATCTCGTCTGGAAAAGATTTCTCGCTTGCCAGATGAAAGAAGCGATATTTGATTCCACCAGCGCCGAGATTGAAACTGGCCGTTTTGTTTTTCGCGCCAGCGGCTCGGTAATGAAATTCGCGGGATGGACAAAAATATATGAAACGGCTTTTTCCGAATCTCTTCTGCCGTTGCTTGAAGAAAATGAAATCTTGAAACTTGAAGATTTGAACGCCGAACAGCATTTTACCGAACCGCCTCCCCGCTACTCGGAAGCGGCCTTGATAAAAACTCTTGAAGAACACGGCATCGGCCGGCCTTCCACCTACGCGCCCACTCTCAGCACCATTCAAAACAGGAACTACGCGGAAAAAAACGAACAAAAAAAATTTAAGCCCACCGAAATAGGCATAATGGTAAACGATCTTTTAATGGAACACTTTCCCGAAATCGTCAATCTGGAATTCACCGCGAAAATGGAAGATAACCTTGACCAAATTGCCGATGGCAAAGAAAAATGGGAACCGGTTCTAAAAAATTTTTATGGGCCGTTCGCCGCGAACTTGAAAAAAAAATATGAAACAGTGGAAAAACGCGACCTAACGGAAAAAACCGACGAATTGTGCGAAAAATGCGGCAAACCAATGATTATAAAACACGGACGCTTCGGCCGGTTTATCGCCTGTTCCGGCTTTCCGGATTGCCGAACAACCAAATCTCTTCCGCCGGTTTCCTTGAATATCAAATGCCCGAAATGCCAGACCGGCGAAATAATTATGAAAAAAACCAGAAAAGGACGGATTTTTTACGGCTGTTCCCGATATCCGGACTGCGACTTGGCCGCCTGGCAAAAACCCACGGGCCGGCTCTGCGTTGAATGCGGCGCCGCGCTTGTAGAATTAAAAAACAGCGTCAAATGCTCCAATAAAAACTGTTCTTTCAGAGAAGGGCACAAATCATCCCGTAATTCCTTATGAATTGGGAAGAATACGAAAAAAAACTTAATGAATGCGGCGCAGCCAAAGACGGCCGCATTGTAATTAAACGGGCTTTTGATTTCGCCCATAAGGCCCATGAAGGACAAAAAAGATTTTCCGGCGATCCTTACATCAGTCATCCTCTGAATGTTTCTTTAAAAGTCGCTTCTTTAAAGCTCTCCGCTTCCGCCATTGCCGCCGCCCTACTTCATGACACCGTGGAAGAAAGCAAAACGACGCTCAACGCCATTAAAAAAAAATTTGGAGAAGAAACGGCTCTTTTGGTGGACGGACTGACTAAAGTCAAAAAAATAAAGTATCGCGGCGCGGAAAGACAGGCGGAATCAATGCGTAAAATGTTTCTCGCTTTAGCCCAAGACATCCGCGTCGTAATAATCAAACTGATGGATCGCCTTCATAATCTGGAAACGCTCTGGGCTCATCCCAAGCCGGAAAAAAGAAAACGAATTGCTTTGGAAACATTAGAAATTTACGCTCCTTTGGCCGATCGCATCGGCATGTGGGACGTTAAATCAAAATTGGAAGATTTGGCTTTTGAATACGCTTACCCCGAAGAATACCAGTGGCTTGCCGGTGAAATAAAAGAAAAGATTCCTCAACGGGAAAAATATCTGGAAGAGCTGGTTCCTTTGATTAAAAAAGAGTTTATCGGAGAAAACATTAAGTTTTCGGAAATTTCCTGGCGCGTAAAACATTATTACAGTTTGTGGAAAAAACTTCAAAAAAAAGATATGGATTGGTCAAGAATAAAAGACTTGGCGGCGATGAGAATCATCGTTCCAGACGTAGAAAGCTGTTATGCCGCGCTCGGCGTTATCCATAAACTCTGGCGCCCCTTGCCAGGCCGAATAAAAGATTTTATCGCTCTCCCGAAACCCAACGGCTACCAAAGCCTGCATACCACGGTTTTTGCCAAAGGCGGGCGCGTTACCGAATTTCAAATCAGAACTCCCGAAATGCATCGCGATTCCGAATTTGGAATCGCCGCTCATTGGGTCTACAATCTGGCCGGAAAATCATCCGAATCCGCTGTTTTTCACCGCAACAAATTCGCCTGGGTCAAACAACTTCAAGAATGGCAAAAAGAATTTCAAAAAGAAAAGCGAACCACCAAAGAATTCCTTGATTCCCTAAAAATAGATTTTTTCCACGACCGCATTTTCGCGCTTACTCCCAAAGGCGACGTTATTGACCTTCCCGACGGCGCTACACCCGTGGATTTTGCCTATCACATTCATTCGGAAATCGGCGACAGCGCGGTCGGCAGCAGAATCAACGGCAAAATGGCGCCGCTTTCCTCCGGCTTAAAATCCGGCGATGTGGTAGAAATTCTTACTCAAAAAAATAAAAAACCTTCCCAAGAATGGCTGGAATTCGTGAAAACTTCATTAGCCAAAGATCATATCCGCTCGTCCTTCAAAGAATTTTCTTCTTCCGCCTTAAGCATTAAAAAAAATAAAATAAAAAAAAGAGAACTTATTATCGTCGTCAAAAACCGCATCGGCTTGCTTCAAGAAATTGCCGCGATTTTCGCTTCTTTTCGGCTGAATATTGAATTCATCAAAAGCGACACTTCAGGCACGGAATATCCGGCCATTCACATCGTCTTTACCCCTAAAAATGAAGAACAAATGAAAAAAATAAAAATTAAGATAAAAAAACTCAAAAACGTAGAAGATATCCGAATTCGCTTTCTCTAAGCGGTAAAATTAAACGGTAAAATTATTCAAAATATCTTTATCTTTCTCCGCCGAGGCACTTTTATTTTTATCCGAATCTTTTAAAATATCTCCAAAATCAGAAACGGTCTGAACTTGAGGAAAATCTTTAGGCAAATTCGGCGCCGGTTCTTCAAACAAAGATTTATCGGATACCGGCAATTCTTCGGATAAAAAATTTTCCTGTTCCTTTTTTTCGGCGATTTTTCCCGAAATATCAGCAAGTTCCTCGTCGGAAAAAAACGAAATGGCGATTACGCCGCCCTGCCCCTTCCTTTCAATTGAAACCCGCGTTCCTAAAACTTGAGCTAATTTTTCCTCCACCCGCCGAATCCCCGGATCGGGTGAATCGTCTTGTTTTCTCGCCCGATCGCGAGCGATGCGCCGCGAAATTTTTTCCGCGTCGCGCACGGAAAGATTTTTATAAAGAATATCCTTAAAAAGAATCTGCTGATCCCCGAAACGATCCGAAAGCATTAAAAGAGGCCGGGTATGACCTTCGTTGATTTTTCCTTCCATTAAAGCGTCTTGCATTTCTTGAGGTAAATTCAAAATGCGAATGCTGTTTCCCACGAATTCGCGGCTCTTTCCGATCTTCGCGCCGATCTCCCGCTGTTTTATTCCAAAATCGTCGATTAAACGTTTAAAAGCGATTGCCCGTTCAACGGGATTTAAATCTTCGCGCTGGATGTTTTCAATCAGTGCCAATTCCAATTTTACTCTTTCAACGGACTCTTGGCGGATAATCACCGGCACTTGAACCAGTCCGGCTAATTTGGAAGCCCGCAATCTTCTTTCGCCGGCCACCAATTCATAATCAACGGCCGTTCCCGTCTCCACTTCATATTCTTTCCTAACCACCACCAGCGGCTGAATCACGCCGTACTGGCGAATGGACTCCGCCAATTCTTTTAATCGCGCTTCGTCAAAGGTGCGGCGCGGCTGCAAAGAATTGGGCTTTATTTTTTCCGTTTCAACCCAAAAAATGCTTAAATTTTGTCCGGTTGGCGCTTGATTATTTTCCATAATAATTTTAAATTTAACAAATAGGATTGATTAAAGCAAGAAAAAAAGCCGATGTGGTGAAATTGGCAAACACGCAGCACTCAAAATGCTGTGGGCTCACGCCCTTGTGGGTTCAACTCCCACCATCGGCATTTTACAATAAAATTTATTTGTCTTTTTTGCTCCGCTGAAAACCGGTCCCGGCCGGAATAAGACGGCCGATAATCACATTTTCTTTGAGTCCCAAAAGTTTGTCTTCTTTACCGGCGCAGGCGGCGTTAATCAGCACCTTGGAAGTTTCCTGAAAAGAAGCGGCGGAAAGAAAACTGGAAGTGGTCAGAGCCACTTTGGTAATGCCTTTCAGCCAAAGAACGCTTTCGGCCGGCTCTCCTTTTTCTTTTTTGACCCGTTCGTTTTCCTGAATAAAAACATAATTCTCCACCACGTCGCCGGCGCTAAAAGAAGTGCTGCCGGATTTTTTTATCATCACGCGGGAAAAAATTTGTTTGATGATTATTTCAAGATGTTTGTCGTTTATGGAAGCGCCCTGCAAAGTGTAAATTTTACTGACTTCGTTCAAAATATAATTTTGAGCCGCGGCTTCACCCGCCAATTTGCATAAAAGAGGAATTTCCGCCGCGCCGTCGGAGAGTAGCTGGCCTGTTTTTATCTTTTCGCCTTTTTGTGCTAAAAACGAGCGACCGAAAGGAATAATAAATTCCTTGGTTTCTTTATCCTTCAAAACTTTACTCGCCTCGCGAAGCCTTGGCGAAACAGGGGCGGCGGAGGATTCTTTCTTTTTAGATTTTTTATCCGATAAATCCAAAAGAATTTTTATTATTTTTTCTTTATCTTTCTCTTCAATTTCAAGAACTTGGCCGTCAACGTCCGAAATAATCGCGGGGTTATTCGGCGTTCTTAATTCAAGAATTTCCTCCACCCGCGGAAGGCCCAAAGTGATATCGCCGGCCGTGGCGACGCCGCCGGTATGAAAAGTCCTCATCGTTAATTGAGTGCCGGGCTCGCCGATCGCTTGAGCGGCCACAATTCCGACGGCTTCGCCTATTTTGACTTTTTCATTGTTTCCCAAATCATAACCGTAGCAAGTCTGACAAATGCCGCGCAAAACCTTGCAGATTATCGGCGAACGAACGATTAAAGAATCAATTTCCGAAGCTTCAATCGCTTCCGCGTCATCCGTCGTTAAAAGATGGCCGGCCTTAAACCAAGTTTTTCCGTTTTTATCTTTGATATCTTTGGCTAAAGTCCGGCCAAAAATGCGAAAAGAAAGTTTTTTCCCGTAATCTTCTCCGTCGCGCCGCCTGATTTCTAATCCTTCTTTGACGCCGCAATCTTCTTTTTGAACTATTATTTCCTGAGCCACGTCCACCAAACGCCTGGTCAGATAGCCGGCGGCGGCTGTTTTTAAAGCCGTATCCGCCATTCCTTTTCTCGCGCCGTGAGTGGAAATAAAATACTCCAAAACATTCAAACCTTCCTTATAAGAAGAAAGAATCGGCAATTCAATAATTTTTCCGGCCGGATTTCTGACCAGGCCTTTCATTCCCGACATCTGAGAAACCTGATTCCAATCGCCTCGCGCGGCGGAACTGACCATATTATGGACAGAACCCAAGGGGTCAAGAGAAAAAGGAACCGCTTCATCAACTTTGCGTTTTACGTTTGACCAAATTTCAACGATTCTCCGATAGCGCTCTTTATCGGTCAAAAGGCCTTCTTCAAATTGATTTTGCACTTCTTGGGCTTCTTTCTGCGCCAAATCAATAATTGAATATTTAATCTCGGGCACAATCAAATCGTCTATTCCCCAGCTGATGCCCGAACGGGTAGCGTAATTAAAACCGAAAGATTTAATTTTATCTAAAATTTGCGGCGTTTCCTCCGAACCGTAACGGGCGATCAAGCGGCGCACAATCTTGCCTAAAGTATTTTTTTTGATTTCTTCATTGATAAAAAGAAAATTGTCGGGCAAAATACTGTTAAAAAGCAGGCGGCCGGCGCTCGTCTCAAAAAGAGCTCCGGCATACTCCTGATATTTGGCCGTGGCAGTAGCCCGAACTTTAATGGGCGCCTGAATGTCCAAATATCCCATATCGTAAGCTAAAATAACTTCGTTGGGCGAAGAAAAAATTTTTCCCGCCCCCTTTGATTTTTCATTGATTTTCGTCATCCAATAGCATCCCAAAACAATATCCTGGGTCGGATTCGTCACCGGTTCGCCCGTGCCGGGCTTTAAAAGATTTTTTCCCGCGTTCATAATTTCCCGCGCTTCCGCTTGAGCTTCTTGGCTTAATGGGACGTGAACCGCCATCATATCTCCGTCAAAATCGGCGTTAAAGGCCTGACAAACCAAAGGATGGAGCTGAATGGCGTTTCCTTCAATTAAAACCGGATGAAAGGCCTGGATTCCCAAACGATGAAGCGTGGGCGCGCGGTTCAATAAAACAAATTTGTTTTCTATTACCTCGTCTAAAATTCCCCAAACCTCGGGAGATTTCTCGTCAATCAAACGATTGGCGCCGCGAACATTATGAGCCAGCTCTTTTTTGATAAGCAAAGAAATGACGAAAGGACGAAAAAGCTCCAAAACCATATGTTTCGGCAGCCCGCACTGATTCAACTTTAAATCCGGACCGATGACGATCACGGAACGGCCGGAATAATCCACTCTTTTTCCTAAAAGATTTTGGCGGAAACGCCCTTGTTTCCCTTTAAGCATATCCGCCAAAGAACGAAGGGGGCGCTTTTGGGCTTGAGAAATTACCGCTTGGCCGCGCCTCATTGAATTGTCAATCAGCGCGTCCACCGCTTCTTGAAGCATTCTTTTTTCATTTCTCATTATGACTTCCGGCGCCTTAAGTTCAAAAAGTTTTTTCAATCGGTTGTTCCGGTTAATAACGCGGCGATAAAGATCATTTACGTCAGAAGTGGCGTGCCGGCCTCCTTCCAAGGCAACCATCGGACGAAGAGCCGGAGGAATAACCGGAATTATTTCCAAAAACATCCATTCCGGCCGGCTGCGGGATTTTCTGAGCGAACGCACCAGACTCAAACGTTTAAGAATTTTTTTGACATTCGGAGCGCTGGCTTCTTTTTCCTGAAGAATCAACTCCTTTTCCAATTTTTCCAAATCCAAATTCTTGCAGAGATTATACAGCGCTTCCGCCCCGATCTCCGCTTCAAAAACTTCTCCGTAGCGAAGCGTCAAACGATGATAAGAAACTTCATCTAAAACTTTAAGCGGCTTTAAATCCTCCAGTTCAGACTTTATTCGATCCCGCGCCTCTTTTAAGGATTTTTTTTCTTTAAGGCCGCCGGCGGTTTTGGTTTTTTCCTTATAATCTCTTTCCAGTATTTTTAAAATCTCCTGCCGCGCTTTTTCGTTAATTTTCGTCACCACGTATCCGGCGAAATAAACCACCCGCTCCAAATCGTTGACGGATATATCTAAAATCAAGCCGATTTTGGAAGGCACCCCCCGCAAAAACCAAATATGAGTGACGGGCGTCGCCAGCTTGATATGGCCGATTCTTTCCCGCCGGACGACTGATTTCGTCACCTCCACGCCGCACTTATCGCAAACGATTCCTTTATAGCGAATTCGGCGATATTTTCCGCAATAACATTCGTAATCTTTTTCCGGCCCAAAAATCCGTTCGTCAAAAAGGCCTTCTTTTTCGGCGCGCTGGGTGCGATAATTGATGGTCTCCGGCTTAGTCACTTCTCCATGCGACCAAGAAAGAATCTTATCCGGGGAAGCCAAACGCAATATTATTGATTGAAAATCAGTGGGCTTTTGTTCCATAAATTAAAATTTTTTTAATCTTCGCTTCTGAATTCCGCGTCTTCTTTTATTTTAATGTCGGGCTCTTTTAATTCCACATCCAAAGCCAAACCTTTAAGTTCATTAACCAAGACTAAAAAAGAAGCGGGCAGATGAGGATCCTTAAAGTCTTCGCCTCTGACAATGGAATTATAAACCGCGGTCCGCCCCAGAACGTCGTCAGATTTTATCGTAATCATTTCCTGCAAAATATGAGCCGCACCGTATCCTTCAAGAGCCCAAACCTCCATTTCGCCGAACCGCTGTCCCCCTCCTTGAGCCTTCCCGCCTAAAGGCTGCTGGGTGATTAAAGAATACGGCCCGATAGAGCGCATATGAAGTTTGTCTTCCACCATATGGGAAAGCTTCATCATATAAATATATCCAACCGCCACTTTATTTTCAAAAACTTCCCCCGTCAATCCGTCGTAAAGCTCAATCTTTCCGGACGCGGGGAGCCCCGCTTTAATCAATTCTTCTTTTATTTCGGCGTCAGTCACTCCCTGCATCACCGGACTAATCGCCTGGTATCCCAAACGATTGGCGGCCCAGCCGAGATGCGTTTCTAAAATTTGCCCCAAATTCATCCGGGAAGCGACGCCTAAAGGATTCAAAATAATGTCTACGGGCGTCCCGTCCGCCAAATGAGGCATATCTTCTTCCGGAAGAACGCGCGAAATCACCCCCTTATTTCCGTGACGGCCGGCCAGCTTGTCTCCGATGGAAATTTTCCTTAATTGAGCCACTTCTATTTGAATCCTTTTTATCACTCCAGTTTCCAATTTGTCTCCGCGCTCCCGCGAAAATATTTTAATGCTTACTATTCTTCCTCCTTTTCCGTGAGGAACCCTGCGCGAAGTATCTTTCACATCGCTTACTTTTTCGCCGAAAATAGCGTGCATCAGCCGTTCTTCGGGAGTAAATTCCACCTCCCCTTTTGGAGAAATTTTTCCCACCAAAATATCGCCCGGCTTGACTTCGGCGCCGATTCTGACGATGCCATCCTCATCCAAATCCTTCAATTTTTCTTCTCCGACATTGGGAATATCATGAGTGGTGATTTCCGGACCAAGTTTGGTGTCCCGAACATCGCAAATAAAATCCTCAATATGAATGGTGCTGAAACAATCGTCTTTTACCAGACGCTCGGAAAGAATAATGGCATCTTCAAAATTAGCTCCTCTCCAAGAAAGAAAAGCAACCAGCAAATTCTGCCCCAAAGCCAATTGGCCGTTATCGCTGGCCGACGTGTCGGCCAAAAGATCTCCTTTCTTAACCTTGTCTCCAACTTCAACTTTCGTGCGATGGCTGATTGACGTAAAGGCATTAGAACGAAAACCGATAATCAAATTATAGCTTTTTTCTCCTCCTTTTTTATATTTTACGGTAATTTTTCTGGCATCGGCGTAAGTCACCGCGCCGTCTCCTTCGGCCAAAATCAAACGGCCGGTATCGCGCGCTATCCTTTCTTCCACGCCGGTTGCCACCAAAGGAGCTTCCGGCCTAATGGGGGCGATAGCCTGCCTCTGCATATTAGAACCCATCATAGCCCGATTAGCGTCATCATGCTCTAAAAATGGAATCAAACTGACGCCCATACCGAAAGCTTGCTGGGGCGCCACGTCCATAAAATCTATTTCCTCGGCCAAGATCATTCCCGGCTGTCCCTTAATTCTCGCTTCCACCAAATCGTCAATTAACTTCCCGTTAGTGTCTCTCGCCACGCCGGCATGCGCGATATTGTGCTTGGCTTCGTCATGCGCCGTAAGATAAACCAATTCCTTGGTTATTTTGCCGTCTTTAACGCGGCAATAAGGCGTTTCTAAAATGCCGTAAGAATTGACCCTTGAGTATCCCGCCAAATAAACAATCAAGCCGATATTTCCTCCTTCCGAAGTGGTAATCGGACAAATTCTTCCATAATGGGAAGGATGAACATCCCTAACCTCAAATCCCGCCCGATCGCGGGTCAGTCCTCCCGGACCCAAGGCGGAAAGCCGGCGCAAATGTTCCAGTTCGTCCAACAAGTTCTTCTGGCTCATAAATTGAGAAAGCTGGTTATTGATGAAAAAATCTTTTAAAATAACGGAAAAATGGCGGGAATTAATAAGTTGGGACGGCGTCAGCAAATCAATCTCTAAAGTTGACATTCTGTCCTGAATCGTCCGGCGCATTTTAGTTAATCCTCCCCGCAATCTCTGCTGAAGCATTTCGCCGACACTTCGCACTCTCCGGTTTCCCAGATGGTCAATATCGTCCGGAACCGCCTGAGGCGTATTATTTAAAGTAATGATCTGGCCGATAATCGCCGTTAAATCTTCCAAATCCAAAATCCGGCTTTCTTTTTTTAGATCAAGACCCAGACGATTATTAAGCTTATACCGGCCGACGGAAGAAAGATCGTACCGTTCCCGGCCGAACATCGCTTCCAAAAGCTCGCGGGCGTTTTCCACGGTGGCGAATTCGCCGGGCCTTATGCTTTTATAGATCTCCACGCAGGCTTCATCCGCGGTCTTAATGGAATCTTTTTCTAAAGTATTTTTAAGATAAGAAATTTCCCCGTTATCTTTTGAAGAAAAAGCTTTTTCCATCGCCTCTTTCGTTTCTAAGCCGAAAATCCGCAGCAAGGCCGAAGCGGGAATTTTCCTTTTGCGGTCAAGGCGCGCGTAGAGCACGCCGTCATAATCGGTTTCTATTTCTATCCAAGCGCCGCGCGAAGGAATAATTTTGGCGCCAAAAAGCCTTTTTCCTCTTAATTCATTGGCGGTAAAATAAACCCCGAAAGAACGGGCCAGCTGGGAAACGAAAACTCTTTCCACGCCATTAACCATAAAAGTTCCGCGCGAAGTCATTAACGGCATATCGGCCAAAAAAATTTCCTGTTCTTTTGATGCTCCCGTTTTTTTATTTTCTAACCGGACTTTGACTTTAAGCGGCGCTTCGTAAGAGCGATTATTGGCTTTGGCGTAATATTCGTCGTATTTTGGCTGATCAAGCGTGAAATTTGAAAAATTCAGCTGCAATTCTTTTCCGGTATAATCGGTAATGCCGGAAAATTCTTCAAATAATTCTTTCAAGCCTTTTTCTAAAAACCATTTGAAAGAAAAAATTTGCGTTTCCACCAAATCAGGAAGAGGAGTAAATGGTTCGCGATATTTTGAAAAATATTTTTTATTGCCGCTGAACTCCATTTTTTTGATTAAAAAAAACTAATTACGCGTGCAAAAAATTAAATAACCCTTTTTCCTTTCTTAATATAAAGGGCTTTAAATAAAATTTTATTTAACTGTTCTAAGAAGCGTTTTTGGAATCACGCTGTCTGATTATATTATAAATATAATTTTTCTTTTTCTTTTCGTCAATACCCCCTTGGGGAAAACCCCCGCACTAATAAAAACAATTGGAATCAATTATATATGTTTTTAAAAAAATGTCAAATTTAAACATCTAAATTTTTTGCCTCTTTGGCGTGAGTTTGGATAAAAAGTTTTCGGGGAGGCACTTCCGTGCCCATTAAAACATCAAAGGTGTGTTCGGCTTCTTCAGCGTCTTTGATATTAATTTGTTTAAGAATTCTGACTTTCGGATCCATCGTCGTCTCCCAGAGCTGTTCGGGATTCATTTCACCCAATCCTTTATATCTTTGGATATTCAAGCCCTCCGGGCCGCCCAGCTCCTTTATCGCCCGTTCTTTTTCTTTTTCATTATAAACATAGCGCGCGGCCTTTCCTTTTTGAAGGCGAAAAAGAGGCGGCTGGGCGATATAAAGATAACCCGCTTCAATCACCGGCAAATAATAGCGGTAAAAAAGAGTCAAAAGTAAAGTTTGGATATGAGAACCGTCAACGTCGGCATCGGTCATAATGATAACTTTATGGTATCTTAATTTTTCAATGTTGAAATCTTCCGCGATGGCGGCGCCTAAGGCGATAATCAAATGTCTGATTTCTTTGGAGGCAAGCATCTTGTCCAGCCGCGCTTTTTCCACGTTTAAAATTTTTCCCCGCAAAGCCAAAATCGCCTGAAGGCGGCGATCACGCGCCATTTTCGCGCTGCCGCCGGCGCTGTCGCCTTCCACAATGAACAATTCCGCTTCTGCGGCGTCGCGCG
>ERZ1292623.3060-Hain-H51-01um-R1-3060-length-14551-cov-9_pt1 | contig 14551 bp, 12 predicted proteins | sample MGYA00564398_ERZ1292623 | MGnify/ENA primary metagenome ERZ1292623 (study PRJEB36523, sample SAMEA6512633) | groundwater metagenome | collected 2019-01-07 | study: AquaDiva: Metagenomics assemblies of 32 groundwater samples
GCTACGCGCCGTTCGAACAATACAACTCGCGCAGCAAACAGGGCCCGTGGACCGACCTGTACGCCATCGGCGCCACGATTTATCACTGCGTCACCGGTAAGGCGCCGGCCGAGTCGCCGGATCGCATCGCCGCGTTGCAGGAGCAGGAATCCGATCCGCTTAAAGCCGCGGTCGAGGCCGGGTACGGCCGCTACCGCGCGGAGTTTCTCAAGGTGGTGGACTGGATGCTTAGCGCTTCGCCGAAGGATCGCCCGCAGCGCGTGGAGCAAGTGCTGGAGCGTCTGCGCGCACTCGGCAAGCCGCCCGTTACGGCCGGCCGCGACAGCGGCTTGCCCAGAACCGTGACAGTGGGCGCAAGCGCCGCCGCCGCGCCGGTCAGCCAGCCGGTGCAATCCACGCGCGACGAGATCGAGACCTTCAAAGCCTGTCGCCGCAAGGCCGAGGCCGGCGAGGCCGACGCGCAGTTTCGTCTCGGTGTGATGTACGCCTACGGACGCGGCGCGGCGCGCGACGAAACAGAAGCGGCGGACTGGCTGCGCAAAGCGGCGGGGCAGAACCACGTTACCGCGCAAATGCGTCTCGGCTTGATGCTGGCGCGCGGCGCCGGCGTAAAGAAAAACGAAGCCGAGGCGGCAACCTGGTTGCGTCAGGCCGCGGAGCGCAACGATCCCATCGCGCAGTTCAACCTCGGCCTGATACACGCGCACGGCCTCGGTGTGGTCAAAGACCGCAACGAGGCGCTGCGCTGGTACAAGCAGGCCGCCGAGCAGGGCCACGCCGGCGCACGCGTGAACCTGGATGTTTTGGCGCGTGGCAGTGCGAGTCTCCGATGGCTGTGGTGGGCCGCCGCCGTCGTGTTGGCGTTGCTCAGCGTGGCGATTTTTCTGCGGCGTTAACGACTGGTTTATTTTTCTCGCGCCCTATGCATCTGCATTGGTACATCCCCGCCATCGCTGCCGGAATATTTATTCCCTCCTCCCTTTGGGGGAGAGGGAGCGCCCGAGACACACAGAGAGAGTTGTTTAAGCTATTCAGGTGCAATTTCCTGCCGCTTGCGGCGTAGCATTATTTGTAGGTTGGCGCTGAGGCTGCAAGCCGAAGCCCAACAGGGCGACTCTGGATGCTGTTGGGCTTCACGTTGTTCAGCACCAACCTACCCAATACCCCGCTAAAATAATCAACCCCTCCCCCCTTTGGGGAGAGGGTAGGGTGAGGGGCGTTCGAAGCGACGCATAGAGAATTTTTTAATTCACAACCGCAACTGAGAACCTGCCCATGCACCTTCCCTGGTACGTCCCCGTCATCACCGCCGAAATAATTAACCCCTCTCTCCTTTGGGGGGAGGGTAGGGTGAGGAGTGTTCGAGGCAGACAACGAGAGCAATACTTTCACAACTGACGGACTCGCCCATGCACCTTCCCTGGTACATCCCCGCCATCGCCGCCGCCGTAGTTTGGGGTTTGCACTACCCGCTCATCGAACACGCGCTCAAGCGCGTGTCGCTTACCACCGTGGTGTTGCTGACCGCGCTTCCCATGGCGCTCGTGGCGCTCGCCTTCCCGGCGCGGCTCGCCGCGGACTGGCGGTTGTTCGTCGCACTCTCCGGAACGGAGCGCTGGCTGATCGGCGCCATTGCCGTTACCAGTCTCGCCGGCACCGTGCTGTTGTATCTCGCGGTGCGCGGCCGCAATGCGACGCTCGCGAGCCTTATCGAAATTTCCTATCCGGCGTTCGTGGCCCTCTTTGCCTGGTTGCTGTTCCGCGAGTGGCAAATCAACGCCGGCGTGCTCGCCGGTGCGGCGCTGGTGCTGGCCGGCACCACGTTGATTATCCTCAACAGCCGTTAGACAGGAGTGAGAAGAACAATGGAGCCCCGCATCAGCTTTATAACGCTCGGCGTCGCCGACCTTGAACGCGCCACGCGCTTCTACGAAGAATGTCTCGGCCTGCCCCGGCTCAAGACGCCGCCTTCAATTACTTTCTTCGAGCTTGGAAAAACCTGGCTGGCGCTGTGGCCGCGCACGAGTCTGGCCGCCGATGCCGGTTTATCTTCTCAAGGTAGTGGCTTCCCCGGTTTTACCCTCGCGCACAATGTGCGCTCACCGGCCGAGGTGGATGCGTTGCTGCTACACGTCGCCAAGTTTGGCGCCAAGATCACAAAGCCGGCGCACGCCACGGATTGGGGCGGTTACTCCGGTTACTTCACCGATCTCGATGGATTTCTCTGGGAGGTTGCGCACAATCCGGACTTCCCGCATGTGTAGAAGCTATCTCATCAACCCCCTCTCCCTCTGGGAGAGGGCAGGGGAGAGGGTGAGTGGGTGGGCATGCATTGATTTCTCCCGCCCTCACCCCAGCCCTCTCGGCAAATGCTCCCGGCTTTGCTCTACCTCCTGCATCCATGCAGTCGCCCCAGAGGGAGAGGGAGTAAAGTCGAAGACGACGAGGCAGAAACAATGACCCTATTCTCAAACATCGCGGTATTGGTAGTGGCGCTGCTACACCTCTATTTTCTGGTGCTCGAAATGTTTCTCTGGAACAAACCCGTTGGCCGGCGCATCTTTCGATTAACACCCGAGTTCGCGCAAGCCTCGGCGGCGCTCGCCGCCAACCAGGGCCTCTACAATGGATTTCTGGCCGCCGGTCTGCTCTGGGGCCTCGGCCTCGGTGCGGCTGGTTTCGGCATCAAAGTATTTTTTCTTGGCTGCGTTATCGTGGCCGGCGTGTATGGGGCGTTCACCGTTAGCCGCAGAATATTCTGGGTGCAGGCGTTTCCCGGTGTGCTGGCTTTGGTGTTGGTGCTGACGACGTCAGGAACCTAGTCGCGTAGGGTGTGCTTGCGCACCGTATCGTTGAACGGTGCGCAAGCACACCCTACATGTTCATTTTGTTAGTGGCCATTAGGCCGCTACCGCCCACAGGCCATGTTCACCGGCGTCGGTGATGCGCACCCAGGCGAATTCGCCGTCCGAAGGTCATCGCGTGGGTATTGCCGCGAGCGGTGATAGGGTAGAGAGTATTGGCGTATTCGAGGCGCAAGGGTGTTGCCATAGGGGAGTTTCCTGCGGGGACAGCCTAAATTAATACCCGCTCTTGGCCTCTCGCCAAGTATCGGATTGTGAGGCGGTGAGCGTTTACAGATGTGGCAACATGTTTCCATATGTGGAAACATGTTGCCACATCTGTAAACTTTTTCTGGATGGTTCTATGTCGTCTACTTTTAGTTATGCGTAAAAGAGGATAAGTAAATGTCATCAACAGATAAATCAAAATCATTATTTGAGCAGTTCAGAATTACACGTGAAGCACTCGATGAAGCAGAAAATAAACTGCACTCTGCATTTGATTCAGGCACGCCAGATGAAGAAACTATTAGTGAGTTAATTGCAGCCGTAGAGGAGCTAGGCAATAAACTTACGGAGATCGGCAACCGTCTTCACTCAAATGTGCGCGACTAAGAGAAATGATTCGATTCAACCTATCAAAGTTTTATGAGGCGAATCAAAAGTAAGTTTTCATCATTTATGGTTGCCTCCTGCAAATCGCATAACAAGGCGCTCGTTGGGACGCTGCGCCGCGTTGCGGCTTGCGCCCCACAGCTTTAACGTTAGAGGACACACATGAAAACCCTTCACAAAAATTTGTTGTTGGTAGGTTGTCTTGTCCTCGTCTCCGGTTGTGCGTCCTCTTCCCGAAGGGCTCAATCTGAAGCCCTTAAAGCACGGGTGTATTCCGATTCCCTTGCGTATAGAAACTGCATGGAAGCAGCCGCCAATCATTACTCTGTGTCTACTGCAACCCCACACGAAATAGCCGATGCCGCGCAGTCAAAATGTGGCGCCGAGTTCCACGCGTACGAGAGATCAATGGAGAACGCCCTCACCTCTGTTGTTTCGAGTTCGGGTGTGTCGATGGCGCGCAGAGAAGCGAAGGGCCACACTCAGGAAAGGAAGGGAGTAATTAAAGGAAAAGTGGTGCAGTGGGTAATCGACAACCGACTTCAGAAAAAGTGAGTCCTCTAACTGTGTTTTCAACCGGACGCGGTGTGACATCGGCGCAATGTTTAGCTACCGTGGCCCGCGCCGGTTAAAACGGCGTTAGGGGCATCAAACCCACAGAGTGGGTCAGTTATCTTAGTGAGCCAATGCAGCTTTTTACACTTAGTCAGGGATACCCATAAAGAACGCCAAATGTCGCCAACAGTGCATGAAAAAATATGTTGGGCAGAATGTTTGGGCGGGTGTTCTGGCGGACTTTCGCGGGAGCACATTGTCTCGGGAACTTTTTTTGAGGGAGGGCCCATCTCGGTCACAGGGTTCGATTGGACACAGGATGAGATGCGAGAAATTGGCCTGAATAATGCCGTTTCAAAAATCCTATGCAGAACTCACAACAGTAGCCTTTCACCATTAGATGCTGAGATCAAAATTGCGAGAGAATACTTTAGAAAATTCTCCGAGCTGGTTAGCAGAGATGAGCGGACTGAAGAGTTCATTGGAAAAATACACGGGGTTAAGTTTGAACGATGGCTGCTAAAAACCACGATCAATGTTATTAGGGCCTCGCCAAAGAAATATTCCAATTTCTTTCCGGACTACTTGCTTACCCAAATGGCCTTTGGAGTAACACCGTTTAACTACAATACGGGGCAAGGGCTATATATGGTTGATCCAAGGCTTTGTAGAAACATGGTGAGATCGGACAACTCTGTAAATGTGCGGCCGATCATTCTTGCAATAGAAGAGCAATCTTGCTTATTGGGTTCTCTAGTAACATTTTGTGGTATCCCTTTCTTTTTGAATACTATTGATCCCATGACGAAGAACTTAGGTGGGCTGAACACAATTGAAAACATAAACTTGATCGATAAACGTTTTTTCCACCCTCCACGAATTCGGACACTTACTAGCAATGGCTTTTTGGACCATCAGTCCATTGTGTTTACTTACTCATAACAGATTTTCTGAAGAAATGACGATGTTTGCTTTATCAACAATACCGGGGTCAGATCACAGTTCCCGCTAATATAGTTTTTCTGTTGCCATCGCATCGGCATGGCATGCCTTTCCACAGCAGAAAATCCGGGACAGATTTATTTAAACCAATCTGAAAGTAGCCCGCATGGAGCGCAGCGAAATGCGGGAAAATGATCGGTCATGACGTTTCTCCCCGGATTCCGCTGCGCTCCATCCAGGCTACACACGGGGCCAATGACCGGCAAAGCCTCAGTCCATTACCGCCCACAGGTCGTGATCGCCGGCCTCGGTGATGCGCACCTGCGCGAACTCGCCGACCTCCAGCCCGCTGCTGTTCTCGATAATGACCACGCCGTCGATCTCCGGTGCGTCGGCGTAGCTGCGCGCCAGCGCGGTGCCGTCGTCGGTGATTTCATCCACCAACACTTTCATCGTCTGGCCGATGCGGCGCTCCAGCCGGGTGGCGCTGATCTCGGCCTGGGTTTCCATGAAGCGTTCCAGCCGTTCCTGTTTCAGTTCTTCCGGAACGTGGCCGGGCAGCGCATTCGCGACCGCGCCGTCCACGGGTGAGTAGGCGAAGCAGCCGACGCGATCGAGCTGCGCGGCGTCGAGGAAATCGAGCAGCATCTGGAAATCTTCCTCGGTCTCGCCCGGAAAGCCGACGATGAAAGTGCTGCGGATCACCAGCTCCGGACAGGCGGCGCGCCACGCGTGGATGCGCGCCAGCGTGTTCTCGGCGGCGGCCGGGCGCTTCATGGCCCTGAGAATTCTCGGGCTCGCGTGCTGAAAGGGAATATCGAGATACGGCAGTATCTTGCCGGCCTGCATGAGCGGAATGACGTCATCGACATGCGGGTAAGGGTAGACGTAGTGCAGCCGCACCCACACATCCATGTCGCCGAGGTGCTTGGCGAGTTCGAGCATGCGCGTCTTGATCGGCATGCCGCCCCAGAAATCGCTGCGATACTTCACGTCCACGCCGTAGGCGCTGGTGTCTTGCGAGATCACCAGCAATTCTTTTACACCGCTGTCCACCAGATGTTCCGCCTCGGTGAGCACCTGGCCGATGGGGCGGCTGACGAGATCGCCGCGCAGGGACGGGATGATGCAGAAACTGCAACGATGATTGCAGCCTTCGGAAATCTTCAGATAGGCATAGTGCGCCGGCGTGAGCTTGACGCCCTGCGCTGGCACGAGGTCGATGTACGGGTCATGCGGTTTGGGCAGATGCGTGTGTACGGCCTGCATCACTTCTTCCAGCGCGTGCGGGCCGGTTACGGCCAGCACCTGCGGGTGCGCCTTTTTTACCACGTCGCCCTTGGCGCCGAGGCAGCCGGTGACAATCACCTTGCCGTTTTCCTTGAGCGCCTCGCCAATGGCGTCCAGCGATTCCTCGACGGCGGAATCGATGAAGCCGCAGGTGTTTACCACCACCAGATCGGCGTCGCCATAGTTCGGTGAGATCGCATAACCTTCGGCGCGCAACTGGGTGAGGATGCGTTCGGAATCCACCAGCGCCTTGGGGCAGCCGAGGCTGACGAAACCGACTTTGGGGATATTCGACATGGATATTTAGAAAGAGAACCGGCCGCGTGGTTTTAAGCTGAGGCCGCTGTTGTGCTGCTGGCCCTCACCCCGGCCCTCTCCCGGTGGGAGAGGGGGATACTGTTTGGCGACTGGGTCAATGATAGAGATGAAGCGAACTATCCGCCAGTGAGCAGCGTGTTGATGGCGCTTAGGTCCGTTTCATTCAGCGTGCCGACCGCCAGCTTTAGGCGTATCTGGCTCAGCAGATAGGCGTAGCGCGCCTGGGAAAGATCGCGTTGCGTGCGATAGAGATCGCGCTGGGCGTTCAGTACGTCCACACCGGCGCGTACCCCGGATTCGTAACCGATCAACGTGGACTCCAGCGCCTTCTTGCTCGATGCCTGCGCCTGTTCGAGTGCGCGCACGCGGGCGATGCCGCCGGTGATGGCGAGGTGTGCCTCGCGGGTCAGGCGCGTGACGGTGCGTTTTGTCTGATCCAGCGCGGCGCGCGCCTGGTCACGCCGCGCCAGCGCCTCGCGCACCCGTGACTGGGTAATCCCGCCGGCATAAAGCGGCACTTGAAGCTGCACGCCCACCTGGTTGGTGGTGTACTCGAAGATCGCGGGAGAAAAGATGCTGCCGTTTTTGTTGTAGCCGTGCGAGGCCACGAGATCGAGCGTCGGGTAGTGACCGCCGCGATTCTTTTCGATTTCTTCCTCGGCAACCGTGACGGCCCGCGCCGAGGCCACGATCAACGGGTTTTTCTCCTGCGCGATCCTGTTCCAGGCCTCCATGTCCTGCGGGTCGGGGCGTTGCAACGGCAGGTTCGGTGCGAGCGTGGCGAGTTTTTCGGGACTGGTGTTCACCAGCATCGCGAGCGCCTCGCGCTTTACTTGCAGGTCGTTGTCGGCGCTCACTTCCTGCGCCACGGCCAGGTCGTGGCGGGCGCGCCCTTCATGAACGTCCACGACCGTGGCGTTGCCCACGGCGAAGTTGCGTTCCGCCAATTGCAGTTGACCCTCGATAGCCGCCTTCTCGGTGCGCGCGAACGCCAGCGTGTCCGCGGCGTACAGCACATCGAAGTAGGCCTGCGTGCTGCGCATGATCAGCTCGCCGCGGGCAATCGCAATCTCACCCTCGGCCTGGGCGGCGATCGCCTTGCCCTGCGCGTAGGCGGCGAAATTCGACTTGCGGTAGAGCGGCTGGGTGAGTTGCAGACTGTAGGAATCGCTGTCGTAGTCGCCGGTACGCGGCGCGGGTTGCTGAATGTCCTGGCTGACCGAGTAACGCGCGGCATTGAACGTCACGGTGGGCAGCAGCTGCCCCGTGCCCTGCGCGCCGCGTTCGAGATTGGCCTCGTAGTTGGCTTGCGCCTGGGCCAGGGTCAGGTCGTTGCGTTGCGCAAGGCGGTAGATGTCGAGCAGGTTTTCGGCCTGCACGGCAGGTGCTGCGCTCAGCAGCAGCGTGAGCAGAAACTTGCGAGGCAGCGTGCAGGTCATGACTTTTTCTTCCCAAAGGGCGTGCGCGTCAACAGGCGCGGGAGCAGAGGGCTGGTGTTCTTGCGATAACGTTCGCGCGCGCCCTCGACCAGCGAATAGACCGCCGGTACCACCACCAGCGTCAGCAATGTCGATGACACCATGCCGCCCATCACCACCAGCGCCAGCGGCCGGTTGGTTTCCACGCCGGGGCCGAGACCGATGGCGGCCGGCATCATCGCCCCGATGATGGTCATCGAGGTGATGAGCACCGGGCGCATGCGATGCGGGCAGGCCTCGCTCAACGCTTTCAGGATGCTCATTCCTTTATCGCGGTACTGGTTGGTGAGGTCGATGAGCAGAATCGAATTCTTGGCGACCAGACCCATGAGCAGGATCATGCCGATCATCGAGAACAGATTGAGTGTTTCGCCAAACATCCACAGCGCCGCGACGCCGCCGATGATGGCGAGCGGCTGCGCGACCATGACCACCAGCGGTTGCAGCAGCGAGTTGAACTGGCTGGCGAGCACCATGTAGATCATGATGAGCGCCATGCCAAAGGCAAAGATGACGTAACCGCCGGTCTTGGCAAACTCCTCGGCCTGACCGGTGTAGGCGATCGAATAGCCGGAGGGCAGAATCTCGGCGGCGATACGGTTCACGTTGTCGGAGGCCTCGCCCAGGGGCATGCCTTCCAGCGCACCGTAGATAAAACCGGCGTACTGGCGATTGCGGCGTTTGATTTCGGCTGGCCCGAGACCGGTTTCGAATTTCACCAAACTGTCGAGACGCACCAGATTTCCGTTTTTGTTCTTCACGTAAATGCGTTTGAGGCTTTCGATATTGACGCGTTGATCCGGTTCAACCTGCAGGCGAATGTGGTAACGCTGGTTCTTCTCCTTGAAATCGGCGATGTCCACGCCGCCGGTCATGAGGCTCAGGGTTTGCGCAACGTCCGTCGCCGTGACGCCGAGCTGCGCGGCGCGCTCGCGGTCGAGGATCACACTGACCTGCGGCAGGTTGAGCTTGAGGTCCTTGTCGAGCTTGGCGATGCCCGGCAGGGTGCCGAGCTGTTTGATCATCTCGTTGACCAGCGCGTCGATCTGTTGCAAGTCGTGGCCGACGATGGCGAATTGCAACGGCTCACCGCGCATGCCGCCGATTGGCGAGATGTTGGCCGGGAACGCGAGTACGCCGGGAATGGCGCCCAGATCGCGGCGTAGTTCACGCATGATGTCGGGCTGTGATAGCGGGCGTTCCTTGCGGTCCTGCAGACGCACGAAGACACTGCCGCTGTTCACCTGTCCGACATTGCCAAGACCGACAGCCGAGAAATAGCTGTAAACATCTTTACGTTTTGCGAGCACCGCTTCGATTTCGGTCAACCGGCCTGAGGTGTAATCGAGGTTCGAGCCCAGTGGCGTCTGCACGAGCACCATGAAGCGCGATTCATCTTCTTCCGGCACGAAGGTCTTGCCGACCTTGGCAAAGAAGAACGCGCTTGAGGCCACAATCAGTATGGCGACGAACACCACGGTCCAGCGGTGTGTGAGGCCGAGTCCCAGCAAACGGCGATAGCCGGATTCGAGCGCGACGAACGCGCGTTCGAGTACCTGGTACACCCGGCCGTGGGTTTTGGGCAGGTCCAGGAACCTGGCGCACAGCATGGGGGTGAGGGTCAGCGATACCCAGAGCGAGGCCAGCACACCGATTACCACCACCAGCGCGAACGAGCCCAAAAAGCGCCCGACGATGCCACTGATAAAGGCCACCGGCAGGAAGATCGATACCAGGGTGAGTGTCGAAGCCAGTACGGCGAACACCACCTGGTTGGCGCCGTTGACGGCTGCTGCTTCCCGCTGCTCGTGCTCTTCCTCGCGATGTCGAAAAATGTTTTCCAGAACCACGATGGCGTCATCCACCACCACGCCGATCAGGAGCAACAGGCCAAGCAGGGTGATCTTGTTGAGGGTGTAGTCGGCGAAGTACATCACCGCAAAGGTGGCCATCAGTGAAACCGGAATGGCGGTGGCGATGATGAGTGTCGAGCGCCCGCTTTTCAGGAACAGGAACACCATCAGCGCCGCGAGCAGCGTGCCGATGATCAGATGTTCATTGAGCGCCGCGATCGACTGGCGAATACTGATCGAGTCGTCGGAGGAGTAGCTGAGCACCAGCCCTGCCGGCAGACTGGCGCGCAGCTCGTTTTCGACACGCGCCTTGGCGGCATCCACCACGGCCACCACGTTGGCGCCGCTCGCCTTGACGATGCCGAGCCCCACGGCCGGCTGGCCCTTGAAACGCGCCAGCTTGCGCGCATCTTCGAGGCCGTCGTCGATACGCGCCACATCCTTCAGGTAGACCGGTGCTCCCTGGCGATAAGCCACCACCATATTGCTCATTTCAGTCAGCTTGCTGAATTCGGCGTCGAACTTGATGAGCAGTTCGCGCGACTGGCTGCCGAGGAAACCGGCCGGCAGGATCACGTGTTCCTTACCGAAGGTGTTGGCGACGTCGATCGGCGACAGGTTGTAGGCCTGCAGGCGATCGGTGTTGAGCCACACACGAATGGTGCGCTTGATCTGGCCGCCGATGATCACCTCGCCCACGCCATTGATGGTTTCCAGACGCGGCTTGAGCACCTCGTCGGCATAGGTGTTGAGTTCCTGTAGAGTGCGGTTGCCCTGCAGGACGATCCACAGTACCGCGTTGGCGCCGACTTCCACCTTGCGCACCACCGGCGGATCGGCGTCCTTGGGCAGACTCCGCAGCACACCATCGATCTTGGCTTTGACCTCCTGGTAGGCCACGTCCACGTTCTTCTCCAGTTGGAATTCGATACCGACGACCGAGGCGCCAATCGAAGAACTCGAGAGAATGGACTTGACGCCCGGCACCTGGTTGACCGCTTCCTCGATGACGTCGGTGATGTTCTTGTCGATGATCTGCGGGTCGGCGCCTTGCAGGGTGGTGACCACCGAGATGGCCGGGAATTCGATCTTCGGGAATTTGTCGATGCCCAGACGCGCGAGGCCGATCACGCCGAACAACACGAGCACCAGGCTCACCATCAGGGTGAAGATATTCCGCTGGATGGAAAAGGAGGGCAGGCTCACGGCTGTTTTTTCTCCGTTGCGACGGCAGGTCCGGCGGCTGCACCGGAGTCGCGCACCTTGATTTTGGCGCCGTCGCTCAACATGCCGGCGCCATCGACCACCACGGCTTCACCGGGTTTGAGGCCGGTCAGGATCTCGGTTTCCCCGCCGCGTTGCACGCCTGTCTGGACCGTGCGTTCTTTGACGTTGCTGCCCTCCGGGACATAGACCACCGCACCCGCCGGTCGCAGCACGACCGCCTGTTCCGGCACCACCGTCGTCGCGCGGCGCACACTCAGTACCACCTCACCGCGCACGCTGCCGACTGAATACCATTCGTGACCGGCGGGAAGTTCCGCGATCACCTCCAGGGTTTGGGTGCTGCTGTTCAGCGCCGGGCGGATTTCCTTGATGCGCGCGGCCGCCACCTTGTCCGGGTTGTCGAAACTCGTGAGACGCAGGCTCTGGCCGATGCGCAGCTGGCGTGCCACGTGTTCGGGAAACGGCAGGCGAACGGTGAACGTACCGCGGCGCACGCTGTTGGGATCGAGCGCCTGCGCGACACTGAGCGATGTGGTGCTGCCGACCGCCGATTCGGACACCGGCAGATCTTTCTTTATCGCCACGGCGGTGGTGACGTTGACGACTTTTTCGGCCGGCTTGTCGGCTTCCTTTTTGCCGCAGCCGGCGGCGAGCACGGCCAGGGCCGCCAGCAGCGCAAGCTTCGCGATTCTATTCATATCCGGTTCCTGTTTTTTTCGAGTCGGGCGATGGCGGCAGGATGCCGCGCAGGAGCATGTCCGCCAGCAAGGCACTGTAACGTTCCGGTTGCCGGGTGAAGGTTACGTCCGGAAAGTGGCGCAGCACTTCGCGCGCCTGAAAGAAGAACAGGTCCGCGCCGACCAGAACGGTCGCCACCACCGCCGGGTCGATATCGCGGCGCAACGCGCCGGACGACTGACCGGCGCGCAGGATGGCGACAAAGCGCGAGAACTTCTCGCCGTACACTTTTTCCGCCAGCTCCTGCCCATGGCGCGAATCGCCGCGCAACAGTTCGCGCAAGCTCAGGCGCGTGACTTGGTCGTGTTCGAGGATGCTTTTCAAGTGTTCGCGCGCGAACCGCGCGAAACGGTCGGCGAGCGGCAGTGCGTCGCTGTCGAGCTCGTCGAGGTGCTGGCTGGCGTCGCGACAGGCATTGCGCAGCACCGCGATATAGAGGTCGTTCTTGGAGGTGAAATGGTGGAAGACGTTCGCCTTGCAGACGCCGGCGGCTTCGGCAATGGCATTCATGGACACGGCGTCGAAGCCACGTTCGGCGAACAGCGTTTCGGCCGCCGCCAGAATGCGCCCGACCGTATCGGGGCTGGCGGGCGTGTGCAGGTGTTGCGCGGCGGTCATGGCTTCAAGGTGCTGTCTTGGAGCGCAGAGTAGAGCACTGACCGACCGGTCAGTCAACAGGCAAACTGCAGCGGGGGGCCAAGCTAACCGCGATTTACACCAGATAACGACCGCTGCTGGCGACAACGATTAACGCCAATCCAAGGATCAGATTGATCCCGATCAGTTTGCGGATGGTGGCGAGCTGCTTGCCGGCGCCGGCGAAGTCACCGGCCGCGACCGCCCGTTTCAGACGTGGGTAGGGCGCGAAGTACACGTGTAAAAAAATAAGCGTCATGAGTATGCCGACGCCCTGCATGATGTGTATATAGAGCGCCAGGTTCGCGAAACCGCCGAACACCTTCAGGATCATCCAGTAGCCGGTGACCGGCAGCAGGATCACCGCCGCCCACACCCACGGAAAGAAGCGCGCGAAGGTCTGCGACCAGAGCGGCAGGCGCAGCGGCGGTTCCAGCAGCGCGGCCGCCACCGGGCGCAGCGCCATATAGGCGAAGAACATTCCGCCGACCCAAATGACGACGGCGAGCAGGTGCAGGGTGATGGCGATATACATGACGGCCTCTTTCGGTTGGTAACGCGGGCAATCTACCTTAAGTCTTTGGGGCCCGGCAAATGGTGGGTGGTCTGCGCCATCGGTAATGAAGTTGTTGAACGACTTGAGCGCTCAGGAATTCATATGCGTAGGGTGCGCTTGCGCACCGCAGGGTTTGCGTGGGCACCGTGGCGAAATTTGAGCGTGACGGTGCGCAAGCGCACCCTACGCTAGGGAAGTGCTTTTAAATTACTGGAACGCAGGAGCCGGTAGCGCCGCTGCCTGTTCCCGAATGAGGTGACTGAACGACTTGAGCGCCTCGGCATTCAGGTCGGAGATTGCCCAGTAGTGCATCGCGGCATCGGACCAGACAATCACCTGGTATCCCTGGCGTGTTAGAGAATGCAGCGCGGAGTTCGGCCGATCCACCGCCGGCCAGACAAACAGATGGATCAGGTGCTGCCGGTGGCGATACACGAGTGCCGCCACTGGACGGTTCGTCAGGTAATCCAGCCGCCCGCCCACCAGCGCGAAGCCCTGTGTAGTGAGATCCAGCACTGGCGGGGCGAAATCCAGTTTGCCATTGAACCAGGGCTTCACGGTGTGCGAATCCGATGAGGAAACATCCGTGAGCCGGCCGGCCACCATTTGCGCACGCACGTGGCTCGCGATCACTTCCTGGGTGAGCAATTCCTCCTGTGAGGGACCGGCGAACCAATAAGTGATGCCCGATCCGATGAAGGCGGCAAAGGCCACGGATGCCGCAAGACTCAGCCACCTCGGGGCCTGGCGCACGCTTGCGCCGGAGGTAGCATCGATCTTGTCCAGCGCGGACTGAATGCCGGCCGCCACAGCGGGTGGCGCCCGGTGGTACCGGGCCTGCGCACCGAGCGCCGCGCTCAGTGCCTGTTGCCGCTGGCTGAGCGCGTGACACGCCGGGCAGTGCGCGAGATGTTGTTCGACCGCGAGTTGGGTGGTCAGATCCAACTCGCGGTCGAGATAGCCATCCATCAGGGAAAGAACGCGCTGGCAGTCCACGCTAAGTCTCCTGCTCGAAGTGGCCGGTGAGTTGCTGCTGTAACCGATCGCGACCGCGCGCGAGGCGCGACATCACGGTGCCGATGGGAACATCCATGACGGCACTGATTTCCTTATAAGAAAGCCCCTCCAGCTCGCGCAGGACCACGGTCTCGCGGTACTCCAGCGGCAGTTCCTCAAGGCAACGCTGTAGCAGACGTCGATCCGCATCTTGAAGAAACAAGGCTTCCGGGCTGGCGGAAAATGGAGTATTGCCAGCGGCCGGGTCGCTGCTGTTCGAACTGTGCTGCTGCTCGTCAAAGGGCATGGTCGATTTCTCCGCACGATGTTGCTTCAGCCAGGTGTAGCACGCATGGCGCACAATGGTCAGCAGCCAGGTCTTGGCGTTGCCGCCGTGAAAACTGTCAAAGAACCGGTAAGCCCGCACGCACGCTTCCTGCGTGACATCGTCGGCATCGGCGTCGTTACGCAGCAGCCAGCGCGCCAGATTGTAGGCGGCGTCCA
>ERZ1292623.3061-Hain-H51-01um-R1-3061-length-14551-cov-6_pt1 | contig 14551 bp, 17 predicted proteins | sample MGYA00564398_ERZ1292623 | MGnify/ENA primary metagenome ERZ1292623 (study PRJEB36523, sample SAMEA6512633) | groundwater metagenome | collected 2019-01-07 | study: AquaDiva: Metagenomics assemblies of 32 groundwater samples
ATAGGACGCAAGCTTGCGGAGCTCGTAATGTAGGTTCGATTCCTACCGAGGGCACAGAACAGAATAAACATAAATATAATGACTAATAATCCAGAAAAACCTTATAACCCGGAAGGTGAGGAAAATTCGGAGAAACGTGAAAATTCACGTAATATCGTAAGCTCCGAACAGGCAGCTCAACTTATGGGCGGGGAAGATAAATTGGAGCGTGCAATGGTTGGAAATGTGCATAAAACAATTCAAGAGCTTCGCAAATTCCCAATAGGTGGTACAAGGCTGTGTGTTGGGTTTGATGAAAATGGCGAACCTATATTCAAAGTTTTTACATCCGAACCCCATAGTGGAGACGTAGATCGTTTATTGAAGGCATTGGACAAGTACAAAACTCCAGTTACAGGAGCCTCTTGGGAAGGTTTTACAGATCCTGAAATTTAAGTATTCCTTGCCACACTCGTAATTCTTGAAACACTTGGTTCCAATTCAATTCCTTCCATGCACAAATGAAAAATGGGTCGCCACACGGCGACCCATTTTTCATTTGTGTTCTTTTAAAACCCTACGGCGCGGAGGAACATATCGAGAATGGTCTCCTCGTATTCCACGTACGGTACGCGATGAATGAGTGCGTCGTGGATATCCTGCGGATCGGCGTCGCCAAGTTGCAACGAAGTGCGCGGGTTGAGCATGCTATCAAGCTCTACGCTCAAAAACGTTCCTTCTTGTGGGTGCCGCAAAAAACAAAACGATTTCATTTGTTTATATCGAAATAGGCGATTTCCAACGCGCAGGCCATGATCATCAATTTTCATCTCCACAACCCGTGGGCGACGTGCACCATGGAGGCCAATGGAAAATCCTGCAAGAAGCGAAAGGGTAGAGAGCAAATAGTTTCCATACACCGCAGAGATCGCAGCAATGGTGCCTACGACAATAAAGACCGCAATGTACCAGTTTGCCGATTTTTCATGATAGTGATACTCGAGTGCATGCCACGCGAGTGCGACATGATAGTGGCCTGGGGAATTGTGTTCCGCGACCGCTTCCGCGTCAAACTCTTCCTCTGCGTCAGCAAAGTTGTCCGCACCATTTTCACCCGTGGTCGCAGTGTCGTCGTCTTCCCACTCCTGATCCTCGTCATTCATACTCTAGTAGTATAGGGTATTTTTATGTCTACGGCAGAAATTTCTTGTGATTATAGGTGTAACACCGGAGTATAAAATACCCCGAACGTAGTCGAGGGGGCGCTATAGTCCTGGCGCTTCAGTATTTCCCTGGGACTTTTTAGCAAGGAGCCACACCGCGATGAGTGTCGTGATAGGAACGGTGAGGATGATGGCAATACTTCCCGCAATAGTGCGCACGATCTCGGCGGCAAATATTTCTCGGTTGATGCTAAGCATCACGTCGGACGTCGAAGTGTAAAAGAAGAGCAGTAGGGGGAGTGCGGCGCCCGCATACGCGAGTGCGAGTGTGTTGACGAGCGCGCCCACGTGCTCACGTCCAATCACTAGCGCGCGTGCGTATAACTCTTTTCGCTTCATGTTAGGAGAGGCATCGGCAAGTTCAGACACCGCCGCAGCTTGTGTAATTGCAATATCATCGAGTACTCCAAGCACTCCGATTATCATGGCCGCCAGCAGGAGCCCCTGAAAATCAATAAGCCCCTTTGTTGCGGTGTTCAGGTACACGCTCGCGTCCTCCACAAATCCACTCAAGCGCGCATACGCAACGGCAAACTCCGCAAAGAGTACGGTGACAGCAATAGTGCAGAGTGTGCCAAGGAGTGCCGCGGTCGATTTGCGATTCACGCCATGCGTAAAGAAAATTGCCGCGGTAAGCACGAGCGAGGCAAATATGGTACCAACCAGCACCGGATTCATACCACGTAAAATGAGCGGGAAGAGCACATAAAAAAGCGCGGCAAAACTAAAGGCGAGCGCACCAAGAGACCGTACCCCTTGCCAGCCACCGAATATAATTACTGCAACGACAAATATAAGCGTAAGCACCGTAAGCGCAGGGATGCGATATGGCTCTCCCGCGGTGTAGAGTTCGCCGCCGTTTACCGTGATTAAATATTGTACGTAAAATCGATCTCCCACCTTCAATTTTGTAAAATCATTTTCAACCGTGATTATCTCTCCGGTCTTTGGGCCTTCCAATAGTTCCGCACGGAGGGTTTGAGTGTGTGCGAGAATATCCAGCCCCTCAAGGGTTACATCTTCTTCTTTTACGATTTCCGCTACTTTTGCTTTCCATGATCCCTGCAAATCCTGATGCACTTCCTGGGCGTAGGCAAAAGGAGTGGAAAGAAGCATCAGTACAAACAATACTACTGCAGAATTCTTTACTCGATACATACGAGAAGCATAACAAAAAGAGAGCAGTTCTGCTCTCTTTTTGTTATGAGCGGCGAGGGAGAATAGGAATTTATTGGATTCTCCTTCGCCTCTCGCCTCGTCGACACTCGTCTCAAATGAAACACCCATAACATGTGGGCGACACAAAGCCTTTTCAGTGTCTAAACATTGAGAAATTTAGGGCTCACGAATGAGAAGCGTGGTTGATATGCGTGGGAGGGGGTGATACCATGTGTTTGGAAAGCGGGTAGCACAATCATATAAGGAGAATACATCATGGCGGCAACTTCCCCTGAATCGTTGAGAGTGGCGGTAAAAAGATCTGTGTTTCATGCACACATTCAGAGACAGAAAGAGTTAGAACTAGCTAAGAAAGAGCGAGTTCGGTCACTCGCGCGTGAAGAGTCAATCCGGCAATCTCTTCATGTGAATCCCAAAAGAGCCGGTATGTTGATCGTCAGGGGGCTTCTTTCAGAAATGAAAGAATCTGCTAAGGATGGAGGAAAAGAGCATATCTGGCGCCCCTTAAGTAACAGGAAACCATTGAGTAAATGTTTACAGCAAATTGTCATCGCAATATTGAAAGAAAGAGGTTTTCGTGCTCAAGTCAGATGTGGGCATGGTCATAAATCCTGGACAACAAAAGGAAAGAGGCAAGTCTACGTAGACTCCTTCAACTGTGACGGTACTACATATGTTCATAGTTGTTGGACAGAGGTGGCTGTATCTTGGTGAAAAAACAACTAAGGCCCGATCAAATCGGGCCTTCTTTCATACCAAGCGTTGTTACTTTTTTGTTCGCGATTCACTCGTGGGCTAATCGGGCCGCGCTGATAAAAACTTTCTAAACTGGCGGAGAGGGAGGGATTCGGTCACAAGTTTTCACCTGCTGGCGAAACTCGCGACCCCGCCTCGCGCCGTCGCGCTCCGGTTTTCTCATCCCTATCATTATACTCGCATCATTAAAGAGACTGCCACACGGCAGTCTCTTTAATGATTGCGGAGAGGGAGGGATTCGAACCCTCGATGCCCTTGCGGACATTCCAGTTTTCAAGACTGGTGCGTTCAACCGCTCTGCCACCTCTCCGTTTGCTATTCATACTCTGCCTCCGCTAGATGGCGGATCTTCATATATAGTAGCGTGGCTATCCTAGCAAATTCTGGCTCTTCAGAAAACCCGGGGATTATGATAGGATTTGGCTCATTGGAGACGTGGCTGAGTTGGTCGAAAGCGCCTCACTGCTAACGAGGTAGGGTGTAAAAGCCCTCGTGGGTTCGAATCCCACCGTCTCCGCATTGGTAAAACAGAGAGCCACCCGGCGCTTTTTGTTTTACCAAATATGCATTAGGATGAAAGGGATTCGAAGGGAAGTCCGGTGGACTTCCCCGGGATTTTCGAAAAGAAAATCGAATCCCACCGTCTCCGCAGATAGTTCCACAAATCAAAAAGGAGGATTGAGATATGGAAGTCAAAGAACGGCGTGAGTGCAACGGATGTGGGTATCATGTAGCGCTGTGTATCATTGATGATGGAAAAACACCCCAATTCATGTCGACCCCGATATGCGGGGAGTTTGCTGGTTTTGCCATTCTGACGGACACGTGCCCAAAATGTGGACGTGAACTCAACTTACTATCCACGCGACTGGCTGAAGAAAAACACAAAAGTCTCATGAGGAGGGAGTAGGATGGAACGAGCAGAGTTTGATCGGATTCTCATCACAAACGGCATCATTGATGCGCCGATCCGCGACGAGCTCTGGCGTACAAAGCCATCAGTTGATCTTGATGTCGTACGGTTGGCCAAGACGGCAAAGTGGCTGGATGCACAGTTGCCAGAGCTTCTGGCCAAGATTGCTCTCAATCACGCGATGGATAGAGAGTTTGGGAGGGATTAAACATGGAGCAGTGCGTAAATCCGAATTGTGCCCATCTGATCGACGTGTCGATGTGCGATGAAAGCGTCAGCATGGGCACGCCCGCAGTAGTAGTGGTGACGCGTTGTGAGACCATAATCGCGCGCGTGGTTGGAAAGATCACTTTGCGCGAGGGTGCTGATGGTGTGCTCTATCCCGCCGTGGCACTCACCAAGTGTTGAACACCAAGCGCCCGAGTCGTAAGACGACGGCGCTTTTCTGTTGATGTTGTGTGTTGCGTTCATAACGAATGTGCAACTTTTCCGCGACCGCGGAAAAGTTGCACATTGGGTTTGTCGCACATATGGCTTTGATGTGTGCGCCTCAGGATTGTATGATAAAGAGCACTTATGCCTTCACACATATCTCGTTCGCGCCTACTTGGTATTAGTGTGGCAATCATCGTGCTCGTGGGGGGTGTGTATCTCACACGAACGCAAAGTGGGAGAGAGCTTGCGTACCAAGCAGGACAAATTGCCAGTCCAGAAAATACGAAATGTGATATCGCGGACGCTCCAAGCATTACCACTGGCAACGTGACAGAAGAGCGGACGATTGAAATGGACGCAACAAGTGAGATTGAGCTCGTGCGCACATTCAAATCTGCCGGAAATGATGACTATCTGCTTCCATCATCCGGTCTTGTTATTGATGTTTGTGAGGATGGAAAATGGGAAACTGTATACCGCGCTGACGCCGACAAAGAAGCCCCTGAATCAATAGAGCTCGACACGCTTGACACTGCGAGTAGTAAAGTACTTGTCGTGAAAAAAGAATATGCGGGAGCGGGCACATCGATGGAATGGGAAATTATTACGCTGCGTAACGGGAAAGCGAACGTATATCCACGAGGAACACTACTTGACGGCGTGCTGGACGGAAAAAACTATCAATTCATGGGGTACAACGAAGTGCACGTGGAGCGCAATATGGTGGTTGAAACCGTTCCCGGTTACTCGGCGGACGCCGCACGGTGTTGTCCCGATTTACCAACGCTCAAGATTTTCTATCAATTTACCGCTGACAAGATCCGCGTAGTGTCCACCGAGGTGGTTCCAGGTACGCCGAAAAATTGAGCATTTCTCGAAACACACCATCTCACGTGTGGTTGGTGAGTGAGAAACGCGAAACCCCACACCGAATGCGCACCCAGAGTCATTTGCATGTGTCATAGTCTCTGCATTCTGGTGTGAGGGCCATCAACAGGAGCGCTGCACCGCCGCAGCGCTATCGCGTATACTATATATAGTATGACAAACGGCATGCTTTTTATGGCGCTTGTTGCCGGATCAATTGCGCTCATCGCGATTGCGCAGTTCTATTATTTTTTACGCAAGCGCGACCTTGTGGCGCTCAACATTCACCTCCAGGCGCTCTTTTTTTCGCTCTTCTGGTTTATTATCGGTATCGTCTGGATGTTCACCGGATTTTCTGATTTTTTACTTTGGAAAGGGAAGGGTCCACTTTCTTATAACTTTTCACTTCTTTCTCAAATTGGTATTGGTATCGCACTGGTGACACTCATCATTTTTTTTCACGCGCGTTTGCAAAATCGCAGAGCACTTTGGCTACTCTTCATTCCACTTATGTCACTTGCGCTTATTTTTACGTGGTCGGTCTTCGTGTTTGGTCTGCAGGTGCACGGTGAAGCGTTCTTTACGAATACATTTGTATTGACGAAATTTTCTCAAGAATTGTATGCCATTGCAATTGTGCCCGCACTCTTTGTGGCGGGACTCATGATGCTTCGGGCGCTCTTTGACCAACGCATTCCACACATTGAACGAAAATTTGTGTTGTTTGCAACACTCTCCGTGATGGTACTCGCCATCTCCGGGTCGCTTGAAGAGATGGGTATTGCAACCGGCGCAGTTATTCCGGTGACGAGACTTCTTGCGCTCGCGAGCGCAATGGCGGCATATATTGCGTCCACCAGTATTGTGGAAGTGAAAGGAAAGCGAAGAGAGCTGGTGATTTAGCCGTACGCAAATGCGAGCACGCGAATAGATGCGGGAGCAGCGCGCACAAGGGTGCGCGCTGCTTCGCGTGCAGTAGCGCCGCTGGTGATGACATCATCGACGAGGATGAGGTGTTTTCCCGTCAACACCGTTGTATTTTGAAGAGCAAATGCGGAGGCAAGATGTGCGCGCCGTTCTTTTCGGGACGTCGTGCGCGCTTGTGGGGGAGTGTAGCGCGTACGATAGAGCGAATCGGTTTCTTCGATAGGAATATGGAGCTCTGCTGCAATACTTCGCGCTATGAGGTGTGATTGATTGAATCCGCGCTCGCGGAGTTTTTTTCTATGAAGCGGGATTGGTACGAACAACGAGTTTGCGGGAACATCTGTAAGAAGCGTTGCAAGGAGTGTACCGATTGGACGTGCAAGCGCGTGTTCATAGTGGTACTTTGTTCCCGTGACAAGCGCACGCGCAAGCGGGTGCCTGTAGGGAGCATATGCATCGATGTGTGTTATCGCGCTTTTCTTTGCGCAATCTCTACATATTCCACCAAGCACCGGACGCGCACAGAGTAAGCATTTTGAGGGAGGAGCGAAGAGCACGCCGGCACATGCATGACACAGTAATGTGTGCGGCGTATGACAACCAACGCAGTACGAAGGGAACAACAATGACCCAATCTGTGTGCACAGATATTCCCAAGCGCGCTCACGTGTGTTCATGACTCCATGATATACTACTTTGCAGGAATGGGATTTCAGTTGGGAAAACTGAAAATTTTTGGGTCGAAAAAGTCCGCGCCGGGCACGGTGATCGGTGTGGATATTGGCGCCGCTTCGATCAAAATTGCCCAGGTGCAACTCCTTAAAGATCGCGCGGTACTTTCTACGTACGGAGAACTATCCACGGGCATATACGAAGGAAGAGAGATTGGTCGCGTGGTCGCGCCCACTGACGAACGACTTTCTCAAATGCTCAAAGATCTCCTCAAAGAATCAGAGGCAACTGCACGTGCTGCGGCAATCGCGCTACCCCTCCGATATGGATTTATGAAAATGTTAGAGCTTCCGCAAATGCCTGCTGCAGAAATTGCATCCACCGTGCAATTTGAGGCACGTAAATATATTCCGCTCCCAATTTCAGAGGTGAATACGTCATGGGAATATATTCAACTCTCTCCCGAAGAACAACAGCAGAAACAAGGGAAAATTCCAATTTTACTCACCGCACTGCAGCGCGAAATGGAATCGTACTATGCGCGCATTGTCGACAGCGTTGGACTCTCTTCTGCAGTCATTGAACTTGAGGTGTCGAGCGCGGTGCGAAGCGTCATTGGGCGCATTCGCACACCAACCGTTGTGATAGATGTTGGAGCGGCAACAACAAAAATTGCCATTGTAGAACAGGGGAGCATTCGTAGCGTACTGGGAAGTGAACGTGGCGGACAAAATTTAACGCTCACGCTTGCACAAGCAATGAACGTAGAATTTCAGCGCGCGGAAGAAATGAAACGTTCTTCTGGTATTATCGATCGCCCAGAAACGCGCGAAGTACGCGCTACCCTTCTTCCAGTTATTGATGCAATCTTTCAAGATGTCGAACGGCTTCGGAGGCATTACCAAAAAACCGTTGGACATGATGCAACGAAAGTCATACTGGTCGGGGGCACCGCGTTACTTCCCGGACTTGTGGAATACGCAGCGCAATTTTTTGGACTTGAGACCGCGCTCGGAAATCCATTTATGCTCCTTGAGTATCCCGCCGCTATGGAACCTATTGCAAAATCAATTGCTCCACCATTTGCCGTTGCTGTGGGACTCGCGTTTGCGGGATTTAACGCACGGTAATATCAGATATGCACATCACAGTCGTGCTACTTTCGTGTAGAATATAGACAGCTACATGTCAGGCGTACCTTTGCCACCTATGCCAACGCGCGCACCGCTTCCCATTTCGCGGCGGGAACCTGTTTCGTTTACCCTCGTGATGGGGTTCATTTTTGTAGTGATGGCACTCATCCTGATTGGAGGACTCTATGGATACAAACAGTATCTTATCCGTCAAAGGAATAATGCACGCGCACAAATTGAAGTGTTTAAAAATGACGTTGCGACACCAGAGAAAAAATCCCTGCTTAATTTTGCAGACTCTATTGATCGTGGGGTGACACTGCTAAATGCACACACACGCGTTTCTCCCGTGTTTGATATTCTTGAACGCGCCACCACGCGCGATGTCCGCTATACGTCATTTGCATATGTGCCAACCACGCGTTCGATTACCCTTTCCGCCGTTGCAAAAACTGACCGTGCATTTGCAGAACAGCTTGTGGGATACCGACAAAATCCCAATATCGAAAAAGTAGAGTTTGATAATATGCAACTTGGAGATGATAAATCAATATCGTTTTCGGTCGCGTTAATAGTAAAGGCCAATGCGCTTCCGCGTATCGGGTCTCAAGTGACCCCCACTTCCAACCCATGAAAAATTTATTAGGAATCATACTCATTCTGGGATCACTCGGCGCGATGTACGCAATTGGCACAAATATTTGGGCTGACATTGGGGGAGTGCGGGTGGAACTGGACGATCTTGAACAGAAAGTGGCTCACATTGAACGCGCAAAAATGAAACTTGATCAGATGCAGACAAGTTTTAATACCATTTCCCCTGGGGACCGCGAGAAGTTGGATAAAATGATTCCCACGGGATCTTCTCGTGAAGATATGCTGCTCATGCTCAATGGTATGGTGTCTCGCGGGAACGTAGAACTCGAATCTTTGGCGCTCAAACCAAGCGGAAAGACAGGGGATGAAGGAAATCTCTCCACACTCGATGTGACGATTGGTGTGAAAGGCACGTACGGAGCGCTCATTAATTTTTTGAATGAGATTGAATACATGGTACGCCTCACTGATATGCAAACCGTTGCGTTCACAGCAGGGGAATCTGACGAATATTCTTTTAATATCAACGCAAAATCATATTACGTTGGCGAATAATATGCAAGACTCCGGAGGTACAAATCAAAATATCATTTTCATTCTTCTTCTGGTGCTTGTTGGAGGAGTGGTGGTGCTGTATTACAGCATGCGCGCGCCCGCTTCCGACGGAACCATTACGCAATCCGGTACCGCGGAATCGGCAGGAATGTATCGGGAGGTAGTAGAGACGCTGAATCGAATTGACGCCATTCCAGAAGAAAATGGGGAGATTAAACTCAATAGCCAGATGTTTCAGGACCCACAATTTCGTGCGCTTCGTGACGGATCGGTGCGTATTGATCCACCAACCAATTACCGGAATGCAAACCCATTCCTTCCGTTCTAGTATTCTTCCTATGCTATGCAATCCCTGCTCGACGTCCTTGTCGCACAAAATACCATAACGCTTGATGACGCGTCCGCGATTCGTAATGAAGCGCGTGTTTCTGGCGCGGATCCAGAGGAAATACTCGTGCGTCGCGGCGTTGCAAAGGAGCGGATACTGGAGGCAAAATCCGCGCTCCTTGGTATACCGGCGCGCCACGTGACAGAAAAAACCATTGAGTTTGATACGCTCAAATTCATCCCGAAAGATACTGCGACGCAGTATAAATTTGTACCACTTGCATTGAGCGACGACGGTATTTTGGAAGTGGGCATGGTCAATCCCGAAGACATTGAGGCGCGCGAGGCGCTCCAGTTTATTTCGTCCGGGACAAACCGCGCGTTTCGCATTTATCTCATTTCGCAGTCCGATTTCGAATCGGTCATCAAAAACTATGGGGGACTTTCCGGAGAGGTAGAAGAGGCGTTGTCGGTGATGCAGGCCGATGAGCAGAAGAAAGAGTCGGAGATGGAAATAAAGGCAACTCGCGAGGATGCAATTGAGCAAATCAAGGAGGACGCTCCAATTACAAAAACAGTACAGGTGATTATTCGCCACGCAATTGAAGGGCGCGCTTCCGACATTCATATTGAACCAGGGAAGGAAAAACTCCGTGTGCGTTTTCGTGTGGACGGTGTGCTCTACACGAGTATTTTACTTCCAATGCGCGTGCACGAAGCGGTGATTTCGCGTATCAAGATTATGTCGAATCTCAAAATCGACGAGAAGCGCAAGCCACAAGACGGCAGATTTAAAGTATCACTCGACGGAAATGACATTGATTTTCGTGTTTCCACGTTTCCCACATATTACGGAGAAAAAGTAGCGATTCGTATTCTGGATCCATCGCGTGGCGTCAATGATCTTGAAAATCTCGGATACACCGGAAAAAATTTACAGCTCATTCAAGAAGGTCTGAAGCGTCCGTTCGGTATGGTGCTTATTACCGGTCCTACCGGATCCGGAAAATCCACCACACTCTACGCAATGTTGCAAATTATTAACGATGAGGGACGCAACATTGTGAGTTTGGAAGACCCCATCGAATATTACATTGAAGGACTCAATCAATCGCAGGTACGCCCTGAAATCGATTATTCGTTTGCGAGCGGACTCCGTTCGGTACTTCGCCAAGACCCCGACGTTATTATGGTGGGAGAAATTCGCGATAAAGAAACCGCGCAACTTGCAATTCATGCCGCGCTCACCGGTCACTTGGTGCTTTCTACGTTGCACACCAACGATTCCGTTGGAGTCATTCCGCGCCTTATTGATATGGGGGTGGATCCGTATCTTATTGCGCCGACTCTGGTGCTTGCCATCGCGCAACGTCTGACACGTACACTGTGCCCAGACTCGCGTACCGAAATACCCGTGACGGGAAAATTGAAAGAGCAGTTAGAGGCAGAGTATGAAGTGTTCCCCGATCACCTCAAGAAAAAGGTCAAAATTCCGGACACGATATATGAAGCAAAACCATCGCCGACATGTCCGAAAGGCACGCGAGGACGACTTGCCATTACGGAGGTGCTTTCCATGACGCCAGAACTTGAGGAAATTATTGCCAAAGGCGCCACTGAAGCCACCATTTCGAGAGAGGCAAAACGCCAAGGTATGATTGTGCTTCGCCAAGACGGTCTCGTAAAAGTCTTTAAAGGAGAAATTGGCCTTGAGAGTCTCTCCGAGGTCGCGCTATAATAGATATACTCATGAGCGATACCAATGCCATACTCTTTGTCGATGACGATGAGTTTGTGCTCGAAATGTATGCGCTCAAGTTTAAGCAAGCCGGATTTAATCTTGAGTTTGCGCGCGACGGAAAGGAAGCGCTCACAAAAATAGCGCCAGGAAAGTATCAGTTGATTATTTCCGACATGATTATGCCACACACCAACGGCTTTGATCTTATCGAGGAGCTTGATAGACTTGGTATTACAAAAACGACTCCAGTGCTCGTACTGACGAATCTCGGCGAAGAGGAAGGTAAGGAAAAATGTATGGCGCATGGTGCAACGGACTATATGTTAAAGGCATATTCCACACCAACGGAGATCGTTGAAAAAGTAAAACAGATTATCAGTTCACATTCGTAAATGGATTACCGAGAAGAAATACGAGATTTAGTAGAGACCGTACTTCGCGAGAATGCGTCTGACTTACATATTGCCGTGGGGCGGTATCCAACTATTCGTGTCAATGGGGAACTGGTTGCGCTTACGAAAAAAAATTTACTCACCCCTGAAATAACCGAAGGACTTGTGAGTGCGCTCATCCCGGCCGGAAGGAAAGAAGAGTTTTTGCGCCGTCGTTCACTCGATTTTTCATATCAGCACGCCGAGCAGGCGCGCTTCCGCGTGAACTCATTTTTTTACAGCGGATTTATGGGTGCCGCGCTTCGCCTGATTCCGGTACATATTCGTACCATTGAAGACCTTGGTGTCCCGCAGATTTTAAAAGAGTTCACGCTCCGCGAGCAAGGGTTTTTCTTGATTGCCGGCCCCACGGGACACGGGAAATCAACGACGCTCGCGGCGCTGGTGGATCTCATCAACCACACGCGAGCGGAACACATTGTGACGATCGAAGATCCTATTGAGTACATGTTTACGCAGGACAGATCTGTCATCAGTCAGCGTGAAATTGGCATCGATGCATCTGATTTTGCAAGCGCGCTTCGCGCAATGTTTCGCCAAGATGTAAACGTGGGGATGATCGGTGAAATGAGAGACCCAGAAACCATGTCAGCCGCAGTGACCGCCGCAGAAACCGGGCACCTGATTTTTTCGTCGCTGCACACCAACTCCGCCTCGCAAACGATTGATCGTATTCTCGATAGTTTTCCGGGGCATCAACAGCAGCAGATTCGCGCGCAACTCGCCGCCACCATGATTGGTATTTTTTCGCAGCGACTCATCCCCCGGATATCCGGAGGACTCATTCCTGCGTATGAACTCCTCATTGCAAACTCTGCGGTGCGGAACCTGATACGAGAAGGGAAGACGCACGAAATTCCAATGGTCATTGACACGAGCTCGCAGGAGGGAATGGTAAGTCTCAACCGCTCGCTGGTGGATCTTGTAAAGCGCGGAGAGGTGTCGCTGGAACACGCAATCAATTACAGCTTGAAACCGGATGAGTTTAAATTACTTCTTAGGTAATCACCGCAGGTGATTGATATGATTAATTGCCCCATGAGATGTGTGGCCTTCAACCCCCTCCCCGCTCCCATGTTTTCATGTTCTTGTGATTTAATGATTTAGAAATTAGAAATTCTTCCCCATGTTATTTAACTACAAGGTTCGCACCACCGACGGCGCCCTCAAAGAAGGGCAGCTTGAAGCCGTTTCTATGGATGCGGCGATCGAAGGACTTCAGCGCCGTAATTTTATTGTGGTGAATGTGGTGCCATCGGGGTCCGAGGGAGGGCTTGTGGCGATGCTTGGGGTTTCACTAGAGCGCGTGAGTAATCGTGATGTGGTACTTATTTCTCGACAGCTCGCCACACTCTTTGACGCAAAAATTCCGGTACTGGAAGCGCTCAAAACCATGGCGGGGGAGGTAGAAAAAAATACCATTCGCACCATTCTCCAACAAGTACTCGAGGATATTCAAGGAGGACAGCCAATGTCGGCCGCGATGACAAAACACCCGAAGTTATTTTCAGAGTTTTACGTCAATATGGTGCGTTCCGGCGAGGAATCCGGAAAATTAGGGCAGGTATTTAATTATCTTGCGGACTACTTAGAGCGCCAATACGAGTTACGAAACAAGGCGCGGAACGCGCTGGTGTATCCCGCGTTCGTGATGCTCGCCTTCCTGATTGTCATGATGTTGATGCTCACTATTGTGATCCCAAATCTCGCAACCATTTTTAAAGAGCAAAATATTGAACTGCCGATTTACACTCGCATTGTCATCGGCACCGGAGAATTTTTTAGAGCGTTTTGGATTGTCATCTTTGTGCTCGTAGGTATCGCAGGGTCATTTTTATGGAGATTTGTTCATACGCCAGCGGGGCAACTTGCATGGGAGCGATTTTTACTTGCACTCCCTGTGCTTGGCACACTTGAGCGCAAGATATATATGGCGCGATTTTGCGACAATTTACAGACATTACTTTCCGCCGGAGTTCCGGTTATTCGATCCCTCGAAGTGACTGCATCGGTGATGGGGAGTGTTGTTTATCAAGATATTATCGTAGAGGCAATTGAGGCGGTGAAAGGAGGGTCTACCATTTCGGACGCGCTGTCTCGTCACGCGGATATTCCCGTGCTCGTCACCCAGATGATGCGCATTGGAGAGGAAGCGGGAAAGATGAATACCATGCTTGAGTCTCTTTCCCGATTTTACCGCCGCGAAGTAGATTCGCTTGTCGAAAATTTCGTTTCCATCATCGAGCCAGCGATGATTCTTATTTTGGGAGGGGGCGTGGCATTTCTTGTTGCCTCGGTGCTTCTTCCGCTCTACAGTCTCGGTACCGCATTTTAGCGAACAGCTACTCATAAAAACATGAAATCACAAGATCATAAGCACGGTTGACACAAAGATTATCTTAAGATAATCTTAAGATATGAAAACAAACATCATTGGACTAAAGGAATTGAGGGAAAATGTAGAAAAATATTCATCGCGTGTTGCGAAAGGGGAGCAATTTATTGTGATGCGCCGTTCTCGTCCGCTTTTTAAACTCTCTCCCGTAGATCCATGGGGAGATGAGGGCGCATGGGAAACAGTTGCTGATTTTGGGAAAATTTCTGATGGTGGGGTTTCTGCAAAAAAAGTCATTTCTGTGCTCAAAAAGCTGAATGGATAAAATAGAGAAGTATTTAAGAAAGTTGAGCGTTGCCGAGCGCGCTCGTGTGGCGAAGGCACTGGAATTGCTCTTTGTCGGGGATATTGAGGGGCTAGATATAAAAAGACTTACTGCGCGTGGGCACATGTATCGTGT
>ERZ1292623.3062-Hain-H51-01um-R1-3062-length-14548-cov-6_pt1 | contig 14548 bp, 9 predicted proteins | sample MGYA00564398_ERZ1292623 | MGnify/ENA primary metagenome ERZ1292623 (study PRJEB36523, sample SAMEA6512633) | groundwater metagenome | collected 2019-01-07 | study: AquaDiva: Metagenomics assemblies of 32 groundwater samples
GCCAGTCGGCTATCTTTTTATGGTTGCCCGAAAGCAACACTTTCGGCACCCGCCATCCATTGTCGCTTGTTGCTTGTCGCTTGTTGCTCGGATAGAATACTTCCGGCTTTGTATACTGTGCGTGGTCCTCTTTTACCGATGATTCTTCTTTGTGCATGAAGCCGGGCAAGAGCCGCGAAACAGCTTCAATTGCCACCATGGCGGCCACTTCTCCCCCGTTCAAAACATAATCGCCGATAGACACGACTTCATCGGCCACATACTCTGCAATTCGTTCATCCACTCCCTCATAACGACCGCAGATAAAAATAATCTGATCCATTTTTGACCAGCGCTTGGCGGTGGCTTGATCAAACTTCTTTCCCCTTGGCGAAAACAAAACCACCCTAGTTTTCTTGCCTTGTCGCCTGTTGCTTGTCGCCTGTTGCTTCTTTAAAGCTGTTACCGCTTTATAAACCGGCTCAACCTTAAAAACCAATCCCGGCCCGCCGCCATACGGCTTGCCGTCCACGGTTTGATGACGATCGCTCGTCCACTTCCGTAAATAGTGAGTTTTAATCGTCAGTAAAGGTTTTCCGGCTTTGCCGAGACCTCGGCTTTTCGAGCCGGGCTTTTGCGCTTTTGCAAGCAAAGACTCGGATAAAAATCCTTCAAAAATATTGGGGAAAATGGTTATGATATCAAATTTCATTTTTATAAAAGCTGGGTTCGCCGATCAGAGACCGACGAACCCACTGCTTCAGTTGGCGGTTGCCGCACTGGGGCGGGGCATGCCGAACACGAACTCGAGACGGTCGTCCTCCAACCTGTAGCAGACGTCCCAACCGAGCGTCTCGAAAAACGCCACGACCTCTCTCCCAACAGCCTCCGCGTCGAACACCAGACACGGACAAGGCCATGCCGGACGCGATGTCGCGCGGGCTACATGCGCCACGATGTCGAAGACGATCGCCTTGGCGCCGTACGACATGTCGCTCTGACCCGACGTTACGAGCACTCTTTGCGCCTCGTTGAAGCTCAGCATGGCTCAGCTCCTCTTAAATGTTAGATCCCTTGTATCAGTGAATGCGCCGAGTGGCTAGATGAGCCCTGATTCGCGCCGCCACTTTAGAGCGCCAGAATCTCGGTAGCTGGGCGGACCTCGGTCCAACCCGCTGGAGACGAAGGCGCGGCTCCGCACTCTCTTCGCTCATACTGGCGAGGGAAAGGTCGAGGCCAAACTCGCCACACAACTTGCGGAGGGTGGCGACGTCCCCGAATTCGAGGCCACGCGCACCAGCTGTTGCGTGAGCCCAGGGGTCACTCTTGGTTAGGTCGCAAAGCTCCATCGCAAGGACCGCACCGAACATCTTTGCACCAGGTGTGAGCCGCTCCGTAAACCTTACGACAAGTTCTTCTCTGTCAGATCTCATTCGTTCCTCCTTAAAAAACTATACCACATTTAACATAACAAAACAAGGGCTCTGGCCCCTGTTTTGTAGGATTAATTAGTTGTTCTGTATTACATTCCTATCTCACTCACCACATCGTCAACGCTTTTATCTTTGGTCTGCGTCGCGTACATTTTGCCGCCTACCGGTTCTTCAATCTTGAGGTTTACACGGGCGTTGTTGCGCATGCCAATAATTCTCGCAAGAGTGCGGATTGCCTTAGCGGTTGAACCGCTTCGCCCGATAAGTAATCCCATGTCGGTCGCGTCTACCTTTACGGTCAAAAGCACACCGAGCTCATCTACCGAACGAGTAATATCAACCTTATCCGGAACATTTACAATCGACTTAATGATATATTCCACAAACGCTTTGTCGTCTATCATGGTCTGGTTCCTGCGCGATGATCGTTACGCTGATAATTCCGCGATACTTTCGTACGGGCAGGCATAAGCGTTCTACTTATACCTAGTATACTCGCCGAATACTTAGCGTCAATCACTGCCGATTACTATATTAATAAGCTTTTTTGGCACAACGATAATCTTAACGATTTTTTTGCCAGAGATATTGATTTTGATCTTTTCGCTTTCCTGCGCCGTCTTTTTAAGTTCTTCCTCTTTAATATCGGTGGGGACAGTGATCACGTCTCTTACCTTTCCATTTACCTGGACCGGGATTTGGAGATTGTCCTGCACAAGAAGGGCCTCGTCGTATTCCGGCCAGGATTCAAGGTGGACGGATTCTTTTTTACCAAGAACGGTCATCCATAATTCCTCGGCAATGTGTGGAGCAAATGGAGCAAGGAGTAAAACAAGAGTTTCGTATGCTTTTGAATCCAGCCGATTGCCTTCGGGGCAACCCTTTTCAAGAGCGTTCAAAAGTTTCATCAACTCGCTGATGCAGGTATTAAATTGAAGCGGTTCCAAATCCTCGCTGATATTTTTATTAGCAAGGCTAAGCGCATACCAAATTTCTTTGGAATCAACGGTCGGCAATTTATCTTCTAAAGATCGGGAAAGAAAATGCCACACCCGATGTAGAAAACGATGCACGCCCAAAATACCTTTCGGATCCCACGGTCCGCCTTGTTCATACGGCGCCATAAACGCCAAGTACATTCTCACGGTATCCGCGCCATACAATGTTACTTGTTCATCGGGATCAACAACATTTCCCTTAGACTTAGACATCTTTTGCCCGTTCGGGCCGAGAATAATTCCATGATTGCGGCGGCCGACAAAAGGTTCGTTAAACGGCACGTAGCCCAACTCGTGCAAGGCCTTGGTGAAAAAGCGCGAGTATAAAAGGTGCATCGTGTTGTGCTCCGCTCCGCCAACATACATTGGCACCGGCAACCAGGATTTCATATTACCTTGGCTCGCAAACTCATTTTTATTTTTCGAATCGGTATAGCGAAGGAAATACCACGAAGAATCCACGAACGTATCCATGGTATCTGTCTCGCGTTCTGCATCGGCGCCGCATTTCGGGCACTTGGTATGTACCCAGGCAGTCGCTTTCGCCAATGGCGAGCGTCCATCGTCGGTTGGTTTAAAATCTTTGAGTTTCGGCAATACAACCGGCAATTCCTCATCCGGAACAGGAATGTATCCGCATGATTCGCACTTAATCATTGGAATCGGCACGCCCCAGTATCTTTGGCGCGACAAAACCCAATCACGCAGACGATAGTTTTTCTTAAAATCTCCAGCACCCAATTTTTCCAATTCTTTAATAATTTCTAACCTAGCAGTTAGTGACGACATACCATTAAACTTTCCAGAATCAAATAAATATCCTTCTCCATCATAGACGCCTTGTTGTTCTAAATCCTCAAGTGCCTGTTCTTTTAAGGCCAGCAGGAATGCCTCGTTAACCTTGTTTGGATCCACATTTCTTTCACTAAGACGAGTCCTTGTGCTCCCAAGCCTAATACCTTCTTTATTTGTTTTCTCGTCCCACACATCAATATGAGAATAAAGAATCAGTCTAATCTGTAGATCAAATTTATCAGCAAATTCTTTATCCCGCCTATCGTGTGCTGGAACAGCCATGATTGCACCGGTACCATAGGAACCAAGCACATAGTCTGCCACCCAGACCGGAATTTTTTCTTCACTCATTGGATTGATCGCGTTCACGCCGGAAAAGACTCCCGTTTTTTCTTTTTCTTCCATGCGTTCAAGGTCGCGCTTGGATAACGACTTTTTGACGTAGTCCTGCACCTCGTCGCTCACCTTCCATCCAACATCAATCCATTTTTGGGCAAGCTCTGGCGAAATAACCACGAACGTTGCTCCAAAAATTGTGTCGGCGCGGGTGGTAAAAACTTCTACGAAGTGTTTTTTGTCAGGCTGGCCGGGCACATCAACAAGTGGAAACTTTATAATCGCGCCTTCGGATCGGCCGATCCAGTTTCGCTGGGCAATTTTGGTTGTTTCGGGCCAATCAAGGTTTTCAAGATCATCCACCAGAGAATCCGCGTATTTTGTTGTGCGGAACATCCACTGTTCAATTTCTTTTTGTCCCACTTCCGATTCGCACCGCTCACAGCGCCCATTAACGACCTGTTCGTTCGCGAGCACGGTTTTATCTTTTGGACACCAGTTGACCTTCGTTGAAGCTCGATATGCCAAGCCTTTTTCGTACATCTTCAAAAACATCCATTGTGTCCAGCGGTAGTATTCAGGATCAGTCGTCTGCACTTCGCGTGACCAATCAAACATCGCCCCCATACTCTGGAGCTGTTTCGTCATATAGGCAATGTTCTTGTCAGTCCAAGAAGCTGGGTCGGTATCGTTTTTTATAGCTGCGTTTTCGGCCGGCAGACCAAACGCGTCAAAGCCGATCGGATACAGAACATTCTTGCCTTTCATGCGCAGGTACCGCGCGCGCATGTCCGGCAGAGCGAACGCATACCAGTGTCCGATATGAAGATTGCCCGACGGGTACGGAAACTCCGTCAGGAGCATGTAATTTTCTTTGCCGGCAACGGAATCCGAAACGGTGTGGAGTTTGTTTGACTCCCAATATTTCTGCCATTTAGGTTCTATTTGTGATGGATTATATTTTTTCATATTTTCAAAGCCGACGATTCTGTCGGCTCCCCGACCAAAGCGTCGGGGTTTTGTCCGGGTTATAAGGTCGCCATTGTGTTGGGTATGATATCGCAACCACTCCCTAAAATCAAAGAACAATTTGGTCAGTAATCCAACCGTTTTTCGTAGCGACTTTAACTGACGTTGAGCGAGGATTTTCTATGCCGGTAGGCGTTACGGCTTTAATCGTATACATCCCCTTTTGAACTCTCAAAAAATACCTGCCATAAGTATCTGCGACGCTTCCGTCCGCTTTTTTACCAAAAACATCATATGCCGCCAGTATCACGAATGGAATGGAAACATTTTTAATATCTTTAGTTATACCAAACGGACGCGGTTTCAAACCGAATATCCGCACAATAGCCATGCCGATAAATATTATGAGAATAAATAAGTTAAGAAGATGTGGAGAGGCAAGATATTGCAAGGGCGCGCCGACACAGGCAACCCAGAAACCTTTACTCGCAAGTTTTGAAAGCCAGCCGTTAAGTGTGAGCCACATAGCTCTCCTGGGCTCTGGAACAATCGGCGCGTCAGATATCATCGGAACATCGTAGGTAATCGCTTCTGGTTTTGAAATTTTTATTACGTTACCGGTATAAATATTGTCGTACAAGACTGCATCGTTTGGATCCGGAGTTTTATTAGCCACAAACCTGTAACCTCTTTTTGCAACATTCAACTTTACTTCTATTCCCTCCCCAGCGCGAGTGGCAGGAGGAAAAACCAAAAACCCATAGCGTCCGTCTTGGTCGGTAATTTGAGTGTCCAATACTTCAAAATTTATATCCAGAAGCTCAACCCGCGCGAAGGGCACCGGGCGCTTGTTGACAGAATCATATACCACGCCCCACGACTTTGCCCGTTTGCGGGCGGTCAGCAGGCCAACAAAAGAGAAAGATAAAAATCCTAAATAGTCTCCTAGGGTCGCAAGGGACTGAAAAATCCACGCGTTACTCAAAAATAAATTAAGCAACGTAGTAGCTGTTCCAACGTTTGTAGCGATTAAAACTGTTTCTGATTTTCCGGGGACAAATTGAACAATTTTTTGAGCAGCTTTTTGAACCGGGACTGGAATAGGTATCGGTTGGATTATGGATAATTGTGTACCAATAGCCGCGGCGACTTTTACAATGGATTGAATTGCCTGTTGAACCGGGACTGGAATTATTGTAACACCACCGCCTCCACTAGTGGGAGGGCTTGAGGGCTGTGTTGACGGCGGAGAACTAACCGGAGGACTTACGGACGGCGTAGGCAAAAATGTGGGCGTGGGTGTTGAAGATAAGGTCGGTTGAGGAGTGACGGTAGGCGTGAGACTTGGGGTCGGTGAAATGCTGGGCGTTGGGGTCGGACTAGAAGTTGGAGTTGCGGTAGGAGTTGAAGATGTTGTCGGTGTTGGCGGCGGAACCGTATCACGCGGTTCTCCTCCCCCGCCACCCTGGTTATTCGGACGGTAGTCCGTTGAAATAAAATAGCTGACTGAACCGCATGAATTTGTATTGTTGCAATTGAAAGAAATCCAGCCGGTGTTTTCACCCCAGGCCCATCCGCTGAAAATTCCGGCAGAATCAACAATAACCCCTCCGCCAGTCGGAGCAAAATTAACCCACCCGATATTTTCACCCCAGGCATAACCGCTTAAAACTCCGAAGCTGTTGTTGTCTACGCCATAGCTGACCGTTGAGCACGAATTTGTGTTGGAACAATCCAGCGATATCCAGCCGGTGTTTTCGCCCCAGGCATAACCCGTCATGCCGGCTGCGGTAATGTGGACATTTCCTTGGGATGACCCAAAATTAACCCAGCCAATGTTCTCGCCCCAGGCGTACGCATTTGTAGGATCAATTATGCCGTCGGTTGTTGACGCTGACACAAACAACGGGAAGGCGGCAACAGCCGCCGCAAGAATAACCGATATTAAAAGTGAGATTCTCATGGACAGCTCCCTCCCCGCATTTTATTTAATATGCATTTCGTTATCTGGAGAGCATTTCCCGTAGAGCTGGCGGAAACTCCAGAGCTGTCGTAAGAAACGCTGGCAAGAGGATCATACACATTGGTTATGGTTTTAAGCGTGCCGGTTGTGGGACTGGAACCGGGATTTAGGCTTCCTGCACGAGCAATACTGTAGAGCCATACGATAATTCCAACGCTCAACAGTATAATCGTCGTGTCTCTGAAAATGTTCTTCAATTTTTTGCCAGGTTTTTCCATGAATTATGGAGAGGTTATCACTTCCACCACTACGGGTGTTGGCTCAGGGGTTGAAATAACTGGTGTAGGTGTGGGAGTTGGCGCAGGGGTCGGACTTAAATCCGGCGTTGGAGTTACCGTCGGTTCCGGCGTTACAGACGGAGAAACTGTCGGCAAAGTTTCTACAGGAGAAGCCGTCGGTGTCTCACTCACAGCGGGAGTCGGTGGTGGAATTACGGTTGGTGTGGGTGTCGGGTCAACGTAAGGTATCGGGGTATCGGTAGGCGTAGGAGTAGGCGTTGGTTGAATAGTTGGTATAGCTTGCGGAACATTGGATCTTTGAAGTAGATTTCTTAACTCATTTTCGGTTATGCAGATGCTTCCCAAACAGAGCCGGTCGGTTTCCACTATTCCGAATACCCCCTTGATTGATTGCACCAAACCATTTTTAAAGACTATTCCTAAAAGTTTCTCAAATCGCGAAATTATAGAATCAAATATGATACCGGCATCAAGCCGAACCCCCCCCGTTTCAATTAATTGGTCGGTTGGTGCGCCGGAAACCATGGCAATATCCGGCACCCAATAATCCAGATTTACAAAAACCAGAATCTTGTCTGATTGACTGGAAGAATTGGCCGGCTCCAGTGCGATACCCACGGTCATTCCTGGGGTTATTGCCTTCGCGGCAAAACCTGGTTTGGTCGCTGAAACTGAAAGATGATCTCCAGCCTGGATATCGCCGTTTTCTAGAGATATTTTAAGTGGAACACGGCCTGCTAAAGCGATTGGGAAACTGCCCAGCTCGCGGTTCTGTGTGCCAGCGCCGGTTTTGAAGGCATTTCCATCAATCAGGGCGGCAGGGCTGGTGGAAACTATTCCCAATACCGATGAGGAAGAAGCGGCCCTTACAACATATGACGGATTATTTAAATCTGAAGATACAACTTCCCCCGCCTCAAGCGTTGGGTCATTGCTTGGGAATGATTCGGCATAGTCTATACAGCCAGAAGTTGGAGTATTAACACCAGTACAGTTTGAAACTGCACCACGCGAAAGAATTTGGCTCCGTAACGCCAGCTTGCCGCCCATAGACCATGAGGCAATGACCACACCGTTAACATCTTGAGCTAGTAGAAGGCCGTGAGCATTATTGGCGGAAGAAGACGCTGGCAACGTCAAATTAAATACGCTTCCCCCGGAAAGGGCGGTAGCTGAAATGGAAGCAGCGGAACCTAGAGTATTTGACGAGCGGATTGCAAAAGAACCGGACGCGACGGACCCAATGCCAGTGTCTACGATAGTGAATTTTGATTTTGTGGAACTGGTACCTATACTAACCCTTCCAGTGCTGGTTTTGGCATAAAAAACATCCGTAACCTGATTTAAAAACACCGAAATATTACCCGAACCACTATTTGCACTTACAACATCGTTCTTACCATCACCATTCAAATCTCCGGCCGTTATGTCCAATGGGAACGAGGCCGGTAAAACCGAGTAGGAAGTTGACGATACAAAAGTGCCGGTGCCACTATTCATGTAAGTTGTGACCGTGTGGGCATTATTGTCGGTGTTCGCAATGTCCGCCTTTCCGTCGCCATTTAAGTCAGTAAGAATGATACCCTGCGGAATATCACCAACCCCATAATTAACCACAGCGGCAAGAGTGCCATCACCGTTGTTTATGAAAATAGAAATATTATCCGAACCATAGTTTGCAACAGCCACATCCAAAGAACCATCGGAGTTGACATCTGCGATGGAAACGGGATACGGGTTGGTACCGGCCGAGTAAGTCGTTCCGGAACCGAAAGTGCCATTGCCATTATTGAGCAGGACGGAAATATTCGCGCTTGAAAAATTGGAGGTAACGATATCATTCTTACCGTCGCCGTTAAGATCCGCAAGCATCACATTAAGGTTTCCAGAACCGCCGACCGAATATTCCACGTGAGTGGAAAATGTCCCATTGCCATTATTAATAAGCACTGAAACGTTGCCGGGCGTACTATTTGCGGTCGCAATATCCGGCCTCCCATCACCGTTTAGATCCGCCACAGCCAAACCGACAGGAGAGCCGGAAGATGCAACGGCATAGGAGGCGGAGGCGGAGAAAGAGCCGTCGCCCTTACCAATAAGAACGGAAACATTATGAGAGCCGCTATTAGCCACAGCGGCATCTAGTTTTCCATCACCATTAAAATCAGACAAACGTATTATTCGAGGGTTGCCGTTTACCGAGTGATTAACCGCCGCATCAAATGTTCCGTTGCCATTGCCAATGAGGACGGAAACGTTTCCGGAAGTAAAATTTGAAGCGACAGCGTCCAACTTATTATCACCATTGAGATCTCCTAAAGCGACACCGCGAGTGGCCGTTCCGGTCGAATATGTAACCGGAGTGGCAAGAGTCCCGCCACCGGTCAAGAGAGTATCGCCGGCTCTAATTGAGCCGATATTCACAAGATTACCAGTCGGCGTAAGACGAATAGCCGGAGTCGGACCATTTGCGGTACCAATACCGCCCGAGAAAAGCGTAAAACCTTGAACGCCGGTCTGGGCAGTTATAACAGACGCAGACGAAGATGCTAGTGTAATACTGTCCGTAAGGATTCCGCCCCGTACTTGAAGTTTTGCAAACGGTGCCGTCGTCCCTATCCCAACCCTGTCGGTGCCGGAATCAACGATTAGGGTGCTCGTATCAAAAATCCATTCCCCGGCTAGGGAGTGAGAGGCATTTCCATCTACTCTGAATGTACCGTCTACTTCTAGAGAACCGGAGATTAGAAGATCGTTGGCGGCATCCAGGGTTGAATCTGTTGCGGTAGCAGTTCCAAACCTTGAATATGAGACAGAAGAAAAGCCGGCTACCTGCAAAGCGCCATATAAACCATATGAAGCAGAAGAAGTGCCTTGGACTTCAAGCTTGGTGGTTGGAGAGGTAGTGCCGATGCCAAGAAAACCGCCGCCGCTAAGGCGCATCCGTTCCGTGTCGTTTGTTCCAAATACAAGCCCGGTGCTGTTGTTTGTTGCAATCAATGCTGTGGTGGCGCTTACGAATCGCAATACCCCGAGTCTTTGATTGGCAAAGCCCATCGTGGTGCCGGTGCCGTTAGGACCGTAATATTGCAGGAGAGCAGAATTCGGCGTCGTGTCATAATCGGATCCCTCAAGTTCAATCGCAGCTTGGTCGGCCACTGATGCCTTTCCTCGGACGTCAACATTGGCTCCATTTGTCCCGCCAAATATAAATACGCGGGAATTGTTAGCGGGATTGGATGAAGAGCCGATCATGACATTACCGTCATCCTGTATCACAAGGCGCGAAGCGCTGGCGGTTCTATCGTAAATGTCAAAGTTTCGACTCCCGACAGCAAGAGAGCCATTTCTAAATTGCCAGGTCTGGCTGACAAGTGACGTATTCTTAAGCGTGATTATCGGCGTAGATCCCTGGACATGCAACTTTGTTTCCGGAGCCGTCGTACCCAAGCCGACGTTGCCGGAGTTAAGAGCCCAAATATTGTTAGAAGAAGATGCCCAGGCCAAATTGCTATTAATAGATTTAATTCCTTGAATAAGCGAACCTGTGGTAGAAGACGTAATGCTGGAGGAATCGAAAGTTCCGGCTATAGAATTATAAATTTCTTCCAGTGTATGAAATGTTGACGCCGGAGCGGCGGGTGGAGTCAAAGAACCAGCAAATGCAATTGTGACAAGAGAAGCAACAGACAAAAGTACGGTAAAACCGGGCTTTAAAAATCGGCCTGATTTGTGCAACGCTAAAAATTTCCTTCCTCCGGAAATTGAAAAAACCTTCTCAAATTTCGACATACAATTTTGTAACTTTCTCCACTATTAACCTGCTCTAATTTTACCACAATTATCTAGCTAATTTAGGGGTTCTAGGAAGCCATCTTTAGTGCAAGCTTAGATTGTAAAAATCTGCCCAACCAAAGTTAAAAACCAACCGTGCCGTAAGCAGATTTTATAAACTAACTTATCTAACAACTATAAAAGGTTAATAGATTTTAGATATAAAAACCTTAATACTCATCGAATTTCAGCTGCATTACACTTTTTATTAAAAATAACCCTCTTTTTTAGAAGGGTTATTTTATGGATCCCAAACTTGGGTTATCTACAGTTAGACTACTAGATTAGGAATAATCGCTCTGTGTTTTGAGTTGTTTGCGAAATTACTTTTTCTGGAGCTAGCCCGCGCAGGCGCGCAATTTGTTCGGCAACAAAAACAACAAAAGATGATTCGTTACGCTTTCCGCGATGAGGTTCCGGAGTTAAATACGGTGCATCAGTTTCAAGAAGAATTTTTTCTAGTGGAACATTCATCACCGTTTCATCGTACTGACGCGTGAATGTAATGATTCCATTAAGGCCAATATAAAATCCCAGATCAATATATTTTTTCGCATCAGAAAGTTTACCGGTGAAGCTGTGAATCACTCCTCCCGATTTCAATCGTAGCAAATTATTTTTTAAAATTTCCGTCATATCATCATGCGCGTCGCGGCAATGAATTATAAGCGGCTTGCCGGTTTCAACCGCAAGTTCAATTTGTTTTTCAAATCGCTCGCGCTGTTTCTTTTTGTGATGCTCCTCGGTGGTACGATAATAGTCCAGCCCAACCTCCCCTATCGCAACGACCTTGGGATGCACTGCCATCTCGCGATACATTTCTTGGTCATACTCTTCAGCCAAGTTGTCATTGGGATGGAGACCGACCGATGCCCACATGGTTTCATTTTGTTCGGCAAGCTCAATCGCCGCTTTGGACATTTCCCAATCCGTGCCCACGCAAATTATTCCGATCTCCTCTTTCCTGGCGCGAGCTAACATAAGATCCCGGTCGGGATCATATTGCGGAAACTGCGGGTGGGAATGAGTGTCTATGATTTTCATTTTTGAGTTTCCAGTCGTGGAAATAGTCCTCCCTCTTTTTTATTTATTACAAAATGATGACCGTCGGGAATATCCCTTTCCCCCTTGTCACCAAACATTGTAAAAATATCTTTGGCAGTGGTCGGCATAAATGGCTGGAGTAGCCAAGCTATCTTGTGAATTATCGCCAACAATATATTCATATTTCTAATAAATGCGTCGGTATCGTTCTTGGCTAATTCCCATGGTTTGTGAATATTAATAAATAAATTAGCCTCACCAATCAGTTCCCAAATAATCCCCAGTGCGTTGTGTGGTTCAAAATCTTTTATATATTCACGTACCCCTTTTTCCTCTGCTTTATTAAGCCGTGTTATAGTTTCTTCGGGTATAAGCCCTAAGTTGTAATCAAATCGTTCTTTTTTATAGGTATTTTCTATTAACGTGGCGACGCGCTGAACTAAATTGCCCAATCCATTAGCTAAATCGGCGTTGTATTTGTCATCAAACTGCTTCCAGTTTACATCTCCATCATTGCCAAATGGGGTCGCGCTCATTAATAAGTACCTAGTTGCATCAACACCATACCGCTTAATCAATTGATCCGGAGATATTACGTTACCGATAGATTTACTCATTTTCTGTCCATCAATTAAGAAAAATCCGTGAACAAAAAGAGTCTTCGGTAAAGGCAACCCGAGCGACAGTAACATCGCCGGCCAAATAGTGGCATGAACACGCAAAATGTCCTTACTCATTAACTGCACGTCCGCAGGCCAAAACTCTGGAGGTTGGTTTGAGGTACCGTCCCAACCAATGCCGGTCAGGTAGTTTAAGAAGGCATCCGCCCAAACATAAATAGTATGGGAGCGATCCCAGGGAACCGGTATCCCCCAGGCTACATTTTTTCTGGAAAAAGAAATATCTTTCAACCCTTCGTTTTTATAGAAACTCAAAATTTCATTTTTGCGAGAATCGGGCAGGATTTTTAATTCGTCCCTTTCAATTAAATCTCGCAGCTTATCCGCGTAAGCAGAGAGTTTAAACATATAACTCTCCTCTTGCATCACCTCCGGCTTAGTTTTGTGGTCTGTGCAAAGACCGTCAACGAGGTCGTTTTCGCTTTTAAACTGTTCACAGCCTTTGCAGTAAAGACCCTCGTAGCTTCCTTTATATACGTCTCCCCTTTCATACATATATTGGAGCGCTTTTGAAACAGCCGCCATGTGCTCTTCCTCGGTTGTACGTATAAAGCGATCATTGGAAATATTCAGCTTTTCCCATGCTTCTTTAAATTGGCCGGCTATGTTGTCTGTAAACTCTTTTGGAGGAAGGCCGGCTTTTTCGGCTATTTCTTGGATTTTGGCTCCATGTTCATCCGTTCCGGTCAGAAAAAAGGTTTTCTCGCCTAAAAGACGATGCATCCTGGCTAAAACATCGGCTGCGACGGTGGTATATGTGTGCCCTAAATGAGGGCCGGCATTCACATAATAAATCGGGGTTGTAATGTAAAACTTATTCGGCATGGTGTTTTTGTGTCGGTCCAATAATAACCACGAACTCACCCAAAACCTTATCTGCGGAAAGGTCGGCAATAACCTGATCTATGGTACCGCGGTAAATTGTTTCAAATTGCTTTGTAAGCTCTCTGCAAACAACCAGGGGCCGATTATTAATCATTGTTATGTCTCTAAGGGCCTCAAGAGCTTTTTGTATTCTATGCTTTGATTCGTAAAAAACAACGGTATTCTCAATATCAGCAATCTCTTTAAAGAAAGTTTGCCTCCCCTTTTTATGGGGCGGAAAACCAAGATACACATAATGGTCTGCTGGAAATCCGCTAGCCGACAAGGCAGTAACCGCCGCATTGGGACCCGGAATGGGAACGATCTTCGTCTCTGGAGACGCAAGCAGTATTTCGGCCACCAACTTCCCGCCCGGATCATTAATGCCGGGCGTACCCGCATCCGACACAAGCGCCAAGTCTTTGCCGGCTTTTAATAACTGAATAATTTTTTCAACGCGGGCTAGGCCACTATGCTGGTGGTACGCCAATACTGGAACCAAAATATCGTGACGCTCTAAAAGCCTCTTTGTTACCCTGGTATCTTCGGCAAGAATCGTATGCACCGAACGAAGCGTTTCAATCGCTCGCAGAGTTATATCTTCAAGGTTGCCTATCGGAGTGGCAACTACATAGAGCGTCGCCATAGGAGATTAGGAACTCGCGCGGCGAAGTTCTTTACTGCGCGCCATATCATCAATAACCTCCACAATTATAGTTGCGATTGGTACCGCTAGGATTGCGCCGACAATTCCGGCAAGTTGCGCACCGATTAATAGAGCCATGATAACGACCACCGGATTAAGACCGGTGGTTTTACCCAACACCAGCGGCAAAATTACATGGCTTTCAACTTGCTGGATAACGGTGTATAGGACGATAACCCAAATGCCAAGACTTGGACTTTGAAGGAAGGCTAGCCCGATCGCCGGCAGAGCGGCCAATATCGGTCCTGCAACGGGCACGATTTCTAGGAGCATGGCCAGAATGCCAAGAACAAGAGCAAATTTAACACCCATTGCTGACAAGCCAACATATACCAGAAGGCCCACCAAAAGCGAGATAAGTAGTTGCCCTTGTAGCCAGCGACCAACCTGAACTTCTGAACGCTTCCAAAGCCCGATTGCATAACTCTCGTATTTTTCGGGTAGAACGGACGATAACAAATTCTCAATTCCCTTCTTCATCACCGATAAATAAAATGAAATGACTATAATCGCGAGGAACGACAGGACACCACCGAAAATTCCGACAACCAATCCGACGGCGGATTGAGAGAATTGCTGAAGATACGTGCTTAGAGCATCTAGAATGTTCTGGATCTCGCCCAAGAAATCAAAATAACGGGAACCGGT
>ERZ1292623.403-Hain-H51-01um-R1-403-length-47104-cov-7_pt1 | contig 14536 bp, 15 predicted proteins | sample MGYA00564398_ERZ1292623 | MGnify/ENA primary metagenome ERZ1292623 (study PRJEB36523, sample SAMEA6512633) | groundwater metagenome | collected 2019-01-07 | study: AquaDiva: Metagenomics assemblies of 32 groundwater samples
CGGCCGCGACCGCCGCCAAAGCCGCCGTATAATTTTTGTCTCCGGGCTTAAATTGGAAAACTTGGGCTTCGGTCTGAAAAACAAAAAACCCGAAAACCAACAAAAAAGCCGCGAACGCGGCTAAAATAAAAAAACGACTCTTTATAATGAAATTTGTTAAACAAAAAAATCCGCTCATGATTTTCATAGAACGCGTTAATTTAATTATTAATAAAAATAAAATAAAAGAATATTTTAATTTTAAGACGCGTTCCCGCAAACCGCAAGATGAGTTATCCACAAGGCAATGAATAACCGCACCGCAAGCGGAACGGTATTCTGACGAGTGGATAATAAAAATTAATAAAATTTGAACTTCTAACTGTTTTAAGCACACACATTTGGCGGTTTTTAAAAAGTGAAGCGGTATTTAATTTTAAAAAGCTCTCGCAGGCGAAAAAGATTGGCTTCGCCCCTTGTTTTTTATGCCGCAAGCATTAGGGGCGAATTTTTCGCCGAGAGTGCAGGCAGGCGCCGGAGATGGGGCGTTTTGCTTCGCAAAAGCGCCTGCATCTGGCCCGCAGGAGCGGCGAACTGCCGGTTTGAAAAATCAAATACCGCTGAACTAAAAACCGCCATATGTGTGTGTGCATTACCCCTAACAGGGTTGACAAAATCAGATAAAAGAACATAATTAAAACACTGCGGCGCGTGGTCGCCCGGCCTAAACGCGCAAGCTTTAGACCGGGAGGAAAGTCCGAACACCCTCCGATTTGATCGGAGAAGCGGGTTGCGGGTAACTCCCGCGCTTTTGGAAAGAAATTTCCAAAGGACGGATAGTGCAACAGAAAATATACGGCCCGCCTGCCCCTAAAGGGCAGGCGAGTAAAGGTGAAATCGTGCGGTAAGAGCGCACGTCCCGCTGTCGCAAGGCCGCGGGATTGAAAACCCAACCCGGTGCAAGGCCGTACTCCGATGCTTCGCATCGGTTTGAGCCGCTTGATCCGCTTTGGCAACAAAGCGGACAGATAAATGACCATGGTCGGGATTATTTAATTCCGATACAGAATTCGGCTTACAGCCGCAGAACAACCCCGCCGTGTGGCGGGGTTGTTTTTGAAAATTGTCGTGAAATATAGTTTTAATAATCAAATCCTTTGCGAGCTTTAATTCCTTTTTGAAAAACGTGCTTGATATCGCGGATTTCGCTTACAACATCGGCTTTTTCAATAATTTCTTTGGGAGCAACGCGCCCGGTAAATATAAGATCAATTTTTTTATTTTCAGCCGCCCCGACGCATTTGAGCGCTTGATCCAGTTTTATCAAACCCAGATCAAGAGCGACATTGATTTCATCCAAAATAATCATATTCCACTGGCCGGAATCAATTTCTTGAAATGCTTCATCCAAAGCTTTTTGGGCGGCGGCGATGTGTTTTTGGCGCGGGATTTTATCGCTTGTTTGCCCGACAAATCCCAACCCTCTTTTTCTTAATTCAAAACCCGGCGGCCAAACTCGCGGATTGTCTTCACCCGACTTCCACGGACCTTTGATAAATTGAATCATCAAAACCCGTTTGCCCGAGCCGCAGGACCTGACTCCTTGACCCAAAGCAGAAGTGGTCTTGCCTTTTCCGCCGCCGGTAATGACAAAAAACATTGAAGTTAAATATTACTGTATTATGAGTGTTGCAAAAATTTATTTTGCAACCAACGTTACTGTATTATATCGCAGACGCCTGAAACGCAAGCCAGCTCTTTGGCGCCTTCGGTGGTGTCGTCTTTTTCATAGAGAACTACTTGAGAAAAATCAACATCGGGAAAATTGACTTTCATTTCTTCATAACGCTCCTTTGTTATTGCCTCATAAGGCGCCAGCTGATAGACATTTTCTTCGCGCGGCAAAAAGGAAAGTCCGCCCAAAATATCCCAATTCCGGTAAAGCCAATGAGCCGTATCCAGCCATTCGTTCTCGCCAACCGAAATAGTCACCGAAGGATTGTGTTCAGTATAATTTTCCTTGATCATTTTCCAGTGTTCCAGCTGATCAATGGCTTTTAAGCCGTCGCGCAAAATGGCGCCTTTTGGCGACTTGACCGGAAATTCAATGACATAAGTCGTTGCCGAGCCGATATTCTGCCCGACTTCCGATTTGTATGGGATTTTCTGGTCTTTAAGCATCTGAAAAAGACCGTCAGTGGCTGAAATCCGGACCCGCCGGATATAATATTGGGAGTGACGGGGATGCATGCCCGATGCCGCGTCAGTCAATTGCGAAACAGTGCCTGACGGCTTGACGCAGGTGATTGCCGCCGATGGAGCGATTCCGAATCTGGCCGCGTATTCGCGGTTAACCCGGATTGCTTCATCGCGGAGTTTACTTAAAATTTCAGGATTGCGGACCGCGGCCGAATCCCACTGGCCGGTAATTGAAACGCCCAAAAGCCTCTCTTCATTGCAGTGTCTCTGCCATTCTTTGGAAAGATACGGAAAATCAGTCAAAGTTGACTGGTAAGTTCCTAAAATAGCCGCCAGCCTGACTTTTTTTAAAAGAGATTCTTCGGTATCTTCGGTTCTCGCCACAATCTCGGATAAATTGCAGAATTCGCGGTTTTTCAGGATTATTTCTCCACAAGGATTGGTGCCGGCGGTTGCGGCATCTTCTTTGAAAATTTTCCAGCGCCGCGCCGGCAGCTGATGTTTCAAGCCGCCGCGGTTGAAAATACCCCGTTCGCCGGTTCCGCTTTTAGCCAAAGCCAGCCATTCTTCCATAAATTGAACCGCTGACGGCTTTTCGTTGTAAACCGCCGAATTATTAGCCAGCATCCTTTGCGGATCTTTAATATAAAATTGGCCGTTTTTGGCGTCGCGCATCTCAATGTCGTCAAGATCGGACAAAGAAATCAAAGCGCTGCGCCGGACTCCGCCCGAAACGACAATGTCGCCGATCTTGCAAATTATGTCGTGAACGTCCAAATTTGAAAGCCGCCGGCCCTGACGGGACAAAATTTTTTTGCGGGTAAAATCCATAAGATCGCGCAGCGGCTCGGGGCCTGACGATCTTCCACCCATTATTTTCAGTCTCGCGCCTTCAGGCCGGAGTTTGGAAAAATCAAAATCTATATCCCGGCCTGAAAACCATGTTTTAAACCCCAATTTCAACGCGTCGCACCAGCCTTCTTTGCTGTCTCTGATAACATGGGTCGGCAATTTTTCGCCGGCCTGACTTTTAATCTGAGGCAGCTGCTGGGCGGTCTGGGATTCAATTGAAAAGCCGACGCCGGCTCCGCACATTGAAATGTACATTATCTCGGCAAAATCCTCTATTTTGGTCGGCGCGATGTAAGAACAGTTGTAGGCGGCGACATTGGTTGATTCAGCCGCTTTGCCGGCCGACCACATCAGGCGCATTGACGGCATTACTCCCTGATTTAAAATTGCCGTTCTGATTTCCTGAAATTCTTCATCGGTCAAAGCCCTGCCCAAATTCTTTTTCATGAAATTCATGTAGCGGTCAACGGTTTCAATCCAGGTTTCACGCCGGCCTTCTTCTTCAATCCAGCGCGAATAACTGCGGTAATAAATGAATTCGGACAGCGGATTGCGGAAAAATTTTTTGCTTTCGCGGACCAGTTTTTTGAGACCGGACGGCACTTTTTTCCTTTTTTCGCGCAGTTCGGCTCTTTTATGGCGATATAAGATATAGGCTTTGGCGGTTTTCGGAAAATCCATCAAAATAAGCTGCTGTTCGGTGATATCCTGAATGGCTTCAATGTCGGGAATGCCGCCGGAAGAATACTTTTTCTGCAATTCTTTTACAACCGATTCGGCCACTCTGAAAGGATCATTTTTTAAATCCCCTTCTCCGACCGCTTCCATTGCGAGGGTAACGGCTCTGACAATGCGTGAAACGTCAAACGGCACAACGCGGCCATCGCGTTTCTTTACTTCTTTCAAAACCGCTTCCGTGGCTTTTAAAATAGATCCTTTATGAGCCCTCATTTGCAATTGAGGCATGAATAAAATTCAAAATTAAAAATAAAAACTAAAAACAATGTTAATCCTTTTCAGAAGTCTGAGAAACTTATTATAACGCAAACCAAAAAAACCGCACCCTGTGGAAAAGTCGGCAAATCAAATTTCAAATTCATCCGCTATTTTTTGGCCCGGCGCAGGAAAGCCGGAACAGCTTCCCAGTCTTCTTCGGGACTATTTTCTTTTTTATTGTTCAGGCCCTGATTCGGCCCGTTTTTATCGTTTTGAAACAGTTTCCTGATCCGGCCTTCGGAAGGAAAACCGGAAGCAATGACGGTAAGCTGCAGCTCGTTTTTCTTCAGACGCTCGTCGCGAAACGCTCCAAAAATTATCTTGGCTTCAGGATCAATGGCTTCGGTAATAATCCGCGCCGCTTCCTGAATTTCCCACATCGTCATGTCGTCGCCGCCGGCAACGGCGAACAGAACCCCGCGGGCTCCGTCAATTGACATATCCAAAAGCGGCGAATTAATGGCTTGGCGAGCCGCGTCTTCGGCTCTTTTTTCACCCGACGCCCGGCCAATGCCCATCAAAGCCGATCCGGAATTGGACACAATGGCCCTGACATCCGAAAAATCAACATTAATTATGCCGGGAGTGGTGATAAGGTCGGATATTCCCTGAACGGCCTGACGCAAAACATCGTCGCACATCGCAAAAGCCGAAAGAAAAGGCGTATTTTTATCAACCAAGGCCAAAAGTCTTTCATTGGGAATAACAATCATCGCATCCACATTGTCTTTTAATTTCAAAATGCCTTCTTCGGCAATCTGAGAACGCTTCGCTCCCTCAAAAGCAAACGGTTTGGTAATAACCGCAATAGTCAGAATGCCGGCTTCTTTGGCAATGCCGGCCACAACCGGTCCGGCTCCGGTTCCGGTTCCTCCGCCAAATCCGCAGGTGATAAAAACTATGTCGGCGCCTTTGACCAAATCCTGAATTTCGGATTTGTTTTCTTCGGCGGCTTGCCGACCGAGATCCGGATCCATGCCCGCGCCCAAACCCCGGGTGGTATTGCGTCCGATATGCAACTTTTTGGACATCAAACTGTGATGCAAATCTTGGGCATCGGTATTAATGCCAATAAAATCAACTCCTTTAACTTTGCAGCGAATCATATGATCAACGGCGTTCAAACCCGATCCGCCGACGCCGATTACCTTGACTCTGGCAAAAGTTTCCACATCCGGTTTAATTTGAGGAGACATAATAGCTTTTAGCTTATAATTTTTAGCTGATAGCGGCAACCTTGACTTTAAGGCAATAATGATTTAAGCCATCTCAAAAGAATATTGCCGGTCTTGCGCGTCAATTCAAAACCGATTTCAGGACGGCCCTTGATTGAATCAAAAACCATAAGACAAAGTCCGATTGCCGCGGACCATTGGCCGCCAGTCATCCCGTCCGGCAAAACAATTTCTTCCAAAGAGCCGGTCTGGGCCGGAAGACCCAAATAATCTTTGGCAAAAACGGCCAAATCGGAAAAAGCCGACCCGCCTCCGGTCAAAACAACTCCGGCCGGCAAAAGGCGCAGCCGGTCAATTCTTTTAAGATGTTTATTGGTCAATTCAAAAATGTCCGAGAGTCTGGCTGATATAATTTCAACCAGCTGCTTTTTTGCGGTTGCCGAAGCCAAAAAAGATTTTTTCATTTCTTCGGCTTCGTCCAGACTGATTTTAAAACCAATGGCTAAATCATTGGTGATACTGCCTGAACCGAAAGGCAAAACTTCCAAAGAAATCGGAGAACCTTCTTCAAAAATAATCAAAGTTGAAGTTGCCGCTCCCAAATCCATCAGCATGCATCCGACTTCCTTATGCCGCTTGGATAAAACCGCCCGGGCCGCGGCCATCGGAGCGGCCACCACGTCTTCAACTGTCAAACCGGCCAGTTCCGCGGTCCGGACAATGTTTCGGACGTCTTTATTGATTGCCGTAATAAAAAAAGATTCGCATTCAAGACGGATTCCGCTCATGCCGACCGGATTCAAGCTGGATAAATTCCCATCAACAGTAAACGTAAGCGGGATGCTGTGCAGAATTTCGCGATTGGCCATCGGCTCCAAATTTGACTGGCAGGCGTCCAGCGCCCGGCGGACATCATGTTCTGAAATTTCGTTATTGGCCCGCGACACCGCGACCGCTCCCTTGGCCCGCGCGGCTCCCAAACCGATTCCGCCGATTGTAAAAAATCCGGAATTCATGCGGAGATTCGCTTTTTTCTCGGCAATATCAAGAGAAGAACGAAGACTTCTGGCCGCGGCTTCAACATCAATAATTTGTCCGCGCCTTACGCCTTCGGACGCCGCCGTGCCTAAGCCCAAGACGCGCATCCCTTTGCCGTTTTCCCAGCCGGCAATGACGCTGACAACGCTGCAGCTGCCGAAATCAACTCCTAAAACGACATTTTTAGCCATTTTTTTTCTTCTTTTTTCATAATCTTTTCTTCGGTCTCATTTTTATGCCCAAAGCCTTTTAAATGAAGCAATGCGTGAATATATAAATAAAATGTGTGTTTTTTAAAACTTATTCCTGTATTTTCAGCTTCTTTTCTGATTAAACCCGTATTTAAAAAAATCTCGCCGCGATTTGATTCAAGCTCAAAAGCCAAAACATTAGTGGGTTGTGATTTTCCGCGATTAATCCGATTCAGTTTGGCCATCAGCCGGCTGTCGGCAAAAACCAAACTGAGATTGTAATCGGGCGAAAGTATTTTATTTTTAATTTTTTGCCAGGAAAGCCGCGGCGGCCTGATTTTTGTAATTTGCCGGATCATTGCGCCAAAGCTTTTTTGACCGCTTCGGCCACCCGATTGCCTTCAACCCGTCCTTTCAAAATTGACATTGCCTGTTTCATCGCTTTGCCGAAATCCTGTTGGCCCCTGGCGCCGACTTCGCGGATGCTTTCGGCGACAATTCTTTCCAATTCTTCCTGTGAAAAATCCGGCGGCAAATAGGCCCGCAAAATTTCAGCTTCTTTTTCTTCTTTGGCGGCCAGATCTTTGCGGCCGCCGAGATTAAATTGATCTTGAGCGTCCTTTCTTTTTTTAAGCTCAGACTGCAGGACTTCAAGAATTTCCTGGTCTTCCAAACCGACGTCTTTTTTTACAAGCGCGATGGTTTTGTTGAGAATTGCGGCCAAAGCCATGCGCAGAACCGAAACTTTAAGGCTGTCGCCGCTTTTAAGCGCCGCTTTAAGATCACTTTCAATTTTATCTTTCAACATAAATAATGCCGGATAATTTAAATTTTACCAAGTTTGCGCATTTTCTCCATAGTCTCATGGCGCTTGATGCGCACCAGAGCTTTTTTTCTTTTTTTATAATCCGATTGCTGCCGTTCTTGAAAGCGGCGTTTTCGAACTTCAACCAAAACGCCGGATTGCTGAACCCTTTTGGTAAAGCGCCTTAGAGCCGACAGCACGCTTTCATTTTCATGTCGTTTGATTTCTACCATAATTTTAAATTTTAATCTGCTAATAAATGAAGATGGACATGCTCAATGATTTGTCCGGCGTCCCGACCGACATTAAAAAGCAATTTATAACCGGTCAAATTTTCATTTCTGGCCTGATCGCGGGCGGCCAGAATCAAACTTCCGAATAATTCGCGATCGCCTTCTTTCATTTCCTGAACGGAAGAAATATGCTTTTTAGGCACAATTAAAAAATGAATTCTTGCCTTGGGATTGATGTCCTTTAAAACAACTAACTCTTTATTTTCAAAAAGAATGTCAGCCGGCTTTTTTTTATCGGCGATCTGGCAAAAAATGCATTCAGACATTTTTATTTTCCCCCGCCCGATGCGGATTCGCCTTTGGCGAAAGCTTTTTCTTTAAATAATCAATAATTTTAGCCTCCAAAACGGTTTCTTGGGTTCCGGCAGACATATCGCGGACAATTATCGTTCCATCCATAGCTTCTTTTTGTCCGATAATCAAAACAACGGACGCTCCAGCTTTGTCAGCCGACTGCAATTGGGCGCGCAGGTTGTCTTTGGCCAAAGATTGTCCGATATTGAATTTGGCCCGGCGCAGAATTTCAAATAAAATCAAACTCTTTTTTTTGCCTTGGATTCCCAACTGAATTAAAAAAAGATTGGGCTTTTTTTCTTTTAAAATTTTGGTTTGACTGATTTTAAAAGCGTCAAGCAGGCGATCAAGCCCGATTGCGCCGCCGACTCCAAAAACCGCTTTCTGGCCAAGACTTTCGGCTAAATAATCATAGCGTCCTCCTGACGCTATGGCAATAGGCTGGATTTTTTTCTCCGGATTTAAACCGCCGTCTTTTCCGGATTCAGCCGGATTATTTGGGGTTTCGGCCGGTTCCTTGACAAAAATCTCAAAAACAGTGCGGGAATAATAATCAAGGCCGCGCACCAGATAAGGATCAAGAAAATAAGGAACTTTCATATCGTCTAAAAATTCCAAAAGGCCTTTAAAGTGCCCGCGGCAGGCCTCGCAGGCAAAATCAATCATCTTGGGCGCCTCGGCTTTAAGTTCGCCGCAGATCGGCTCTTTGCAGTCAAGCAGGCGCAAAGGATTGGTCTTCAGCCTTCTTTTGCAGTCTTTGCAAAGAGAATTAAATTTTCGCCGGTAATAAGAGGCCAGTTCCCGGCGGTACTCCGGCCGGCATTCTTTGTCGCCAAGGCTGTTGAGATGGATTAAAAAATTTTTTAATCCCAGTTCTTCAAAAATCAGGCTCAAAACCCGGATAATCAAAGCATCGGCAATAGCGGTTTCCTCGCCGAGAATTTCAAGGTCAAATTGTCCGAATTCGCGCCACCTCCCGCGCTGGGGCGATTCGTGGCGGAAAAACGATCCGGCCTGATACAGCATTACCGGCTGCGGCCAGGCCTGCATACCGTGCTCAAAATAAGCCCGAACCGCCGGGACCGTCCACTCCGGACGCAAAACCAGCTGGTCGCCGCCGCGGGTCCGGAATGAATACATTTGTTTTTCAACTATGTCCGAAGTTTCGCCGAGCGTCGGCAGAAAAAGTTCGGCATGTTCAATGTGGGGCGTGCGCATCGGCTGAAAACCGTAAAACCGGGCGATTTCGGCGGCTTTACTTTCAACCGCTTCCCAACGCAAAACATCATGAGGCAAAATGTCGGCTGTGCCTTTCGGCGTCTGCAATAAATCTTTTTTTGATAATTTTTTAGACATATTTCTAAAATTAGTTACCAAAGGCTGGCTGCCGGTTCCGCCTTGCCGGGTATGTAAGCAAACGCGGTCGGCGGCCAAAGCCGGAGCAAAGTCCGGCCAATAATGTTTTTTCTTGGAAGAGGGCCCCAATAACGAGAGTCAAGGCTGGATTTGGTGTTGTCGCCGACAACAAAATATTCATCCGGCCCGAGCTTCCACTCCCGTCTGTCAACGTTAAGTTCTTCTCCGGGCAGACCGACAACGCGCTTGATAAAAAATTTTGAAGGATCCTGGGGATAGCGAAAAACTATGACTTCGCCTTTTTGCGGCTCGCGGATAAAATTATAAGTTAATTCGTCAATAATCAGATAATCGCCGGATTCAAAGGTCGGCGCCATTGACTCGCCCGAAACGATAAACGGCTGGGCGACATACATCCGGATCGGGAAAACAATAATTAAAACCACTAATCCGAATTTAACGATATCCCAAACTCCGCTAAAAAAAGATTTTAGATTCATTATTTTAAAAATAACACTTTTTTATGCTAAAATCAAGAAATAATGAAAATAATCATCGGCCTTGGCAATCCCGGAAAAGAATACCACCAGACCCGGCACAACGCCGGCCGGATGGCTGCCCAATATTTTGCCCGGAAAAATGATTTTCCGGAATTTGAATTTTCCAAAAAATACCAGTCGCTGATTGCCGATAAAAAAATCAAAGATGAAAAATTCCTTCTGCTCCTGCCGGAAACCTTTATGAATCATTCCAGCAAGGCGGTTAAAGGATTGCCGCCTAAAAATCTGACAATAATTCACGACGATATTGATCTGCCGCTTGGCAAATTGAAAATTTCATTCGGACGGGGCTCGGGCGGCCACAAAGGAGTTGAATCTATAATCCGGACGCTGAAAACCAAAGATTTTTGGCGGATAAGAATCGGCGTAGCGCCGAAGAAAAAACCGCCGCAAAAAGAAATCCCGAAATTTTTGCTTTCAGATTTCAAACCGTCCGAATTGAAAGAGCTTCAAAAAATTTTCAAAAAAATAGAGGTAGCTTTGATTTAAACTTGCATTTGGCGGTTTTTAGTTCAGCGGCATTTGATTTTTCAAACCGGTCGTTCGCGGCTTCCGGCGAGCCGCGCCGACCTGCACTCTCGGCGCGCCAACTCCGCCGCCGGCGGAGACCAATCTTGGCGCGCCTGCGAAAGCTTTTCAAAACCAAATACCGCTTCACTTTTTAAAAACCGCCAAATGGCCGCGGACATTACCGATTTAATTTGAAGTTTTGGCTTCGTCGCCGACATAAACCAAAGTCAGGCGGCGCTCGCCGGGTTCAAAAAAGGTAATCTGAAACGGATAGGTTTTGCCCAATTCAAGTTTTTCGCTGATCGCTTTTTCCGAACCAAACTCGGAAATATGGGCGAGTCCGGCCACTCCTTCTTCAATCGCCGCCAACGCCCCGTAGCGGCTGATGCGGATAACCACTCCTTGGACAATATCCCCTTTTTTGTACTTCTCTTTGGCTTTTTCCCATGGATCCGATTCCAAGGCTTTGACGGAAAGAGAAATTTTGCCGCCTTCAACCGCGATGATTTTTGCTTTGATTTTCTGACCGACTTTAAAAAGAGAACGCGGGTCCTCAACCAGCGACCATGACAGCTCCGAAATATGAGCCAAGCCCTCCAAACCCTCTTCTATTTTGACGAAAACCCCGAAATCAACCACGCCGGTTACATCTCCTTCAATAATCTGGCCGACCTTATATTTGGAAAGAACTTCTTTTAATTCCTCGGTTTGGGTTTCTTTTTCGGAAAAGATCAGTTTCCCCTCGTCTTGATCGGCCGCGATGATAACGACATTTAAAGGCTGGCCGACTAATTTTTTCAGCTCTTCCAAAATTTTATCTTTGTCGCCGTCCTCAATCCGGGGATAATGAATGGTGCGAAGCTGCGAGGCCGGCAAAAAACCTTCAATGCCTTCCCATTCCAAAACCAGCCCGCCTTTGTTGGCTTTTTTGACTTTAAGTTCAAGCGGAGTTTTCTTTTCGGCCAGTTCCCGGGCCTCGTGCCAAATAATCTCCTGTCCGGCTTCTTTGAGCGAAAGTTCAACATAGCCGTTCTCATTTTCAAGCTCAACAATTTTAGCGGTAATCCGGTCGCCAATCCTGATATTTTGCAGCATGTCTTTGGCCTGAATCAACTCGCGGCCGTAAATGATCCCGGTTCCGGCCGGCCCAAGATCAACAAATATGGCTCCTTTTCTCCGGTTGATAACGGTCCCTTCCGCAAAATCCCCGATTTTCGGCGAAGCCAAAACCACGCTTTTTAAAAGGTATTCCATTAAAGAAGTTGGCCTTTTGGCCGCAAAATCCAAGTCTTTAACGCTTAAAACGCCATTCTCGCCAGTCTTATCGTTTTTTTCAGTCATAGCAAAGATTATATAATTTATCGCCAAAAAAGCAAAGAGACCGCCTGAAAAACGTTTATTTGAATTTTCCTGAAAAAATTGCGATAATAATATTATTTATGTCAGCCGAAAATAAAGAAAAACCAAATAATTTGGACGAAATCAAGGAAACATCCGAAAATGCCGCAGATATGGCGAAAACCGGCGAGAAACCGGCGGAAAAAGAAAGTCCGGCTGATTTAATCAGCGAAAAATTTAAGAATTTAATCGCCGTAGTGGACAGTTTGCTGGATTCTGAAATAAACAAGAGGATATTGAATGAATATAATTTTCTGCGGGATGAAATACAAAAAATTAAACAGGAGTTAAACACCACCATAATCAGATTGCAGGAAAAAAATAAGTTGACCCAAGAGGAATTGCAAGATGAACTCCTTAACATTCCCGCCCAGTCAATAAGGCTTAATCAACTGGTCAAAGATTATTTCTTAAACAAAGATGAACCGGAGCCAAAAAACATAGAGCCGCTTTTTTCTCCCGTTGAAACAGGTAAAGTCGTAGCGAGCGTATCAGCCATCAACGAGACTTTGGATAAACTTGATTTGCCTCCTTTGAAATCGGGATATAATTTGCAGGAAATACGAAAAACAATTGATCAATTCTCAAAACCGGCCGGCTATGGAGAGTTGGCTCAAAAAGCCGCGCAGCGAGCCGAGAAAAAATTGGCCGGCTGGCAAGAAAAAATCGTAAAGGATATTAAAGAAAAGCTTAGAAACGAAAAATTGTCTCGTTTTGTTGATAAAATAGCTCAAAGCAAATTGTTGCCGAAAGCGGCTTACGGCGCCGCCTTATTGGCGATAGGTCTGGCGGCTTTAAATCCTTTTGAAGAAGCTCAAGCCGAAGAGCTGGAAATATCGGAAACCGACGACAAATTAAACATCAAAGTCAACGGCGTTCAAATCAGCAGCGTAAAAATTTCTGAAATAAAAAACATAGTCCCGGCCGTCCCGGTAAAAAACGAACCGCTTGATTACCTTTTCGGCGCGGAGTTTAAAATGAACGGAGTGAATTACGACATTGAAAATCCGAGAGCGTTTCAAAAATTCATAGACCGGGAAGTAAACCGCATCGTTAAAGAATTTAAATCCAAGACTGGCAGATCAATTGACAAAAAAAATATGAAAGTGGACGAATGGCTTTTAATCAGTTCCAAACTGGTTGAAGATAATTTGACATATGATTATTTAGCTGTAAAAAAATTCAGCAAAGACGCTCAAAAAGAAAACGATTTAATCAACAATATGCCGCTTGACAAAATGATGATGAAATACAAGAAAGGAGTTTGCCGGCATTATTCCGCCTGTATAGAAACGGTCAGCGATAATTTGAAGGAAATGTATAACTTAAAACATTTAAACAATGTAAAAATAGAAGAATTGGGCCTTGAAAGCATAATGCACGGCATTAATGTGATATTCGGCAAATCTATTGATAAGAAAGGAAATCCGAGACTGAACTTAAGCTATATTGACGCCACTTGGGATGACCAAAATGAAAGATTTAATGACGATTTGGAAATCACGCCGGGCGCTGAAAAAGAAAGAAATGTGGAGGCAAGCTATGTTGAAATAATCAGCCAAGAAAAAAATGTCTTTAGCTCGGAAGAAATAACTCAGATTTATAAATTTTTTGCCGAAAATTACGACCTTTATTCAGCCGAAAGACAGATGGCAAACAAGCGCTTAGTTTTTTATTATTATAACTTGGCTACCGAACGCGACCAGAACTTCAGCGCAGGAAAAAAAGCGCTTGAACAAATGAAACAACACATCGTTGACCAAGGATTTTATGAAGAGGGGCAGCTGGCGAACAGCGATTCGTATCGCCTGTTTTTAACAACTTATGATTATTTAGTCGGGCGACAAAAAGGCGATAAAGCCGATGAAGCTAAAATGTTGTTAAAAAACGAGTATTTTCAAGCCGCCGAGCGTTACGACCAGCAAAACGCTATGTCCTATTTTTATGAAATTGGTCAAATATGCGAACAAGAAGGCAACTTTAACGCCGCCGGCAATATGTATCAGAAAGCTTTGGAAATGTTAGATAATCCAAAAGCTTTTGATTTTCATATGTTGATTGATACGGTTCGTAAGCTTGAAAATATTTACGCTCAAACCGGAGAACGCCAAAAAGCGCTTGATATCTACTTAAATGTCTTGCGGCGCGACACTCCAATAACCGATGGCTGGCGTTCTATGTTTATCACCGATTTTTTGAATTATTGCCGCAAGAATAAAATTAATGTCAGCGACGAACACAAAGACCGGTTATTATCGGCGGCGCAAAAAATAAAAAATAATGAGCTTAGAGATGAGAGCGTCAATGAAATCAAGCTGAAATCCAAACGAAACTGAAGCAAAATCAACAAATTGAATGACAAAAAGACGAACCTGCATCTATATTTAAGCGCTCGACTAAAAGCCAAAAAAAAGATATAATCAAGAATAATGATTATCACTTATTACGGCCTTTCGTGCTTTAAGGTAAGTTCCGGCGAATTTGTTCTGGCTTTTGACCCGCCGTCCAAAAAATCGGCTTTAAAATCGCCGCGGTTTCAGGCCGACGGCGTTTTAATCAGCCACGACCACGACAACCATAACGGCTACGAAGCTATCTCGGCCAAAGAAGGCAAAGAGCCTATCAAAATTTCAAGCCCGGGCGAATACGAAATAGGCCAAGCCGACATTGAAGGCATTTTGTCTCGGCACGACGACCAATCCGGAAAAAAATTGGGTTCCAGCACCATATATACGGTCAGTCTGGAAGAAATGCGGCTTTGCCATATGGGCGACTTCGGAGAAGCGGAATTAAGGCCCGAAACCCGCGAGGCTTTGGGCCGGATAGACATTCTTTTTCTGCCGATCGGCGGCAAAGACGTCATCGGACCCGAAACTGCGGTCAAAATAGC
>ERZ1292623.3064-Hain-H51-01um-R1-3064-length-14532-cov-9_pt1 | contig 14532 bp, 17 predicted proteins | sample MGYA00564398_ERZ1292623 | MGnify/ENA primary metagenome ERZ1292623 (study PRJEB36523, sample SAMEA6512633) | groundwater metagenome | collected 2019-01-07 | study: AquaDiva: Metagenomics assemblies of 32 groundwater samples
CTTAAGTTCTGATATTTGGAATTTAAGTTTGTCATTAGCAGGAGTGAAATCTTCATGACCGGTACCCCGTTTTGAACATTTAGATTTTTCAGTGGAACATTTTTCATAAGTTCTAAAAATTGAGTGAAAAATGGCTTAGAAAAATCATAATCTATTCCATAATCAAGTGGATCCCATTTATCGGAAAGCCAAATATCTTTTTCATATACTTTTATGCCAGATTCTGGAGACATACTGGTAAAAATTTCATTTCCAGTAAAATCACTTTTTCTTTTATATAACATTCTTTCGTTTCTCCACACAAAACGCCTTTTCATTCTACAAGTAGAACAAAAAGTCGGTGCGGGAACTTTTATTTTTTCGTAGAAATTAAAATCTTCCGACTCAATCACGAAGTCATTTTTACAATTTTGGCAAATCCTGGTTTCCGATTCCATGCTTTAATTTTAGCACATTTTTCAATATCCACAATTTGCTTGACTTCGTTCGCTCTTTTGCTATACTGAATATACAAAGTGCCGAAAGGCTTCGAGAAACCCCGCGAAAGCGGGGTTTCGATTTTCTATAAGAAAGATTTTAATTTTTTCTTTATCTAGTCAAAAAGTTCTTTGGGCATTATATAAATATCTCTTTTAAATCTTTTAACACTTACCAATTTCATCTGAGCCAAGATTACAGAAACTTTTTGACGATTTGGATCAGTATAGTTAAAATAAAAATCAAAATCTTTTTGTTTGGTTGAAAGTGGTATAGCCCAAAACATATGGTTATTAAATTTCTTTACGATTAACATTGGGCGAGAAAAATTATCTTCACTTCCGTTTTGCTCATAACCAATATTCAAACCGACATCACTCATCCAAACTTCCCCCTCTTTTGGAAAATTATCAAGCACATCATTTTTTTCATCAATTTTCTTTTTTAATTCATTCCAACGATTAAAATCTTTCATAGAAAGATTTTACCATATTTGTATTTCTTTTTCTATAACCCAAATTTCGCCAAAACAAAAAGCCGAAGCCCGCGCGGATTCCTCCCCAGACCCCTCCTCCGCGCGGGCAAGCCATCACTCCGCCTCATTAGCCCCAGGTTGATTGTGACGGAGTGCGTTTGTATTGCGTGCCTCGGCTTTCTCCTTTGGAGAAAACTGTGTATCACACAGGCGTGCGTAGCACGCGCGAGGCACGCTAGGATTTACCCTCGAAAAAAGTTCGTGCAAAGTGTATAATTAGTTCAGATAATTATTTTTATTTAGCAGTTCTACGACTTGGGTTTCTGTAATTCCAGCGAGCGTGTTTATACGCGCGATGAGGCTCGACAATGTATTGAATGTCCCTTTATTGAAAGCATTATTTAATTCTTTGCTTTCTTCTAATTTTCCATTGATTCCACAAAGTAAAGACAATATATCTTCACTCACAAGAGTGCCGTCAAAATCCAGCAGGCAGACTTTTATTTCTTGCTTCATGAACGCATTATAACATTAAAGCTTTTTCTGTTATAATCCTACCATGCAAAAACACGCTAAAAGAATTTTGGTTTTGACTGTCGGGATTATATTCATACTGCTCGGTCTAGTCGGACTCGCGCTTCCCTTTTTGCAGGGGATTTTGTTTTTGATTATTGGGTTTCTCTTGGTCTCACTTTGCTTTCCGCAAATACGCACATTAATGAAAAAACACACCGAAAAGCATCATCGCCTGCATAAGACGATAAATAAGGTCGAGGTATGGCTCGCAAAATTTATCGGAGAAGTTTAAATTTAGCAATAGTACGCCATGGCGTACTATTGCTAAATTTTCACTTTTTCTCTAGCCATTCTTTGTCTTGACGGACGAGCAATTTTTCTCTATTTTCTTTATCAAAAAGAATCGCTTCCACTACCCGCTCCATCCGTATGCCTTGCGATCCCTTCACCAAAACCAAATCCCCTTTCTGAACGAAAGTTTCCATGAATTTACCCGCTTCGGATGATCTCAAAAACTGAAAAATATTTTCGGGATTCATCCCCGCCTCGATTGCGCCTTCTTTGATTGCTTGCGCCCGCGGACCGACAACAACGAACGCATCGCAATTTTCCCTCGCAACTCTGCCAATATTTGTATGGGCCTCTTTCGTGTGCTTGCCAAGCTCCAGCATATCTCCCAAAACGGCTACTTTTCTCCCGCTCGTTTTTACTTCGCCCAAAGTTTGGAGCGCCACTTCACATGCCAAAGGAGAAGAATTATAAGTATCGTCAATAATCATTGTATCATTTACTCCCTTAAGAAGCCTCATCCGCCCCGGCGCTATCTCATAATTTTTCAGCGAATTGGCAGTAAAAAGCATATTTAATTTCAAGCCGAGAGTTAGGGCGAAAGCCGCCAGCGCCGCGTAGATGTGATTCCGGCCAAAAACTCCCTGAATGGATACTGGAAAACTTGTTCCTTCTTCATCCACTCTGAAAATCACTCCCTCCGGCTCTCCGGAAGCGGCGTACAAAATATCAACTCCGGACCCGACAATGTCTGATCCCTCCCTGAAACCATAAGTTAAGGTTCGGCACTTGGTTTTGCTTTTCAAGGCAAGCGCATCGTCGTCATCGGCATTCAGGATTAAAATTCCATCTTTTTTTAATGTTTTGACAAGCTCCGCTTTTTCTTCAATCAGAGCTTTGCGCGATGGAAAAAACTCAATGTGCGCCGGAGTCTCGCCTATTCCGGTAATTATGATCACATCCGTTTTAAGCCAAGAGGCTGTGCGGCGCATATCGCCTTCTTTCCCTATGCCCACTTCTAAAATAAGCCACTTGGGATATTTATGGGGCATTATGCAAAGAAAAATACCCTTTAACATATTTTTGCACCAGACTAGAGGATTATTCCACCCGTTCGGCGCGCCCAAAATAGTAAGCGGTAAGCCGATTTCGCTGTTGTAGCTTTTCTCGCTTTTACGGACATAAGAAATGGCAGAGAGAGCCATATACACCGCGTCCTTGGTGGAAGTCTTGCCGACACTTCCGGTAATGGCGATAACTTTCGGCTTGTACTTGGACAAGACCATCTGCGATTCTATCCGCAAGATATAAGCTATGACTTTTTTAAAAATGTTTTTCATCATCAAGGGTACAGATAGAGCCTTAGACTCTATAGATAGAGTCTAAGGCTCTATCTGTCGGGGGCTACTTCATAATAATTTAACAAAAAACTGGTAATATCCACAAAAGGACGGGTCCAAGTGGTGGCGGAGTATTCCACTCCTTTGGGGTTTATGGCGTAAAGAAAAACGATAAATTTCGGATTATATGCCGGAAAGTAACCCATAAATGAATGCGTATGTCTGTCTGCATAATATCCTCCGTTCACGCTGTCTGCAACCTGCGCGGTGCCAGTTTTAGCAGCAACGCTAAAATGTTCAAGCCCCGCTTTGAGTCCGTTATCCATAACCCCCACAAGCATCCGGGTAATTTCTTCACTCGTTTCTTTGGTGATTTTTGCGCGAAGAACGGGATACGACATTTTCTTGGAAAGACCGTCTTCGTATTTTATCTCTTCTACAATATGGGGCACGACTAAGTTCCCTCCGTTTGCGAGCGATGCCAAAGCGCGAATCAGCTCAATGGGCGTGAGGGCGATTCCCTGACCAAAGGCGGCATTGGCATATTCAATTTCCCGGGGGCTGTTTAAAATGTTGGAAACCAGCCCGGAAGTCTCGTTCGGCAAATCAATTCCGGTTTTTTCTTTTATGCCGAAAGAAAGAAGATATTCCCGAAGTCTGTCTTTGCCCAGTTTCTGCTCCACAAAAACCATTCCGGTATTAAGCGATTGATTGAGCACATCCTGCATTGTCGTACCCGGACCCCTGCCCCTTTTGTCAAAGTTTGAAATTTTATGATTTTCAATCACAACTTCCCCCCTGTCGTCATAAGCAGTATCCGGCGTCAAAACTTTCGCATCAAGAGCCCCCGCCATTACGAGCGGCTTTACCACCGAGCCGAACTCAAGCACATTTTCCACAAATGGATTCGAAAAAACCGCGTTATTTTTTACTTTGGAAAAATCATTCGGATCAAAATCGGGCTTCCCGCCCATGGCATAAATAGAGCCGTCCGCCGGGTCCATGATTATCCCCCCAATTGAATCTATCTGATACTTCTCTCTCACTTCCGCCAATTTTTTTTCCAGGAAACTTTGCACCGTCGGCTCGATGGTCGTTATGACATCTCCTTCTTTAGCCTCGCTATTAAATAAAGTCTTATTGATGTCGGAAAAAACTTCGGCAAAAAAATTTACATAAAGATTGTTGTTGGTGCGCAGGAGTTCATCATTGTAAGTCCGCTCCAGTCCATAACGTCCGCCGAGCTCCGCATCTTTGTATCCCACTAAACCCAAAACATGGGAAGCAAGAGACCCGCCCGGATAGAAACGCCATTTTTCTTTAAAAATACTTACGCCCGGAATTTTTAGGGAAGATACGGCATCCGCTTTTTCCTTTGAGACATGGTTCGCGATTTCTTCATAAGGGTCATTTACCTTGCCCGCTTTGTCCATGAAATCACCGCGACTGATATCTACAACATTGCGAATCTTTTGAAAAACACTTTCCGCATCGGAAATTTTACTCGGGTTAATTGCTAGTTTAAATCCGGTCGTCTGGGTAGCCGCCGCGATAAGCTGTCCCCCCTTGCCGCCTTTATCCCTACTTTGAAAAAAAATAGTCCCACGTTCATAGATATTTTCCAAAGGCGTAACATACTGGCGGTCTGCCAACTCCGAATAGGCTTCGCCGCGCAAAACCTGCACAACAAAAAGTTTGGCTGAAAGAATAAGGCTGAAAAATACGATACACAAAAGGACGATTTTTGGCCTGGAAATAAAACTAAAGGTCATTTTGAACTATTTTAGGAAGAGTAGCCGAACCGAGCGATTTACGGGCTGCAAAGTTGGCTTTTATGTCTTTGAAGCCAAGGGAATAAGAAAGAGACAAGTCCACCTGATTGGACATGGACAAATAAGTAAGCTCTAAATTACGAACCTCGCTTGAAAGCAAACGCGCTTCAGCCTCCAAGCCTTTGCGTTCCACGATATTCATAACCATATTACCGAGAAAAAAAACATACAAAAGAGCCAACGCGCCGAAAGAGCCGAGTATTAGGTTGAGAGCCGTCTTTTCAATGTCGTTGTTTATGACGCCGGCGCTCCTCACATACATATTTAATTTTGAACTTATGGCTTTCATGGTTCGATTTTTACTCACCATGACCCTAAATTCTCATGAGGGTCATATTTTTTCTAAAACTCTTAATTTCGCGCTTCTTGCTCTCGAGTTATTTTCTATTTCTTCTTTTGTCGCGATAATCGGTTTTTTATTTATTAATAACGCTTTTTTTTCGTCTGCTAATTTTTTATAAAATCTTTTTACTATTCTGTCTTCCAAACTATGGAAGGAAATGACCGACATTCTGCCGCCTGCTTTTAATGCCTGAAATCCTTTTTCTAGCCCTTCAGACAATGCTCCTAATTCATCATTCACCGCTATCCGTATGGCTTGAAAAGTTTTTGTGGCGAAATGTATTTTGCTTGCCCGTCCTTTGGCGCGGCCTTTTCTCCACTTCGCCGGAATCGCTTCCTCTATTATTTTTACTAAATCAAATGTGGTTTTTATCTCGTGTTTCTTTCGAAACTCAACTATCTCTTTAGCAATTCTCCTCGCCTGTCTCTCCTCGCCGTAGCCGTAAATGATATCGGCTAAATTTTTTTCCTCCCAATTATTAACAACCTCAAAGGCTGTAATATCTTCAGGGGAAGGCAGATTGTCTTTTATGTCTTTCATGGTCATAAGAAGCGGCTCATCCCGCAAAAAAGAAAATCCTCGTCCGGAAACCTCCAACTGGTCGGAACTCAAGCCTAAATCAAAAATTATTCCGTCAACCTCACTCACTCCTTCCTTCTTTAAAACCTCATCTATATTTCTAAAATTTTCATTAATAAAAGAAATATTACAGCCCTGCCATTTGTCTACTTTTGCAAAGACACTTTTATCCTGGTCAAAAGCTATTATTTTCGCATCAGGAAATCTTTTGCAAACCTCTAGGCTGTGTCCGCCCCCGCCGAATGTGGCATCCACTACCACCGGTTTCTCCGGCAAATTAAGATCATCTATAGCTTCATTTAAAAGAACTGTCTTGTGTATGGTATTTATCGTCTCCGCCTTTGTCATCTTATTTTTCTTGGCTTCCAAGCCTCTCTGCCAGCTGTTCCGCTTGCTTCCCGACCATTTCTTTCTGTTCCGACCAAGCTTTTTCGTTCCAAACTTCCAGCCTGTCCCTCACTCCGATAATCGCCGCCTTGTCCCGCAGTCGTATCCCCTCCTGTAAAAATTCCGGTATCAGCATCCTACCGATAGAATCTATCTCCACTTCCGCCGCTCGCCCGAACATGTAGCGGTTGAAATTTCTCTGGTCGGCTTTGAGAAAAGATAAATCCGAATCCGAACTGGAAAGTTTATGGCTGACTTTTTCCCATTCTTTGGCCGTAAAAATGAACAAGCACTGCCCCAAGCCCGGTGTAATAATAATTTTTCTGCCGAGCTCCTTGCGAAACTTTGCCGGCATGGAAACTCGGTTCTTCTCGTCTATGGTGTGTATGTATTCGCCAATCAGCATAAATCTCGAGAAAAATTATTATTTTATAATTTCCCACTTTTTCCCACTTGATATATTGTACATCCCACCCAAATCTAAAACAAGCGGGGTAAATGCCCGCCTGTGGATAACTTTTTAGTGGTTGACAAAAAATATAATTTGGATGATACTGGCAGTATTATCTCCGGGCTGGTGGAGGAGGTGGGGAGATTCCAAACAGACCTCACATAAAGCACCCCACCTTTCCCCAGCACGGGGACCAGTCGGTGCCAATCGGCACCGACAAGATGCCCCAAGCGGTTTTACCAATTGGGCATTTTCATTTGCGTAATTTTTAAATTTTTTTTTACATGATTTTGGAAAAATTATAAATTTATAGTATTATCAATGTTAGTACCCGCCGCCCGCGAGTCAGCCGGGAGAAAAAGGAGGGGTCTACTGCCGACCACCAACTCTCCCCATAAAAAAGGCTAGCATTGGGGGGATAGGTAGCCGTTCCCGGCGACTCGCGGGCATCCCCTGTTTCCAATCGGAAACAGGGATACAAAAAACCCCGAAAGGAACCTTCGGGGATTTTTTTATTTTTTATTTTTAATTCTTACCATCTTTTACATATGTTCGAGATAGTAAGAAAATTTATTTTTTTTCTTTCAATTTTATCTCTTCAAGCAATTGTCTTTCTTTCTCCGTTAGATATGCATGCTGTTCTTGGCAATGCTTGTCTACTTTAAAATCTGCCTTGGACTCCAGATCTTTTATCCCGTCAACCGTTAGCGTCAGCATGGACTGCAATCTTTCCAGGCTTAAATGCGCATAGACTGGCTCGTCTTTTATTTTTTCTAGATGCAAATTTACTTTATATTCTTTGCGTTCTTTCATATTTTTTTAATTTTTTTCCGGCTTGAGCAGAGGAAAAAGCTGAGTCTCGCGCACAGGCTTGTCCATCAGAAAACTAAAAAGTCTTTCGGAAAGTCCAAAACCAAACGCCGGAGGCATAGCATATTCCAGCGCTTCCACAAATTCCATATCCGCCATCTGCGCTTCTTCGTCTCCCGCATCGCGCAGGGCTTGCTGTTCCATAAATCTTCCACGCTGATCAACAGGGTCATTGAGTTCGCTGAAGCCTTTTCCCATTTCACTACCAGCCAGAACCACTTGGAATCTCTCCACCGTCTTTGGATTATTTCTGTTTCTTTTAGCAAGAGGCTCCAGATAGACCGGAACATTGATCAGAAAACCAGGACCGGCGATTTCTTTTCTGATGCTCTTCCAAAGCAAATCAACTCCCCTTGCCACATTCATATCTGCTTCTTTTTCTATGAGTTTTAATTCTTTTAATTTGGAAACAATTGTGTCGAGCGAAACTTCCAAAGCATTTATGCCGTATTTGGTTTTTATAATTTCCACAAAGTCGTAAACTTCCCACTTCCCTCCTAAATCTATTTCAAAACCTTTTATTTTAAATTTAGTCGTGCCGAAAACTTTCTTGCCGATGAGCCGGTATAATTCTTTGGTCATCTCCATTCCCGTCTCATAGTCCGCGTAAGCCATATAGTACTCAAGCTGGGTATAATCCTGCAAGTGTTCCGGAGAAATACCCTCATTTCTGAAAATGCGACCAATCTCAAACACGCGAGGAAAACCCCCAACTAAAAGCTTTTTCTGCCAAAGTTCGCCGGCAGAAATTCGCAAATATACATCGATATCTAACGCATTGTGATGGGTAATAAACGGGCGCGCATCCGCTCCGCCGGTGGTGTTTTCAAGTACCGGGGTTTCCACTTCCAAAAAATCTTTGGAAAGCATATATTCGCGGATGGTATTCCAAAACTTCGCCCTCTTTTCAAAAATATCTTTCACTTCCGGATTCATGAGTATATCCAAATATCTTTTTCGGAATCTCTCTTCCACATCGGTAAGCCCATGCCACTTTTCCGGAAGTGGCCGCAAACTTTTTGAGAGCATACGCCAGTCTTTGGCTTCCAAAGTTTTCTCTCCTCTTTTGGTCGCAAAAAAAGTACCCTGTATTTCCACGAAGTCCCCGATATCTGCAACCGTGCTAAAAAAATTTAATTTTTCATCGCCCAAAATATCTTTTTTGAGCAGTCCCTGAAAAGAGGCCGTGCCGTCATTTAATGTCAAAAAAATAATCGCTCCCTGTCCGCGAATGGACATTATCCTGCCGGCAATCCATTTTGTTTCCTTCTTTTTCTCCAGCTTCTCAAAATCTTCTACCGCTTCTTTGAGGGATAGTTCCCTTTTTGAGTCTGCCGGGTATGGGCTCACGCCTTTCTTTTTTAAAAGTTCAAGCTTTTTTATTCGGACATCTCTAATTTCATCGATTGAAGACATTATGACACGCTGATTATTTTGTAATTAACCGCTCCGTTCGGAGTTTTGAATGAAACACTATCGCCTTTTTTCTTGCCAAAAAGGGCTTCGCCAAAAGGAGATTTATGGGAGATTTTGCCTTTCGCCATATCGGCCTCTTCCGAGCCTACTATGGTGTAAGCGATATCCTCTTTCTTGCCCTCTTTCTGCACCACTACTTTGGAGCCTATGTCAACCACATCTCCGCCGCGCCTCTTAAAAGTCTGCGAGGACTGCAGAATTCTCTCTATGTAAAGGATGCGCTCTTCCAACTTGCCTTGTTCTTCGCGGGTCTGATGATATTCCGCATTTTCAGACAAATCTCCCAGCGATTTCGCGTACTCCAAAGAGACCAAAATTTCTTTTCTCTTTGGACCTTTCAAATCGCGAAGTTCATTTTGGAGTTCCTTTCTTTTTTCTTCGGTTATGTAATTTACTGATTGAAGCATCTTTCAAATTTAATCTATTTTTGGAGAAAAGTCAATGAATTTTACAAAATTATATTTATATGATAGCCTACTTGAGTATGGCAAACACGGTGATAGAGGTCAGGAAAAATCCAAATGAAAATAATTCAAGCGTTCTGCGCCGTTTTTCTCGTCGAATTCAGGAGTCCGGCATCATCCGCAGAGTTAAAGGTTCCCGCTATAACTTGCGCAAAGAATCAAAACTCAAAGTGAAGAACAGCGCCTTGAAGCGAATGACCCGCAGAAAAGAAATAGAGATACTCAAGAAACTCGGCAAGATAGTGACAAAGTAGGTTATGCCAGGCGGGGTAAACGCAAATAAAATAGAGAAATTAAAAAATGACATCCTGGGCAAGAGGTATGCCCTTTCCGTAGTTTCCGTCTCCGAAAAGAAATCTAAAGAAATAAACAAAAAATACAGAGGGGAAGACAAAGCCACTAATGTGCTTTCTTTCGCTTTGCGCAAAAATGAGGGAGAACTCGTCCTTTGTCCGGCGGTCATCAGGAGGGAAACTAAAATCTTTGGCAAAAGTTTTGACTGGCTTTTCGGATTTTTAGTTATCCACGGCATGTTGCATTTGAAAGGTCATGATCATGGTAAAAAGATGGAAAAACTGGAAAAAAAATACTTGTCCCGTACTAAATTTTAATTGTGTATGGTATAATAAGAGATATTAAAAGCAAATTTTAGTACCGGGATGATACGAAATATTTCAGTCGGGATAGATGTGGGCTCCGCTGTGACTAGAGTCGTGGTGGGAGAGTTTTTCAAAGGAGAAAAAAATCCTAAAATTGTTGGCGTGGGAGAATCTGCAAGCGTAGGCATACGGCGCGGATATGTGGTGGATGCCCCGGCTTTAACGAAATCCATAAAGTCCGCAGTTTTGATGGCGGAAAAATCTTCCGGCATAAAAATAAAGCGGGCATTTGTCGGAGTCGGCGGAGTAACTCTGCGGGGAGAAAACAGCAACGGTTCGGCGATCATCTCCAAAGCCGACGGCGAAGTCACCACTCTTGATGTAAATAAAGCGCAGGAAGATGCCGAAGAAAACCTGAATTTAAATAATAAGAAAGTCATTCAAATTTCCCCCCTTTCTTTCCGCCTTGACGGCAAGGAAGTACTGGGCAGACTGGAGGGTATGCGAGGAACAAAGCTGGAAATAAAGGCTGTTTTTATCACTTACTCTATCCAACATCTAGAAGACTTGCTCGCAACCATTGCCGATGCCGGGGTAGAGACAATTGATATCATACCGGCGCCTGTCGCCGCCGGACACATCGCGCTGTCTGAAAAACAAAAAATAGTGGGGGTGGCATTGGTAGACATTGGGCATCAAACAACATCGCTTTCCGTTTTTGAGAACGGGATACTGATGTCAATCCATACTTTTGGAATCGGCTCCTGCGATATTACGAATGATATAGCCTTGGGTTTAAAAATTTCACTCGAAGAAGCGGAAAGCCTAAAACTTGGAAGCATTTTGCAGGACCAATCAAAGAAAAAATTGGATGAAATCATTGAAGCGCGGCTGTCGGACATTTTTGAATTAATAGAGAATCATTTGAAGAAAATAAAAAGGGCGGAACTTTTGCCGGCGGGTATTGTGTTTGTCGGCGGAGGCTCAAGTATACCGAATTTGGCGGAATTTTCAAAATCTGCGCTTAAACTCCCCTCTAGTGTTGGCATAACCGAGGTTTTCGGCAATTTAAAAACCAAGCTCCGCGATTCCGCCTGGTTTATAACTCTCGGCTTGGTAATTTTAGGTAGGGAGAACAACGGGTATAGTGAAGGTTCGTTCAGAAGCCTTTTTAATGACCTAAAAAACTCAATAAAATCAAGCGTGAAACAGCTGATGCCGTAAAAAATAAACATTTGAAAAAGCAAGGGGGGTTGCCCTGTATCGAGATTGCTCTGGTACGGGGTTGCTTTTTTTTTCTTCGGTGCTAGTATGCTTTCATATCATTAATAACCAAAATTATGCCAAAAGTAAATCAGCCAATAGAGAGTTTCGCCCGCATTGTTGTCATCGGAGTAGGAGGTTCCGGAAAAAACGCCATTAATCATATGATAAATTCCAAGGTGAAAGGAGTGAATTTTATCTGCATGAATACCGACACTCAGGACCTGCATCATTCTTTGGCAGAGAAAAAAATCCACATAGGAAAAAATTTAACCAAAGGCCTCGGTGCCGGCATGGATCCGGAAGTCGGCAAGAAAGCGGCTGAAGAAACAAAGTCAGAAATTCAGGATGTCATCAAGGGCGCGGATATGATTTTCATCGCCTGCGGAATGGGAGGAGGCACCGGCACCGGCGCGGCTCCGATCGTTGCCCGAGCGGCCAAGGAGCAGGGCATACTGACCGTTGCCGTTACCACCAAGCCTTTTTTCTTTGAAGGTAGCCACCGGATGAAAATAGCGGAAAAAGGCATTGAAGAATTATCAAAGGAAGTGGATGCGGTAATCGTCATTCCCAACGACAAACTTCTCCAACTGGCGAATAAAAACACTAATTTTAAAGATGCTTTTGCCAGCTGTGATAATGTTCTCCGCCAAGCGGTGGAAGGCATCTCCGACCTCATCACCACCCCGGGCATCATCAATGTTGACTTCGCGGACATCAAGGCGGTTATGCGCGATGCGGGTAGCGCCTTGATGGGCATAGGCACCGCCTCCGGCGACAAGCGCGCAGAAAATGCGGCTTTGGCGGCGATCAATTCCCCTCTTCTAGAAATTTCTATCCATGGGGCGAAGGGGGTGCTCTTTGCCATCTCTGGCGGAGATGACCTGACTATCCATGAAATCCAAGAAGCGGCTAAAGTTATCACCGAATCAATAGATAAAGAAGCAAAAGTTATTTTTGGAACGATTTTGGATGATAAATTGAAAAAGGGTGAAATTAAAGTCACCGTTATTGCCACGAATTTCCCCGCCGATCTTCCCCGTAAAAGTCTTTTTAGCGGAACAGCCGGAGCGGGAGGATCACTATTAAAAGACGAGAATCCGGCTCAAATCAAAAAGGACATAAATGCCACCATCAGTAATGCCATGGGCAGTAATGATTTCATAAAAAAGGGAGACACTAAGCCCGCCAAAGAAATCATCATAGAAGACGACAGCGACGACTGGAGCGCCGTGCCGGCGTTTCTAAGACGCAAAAAATAAAAATTCTTAAAATAAACTTTTGAAATCAAATAGTGTATACTTGTCACATGGTATATGATTTGATAATCATAGGAGGCGGGCCGGCGGGAACGGCGGCGGCTGTTTATGCTTCCCGTAAAAGATTAAAAACGCTTTTTTTGACCGCCGAATGGGGCGGGCAGTCGGTGGTTTCCGAGCAAATTTACAATTGGATTGGCACAGCTTCCCTTTCGGGAAATGAATTAGCAGAAAATTTTAAAAAGCATGTGTTGGCAAATGCGGGTACCGGACAAACTTTGGAAGTAAAAGAGGGCGAAAAAGTAACTGCGATTGAGCAAGCGCCTAAGGCGCTGGAAACCAGCGCCTTAGGCGCTGTATTCTTGGTAAAGACAGAGTCCGGCGAAGAATTTTTAACTAAAACAATTTTAATCGCCACCGGTAGCGGGCGCAGAAAATTAGAAGCGAAAAACGCGGACGCTCTGGAACACAAGGGCCTCACCTACTGCGCGTCATGCGATGGTCCCCTTTTTGCGGACATGGATGTGGCAGTCATCGGCGGAGGCAACGCTGGGTTTGAAACCGCCGCCCAGCTCCTCGCCTACTGTAAATCCGTCACCCTATTACACAGAAGCGAAAGTTTCCGCGCGGACGAAGTCACCGTGGAAAAAGTTTTGAAAAATCCAAAAATGCGGGCGGTGAAAAATACGGAAATCTTGGAGGTGAAAGGCGATAAATTTGTGGAAGGCATAGTTTATAAAGACAGCACCACCGGCAAAGAAACGGAACTGAAAGTTTCCGGAATTTTCGTGGAAATCGGACAAATCCCAAACACGGGTTTCGCCAAAGATATTCTAGAATTAGATAAAATAGGCAGAGTAAAAATAGACCCGACAACCCAGAAAACTGGGACCCCGGGCATTTGGGCGGCTGGCGACTGCACCGATGTTCTCTATCATCAAAACAATATCGCCGCCGGCGACGCCGTCCGGGCTTTGGAAAATATTTATCTAGCTTTGCATACGAAATAAAGTTAAAAAATTTTAGCGAGGAGATGTGGGAGAGTGGTTTAATCCAGCGGTTTCGAAAACCGCCATACCGAAAGGTATCGTGAGTTCAAATCTCACCATCTCCGCCATGCCTAATCTGGACGCTTGTAATTCTTGAAGATATTTTGAAGCCCTTTATAAACCTTCGGGCTTGCGGCGATAAAATCTAAATTTCTGTAATCATATTCGGAAGAATTAATGTTTGTGACAACACCGCCCGCTTCGGCTACTAGGAGCGATCCTGCAGCAAAGTCATAATCATAGCCCCACGGGTCAAATTGAATTCGGGCATCAAGCTTTCCAGAGGCAACCATGGCAAACTCCCATCCGGTGTCAACCGTGGCAAAAAAAGGAGCTTTCTCAACAATTTTCCCAAAAAACTGCCGTCAATCGGATCAACCAGCCAGAAACGCTCCGCTTCCCTATCGCCCCCGTCTTCTTCGCCGACAAACTGAATATCTGGATAAATTTCGGCAAGTTTTTCTTTTAAGAATCTTTCTACTTTTTGGTCCAGTAGAGTTACAATGTCAGTCGCCCGCGTAGTCTTTTTATCAATAATTTTCGCCTTGCCCCACTCCGGCAGAAAAATTTTTCTCAATTCCCGAACAATCGGCAAGACCGTATCTTTATAAGACATGGAGGTAGTATAACATGGGATGGAAATTGAAAGACATTAAAAGTAAGAGTTTTTCGCAAGTCCGCTGGAATTTTGTGTATAGTGCCATTTGAAAGCATGATGTGAAGTAATTATACACTAAGACTAGCTAGGACGGCCCTTGCGCAAGTTAATTAAAAAGGATTTTTTTGCTAATTAACATTTCCATTAACATTAATGCACCTAAGTTTCAGGATGGGGTCTTGTATTTTCTGACACCAACTTACATT
>ERZ1292623.3065-Hain-H51-01um-R1-3065-length-14531-cov-12_pt1 | contig 14531 bp, 16 predicted proteins | sample MGYA00564398_ERZ1292623 | MGnify/ENA primary metagenome ERZ1292623 (study PRJEB36523, sample SAMEA6512633) | groundwater metagenome | collected 2019-01-07 | study: AquaDiva: Metagenomics assemblies of 32 groundwater samples
AAAGGAGAAGATGATTATGGTGATCCAAATATTGTCTGTAGAGATGAAATAGATAATGATGAAGATGGCGTTAAAGACGGATTAGATAGAGATTGTGCAATTGGAGCTAAAGTTATTATTCAAAGTATAACAGTTCAAGATACAAAACCATATGAAAATGCTGACTTTGAAATACAATGTAAAATAGCAGTTTCAGGAGATACAGCTACATTATTTAAAGCACAGCCATGTATTATAGCTAATTTAAGCATGAGAACAGGAACTGAATCCGCAACATGCGAATTTTTAACAAGAACTTTAGATATATTAAGATACAAATGTAATTCTGGTTCATTAAATGAAAATAAAATTGCTTCTTGCAGGATCGACACAATAAAATGTAATGGAGATCCAACTGCAACTTCATCAGACCAAAAAGCTAATTTAAAACAGAAGTTTATTAATGTAACTAACCCAAGTTTATGCTCTAAAATAGTCGACGATAGATTAAAAGTTATTAACATTGATTTAGAAGATAGAGAATATAAAGTAAATGATAAAATTAAGCCAGAATTAGAAGTAAGTAATCTAGATAATGAGCCTTTAGATATTGTTTCAGAAGTTTATTTGTATGATATTAATAAAAAACAGCAATTAGCAAAAGCTTCTCAAACTAAATCTATTAGCCAAGGTTTAGATACAGAAGAGATTAAACTAGAATTAATTACACCAAGTGTTTCAGCAAGCAAGCACAGGTTATACTTTAAAACATATTTAAGAGGCCAGGAAAGCGAGATTTGTTTAGTTTCAAGTAAAGATATACAAATAAAAGCATCTAGTAATATAACTAGCGCGGGAACTGATTTTGATAAAGATGGTTACGTAAGTAATTTAAGAGGGGGGAATGATTGTAATGATAATAACCCGAATGTAAATCCTGGCGCAGCTGAAATTTGTGCAGATAATTTAGATAATAACTGTAATAATTTAGTTGATGGAAATGACTTAGCATGTGCAGCTGGATTAACTTGCACAAGTGGAGAGGCAAGAGAATGTGGATTAAATGTTGGAATATGTAAAAAAGGAACTCAAACTTGTACTAATGATGTTTGGGGAGAGTGCGTTGGAGAAGTGAAAGAAGGACAAGAAATTTGCGATGATACTTTAGACAATGATTGCAATGGATTAACCGACTGCAGCGATAATCCATGTTCAAATTCAAGAAATTGTTTAGGAGCTATAGGAGATATAGATTCAGATAGCGATGGTTTATTAGATAGTTGGGAACTTCAATACTTTAGCAGTTTAGAAGCTCAATCGGGAGAAGATGACTTTGATAATGATGGTTATACAAATGCACAAGAATATGGCGCTAATACGAATCCAACAGACTCATCAAGTTTACCCGAGGAAAAATCACCTTTAATAATTATAATTGTAGTTATTGTATTATTGGGAATAACAGGAGCTTTAGTATGGTTCTTTGTATTTAAACCAAAAAAACCAATGCCAGATTTAACAAATAAACCAAGTTACACGGGAAAATCTTCTTCAATGAGTACAGTAAACCCTATTTTAACTAATTATATAAAAACTTCATTAAAGAAAGGATATACAAAACAGCAAGTAAGAAATGCCTTAATATTAAAAGGATGGAAAGAAAGAGATATTGAAGAAGCATTTAAGCAAATAAGATAAGTTCAAAAGCTTTAAATATTAATATATTTTTATCTTACTAATTACTATGAAGAAATCACAAACCCAATCAGGCAGTATCGCAGTTCTTGTTATTTTAATCGCATTATTTATGGCTCTTTATTTGTTATTTTTACCAGCAAAAGACAGAGCAGCATTACTTGGGCAAAATGATACCCCAACAAATTTAACAACCACACAAGCTGAAACCAGTAAAACAATATTATTGTCCCAAGAACCAGGTTTATTAAAGGTATTTGACAAAGATACAGAAAAACATGAAATTAATGCAGTTAATTTATTTTTAAAAGAAGAACCAGAGATAATTGATTTATCAAATAGCGTTTCAATTACAAAAAGTTTATTTAAGGAAAATGTACAGGAACTTAAATTTAGCATAAGGGATTTAGAAAATTTAGACAAAACAACTTTATTTTTCTTAGTAAATGAGGGCAAGGGAAATTTAGTTATAACTTTAAATGGAATACAGGTTTTTAATGAAGATGTTGATGGTTTGCAAAATATAGTTTTACCAAAAGATTTATTATTGGATGAAAATAAATTAACATTAAAGGTTTCAAGTCCTGGAATAAATATATTTGGAAGAAATAAATATGTTTTAAGCAGCATAAAAGTTAGAGAGAATTTTGAATTAACAAATACAAAAGAAGAAAGAACATTTGTTTTAAGTTCAAATGAATTAGATGAAGATGCAAAATTATCATTTTTCTTATTCTGCAACAAAGCCACAACTACAAGATTAAGGGTTTTCTTAAATAAAGAAGAAATTACAAATGAATTATTATCATGCTCAAGTTCAACTAAGAATATAGATTTAGACAAGGAATTATTAAAAGAAGGAAGGAATTCATTATTATTTGAAATAGACAAAGGAGATTATTTAATTAATGATGTAATTGTTGAGACAAAAGTTGCAGAGGGCGGAGCAAAAACATATAAATTCCCAATATCAGAAGAACAATTTGAAATGATATTAGATGATAAAGAAGTTACTTTAAAAATGGAATTCAGCAGCACAGATGAAAATAAAAAAGCTACAATGAGTGTTAATGGCCAAGAATTTACAATGGACACAAAAGAATTTGAATTTGAACGTCCAATTACTAGCTTGGTTAAAGAAGGAAATAACTTTATTAAAATTACACCTGAAACTGAGTTTGATTTGGAATTTCTTGAAATTATAATAGAAAAATAAAATGGCAGATGAAAGAGGTGATTCTAGGCCTAGCAAATGGGATAGATTTAGAGAAGGTCCTAATCAAAGTAAACCTCTTTGGAAAGTCTTTCGTGATATAATTCTTGCACCGGTTAAATGGTTTCTTTATTTTTTTGGGAATATTATTGCAATAATCTTAATGATATTATTAATATTTGGGGCTGGTTTTTTTACATATAATTATGCTCAAACAGGCACATTACAATTACAAAAGACCCAATTAACAGATACATTAAGTAAGATTCCAATAATAGTACCTTTATTAGATACATTAAAAATTATTCAAGATCCTTCAAGAGTAGTTAGACAATCAAGCTGGCAAACCGAAGTAGATAGAAATTCTGAAAATCAAGAATTAGGATTAATATTTAAGGAATTTAAGTCAATAAAAGAGATTTATCGGCAGGATGAAATAATAGCTTTAGTAGCAAGAGCGCAAATAACTAGTTTAAAGGATAATGCTCAGGTTAAGTTTTCATGTAAAGAAACAACAAAAGAAATTATGGGTGTTGTTAATCCACCTGAACCAATTACATTACCAAAAGATTCTACACAAGTTCTTTCAGTTAGATGTGAAATACCAGCAGGAAGTATAAAATTAGAAGATCAACAAATTGCACCAGCAAGAATCGTCTTAAATGCAGATTATGACTTTAAGTCAAGCGCTTACATAGAAGCTTATACGATGAGTTCGAATGCCCTTAGAGAATTGCAAAATAATTTAATAAACCCATTTGAAAATGAAAATAATCCTAGGTTAAATAAAGAGACAGGAGAATTAAGGTCTGTAACTGAAAATGGTCCAATGATATTATCTTTAGGAATAATTGAAAGCCAACCCTTGACAGATCAAGGTCCATATTTAAATAACCCCCATTATACCTTAGGATTAGAAATTAAAAAAAGCGGGTTATCTTACCAAGGTCTTTTAAATAAAATAAATAATGTTTACATTTATTTACCAAAAGATTTTGAATTTCAGGATTTTGGTGAATTAAATGAATTCGAAATAATATCTGAGAATGAAGATGAAATATTCAATAAATATAAAATGAAGGAAGCTAAAATAGAAGATTTAAATAAAAGATGTCGCGATAAAATTTCTTTATTGGATATAAAATGCCAAGACTATTGGGAACGGGGATTTATTATTACCATAACAAATTTTAAAATAGCTTCATTAAATAAAGAAGATTTAGATAAAAATTTTATAAGAGCAGAAGTTGAATATGAATTTCAAGCCCAAACTTCAAAAGTCGTTAAAGTAGCAGAATCATTTGCAACATAGCAATATTTTTAAATAAACTTAATCTATTATAAAAAATGAAAAAAGAGCATTTATTTTTATCAATGTTGGTTTTAATTGTGTTTATTTCAGGTTGTCAAGGTTCATCTGGTTTTAGTTCTGCTGGTCCAAATGGTGTGCAAATAAAATTTATACAACCAAAAGATACTATTGTTAATGAGGGAAGCTCTGTTCCTATAGAAATTGAAATTACAAATCATGCAGAATGTAATGTTTTAGGAACTTTATGCGTGAGAGATACTTTAAGCGATAGCTTTGGTGGATTAAATGAGCAATGCAAAGGAATTAATTTAGGAGAAGCCAGAACTAATAATAAAAATATTGAAATTGATTTAGATAAATTTTTCCCGGTAAGTCAACCATATACAAATTTATTTGTAGATCAAAGTACAGACATAATCGCTAATGCAAAATATTCTTGCGATATTGTAACAGGACCAAGCGGGGTGTGTACAAAATCACCCTTTAATACAGACAATCCACAATGTCCTACAAGTGAAATTATTTCAGGCAATGATTTAGGATCAAAAGCAGCACCGGTTACAGTTACAAGAATAGATAAAAGCATATCTGGATCTCAAAATGATTTAAAATTAAATTTAGATATTGAATTAAGAAAAATGGATAAAGGGAGGATTTCAAGTAATGAGGAGAGCCAGGATTCTAATTTAAAAGGATATCCAATAAAAATAGAAGTAGATTATGCTGGTAATCAAATGAATTGTAAGGGCCAGGATTATAAAGACGGAATATTATACTGGAAAGCTACAAACACAAATCCCGAAAGAATTATAAATTGCGAGATTTTACTAAATTCAGGAATATATCAAAAAGATCCGGTTAATATACATTTAAATTATGTTTATGAGATAAGTGAAAGTAAAACAATAAACATAAAAAACACAGAAACCTAAAAGGAGGGAAATTAATGAGAAAATACTTTATATTCATCTTTTTATCATTGTTATTAATTTTATCAGGTTGTAAACAAACAGATACTGAAAAAAAAGGTACGTTTTTAGGCGGTATAGAAGGGGTTTCTATAAACTTTGTTAATCTAGCTCCTCCTAGCCAATTTAGTCAAAATGATTCTGTAAAATTTAAAGTTTTATTAAAAAACAAAGGTGAAGCAAAAGTTGCAACAGGAAATGCAAAAGCGAGAATATTTGGAGTAGAACTTAGTAATTTTGGATTAACCCCCCAATATCGCGGTACTCTCGGTCCTCTAGAAGCTCAAGGTGAATTTACTGCAGAAGGTGGAGAACAAGAAATTGATTTTGGTAATATTAAATATAAACTTCCAATAATTAATTCAGAAGATTTTACTTTAAGAGCAAGATTATGTTATCCTTATCAAACTAAAGCTTCTGTTGATGTTTGTGTTAAATCAAGCATAAGTCAAGAATCTGGAGAGCAAATTTGTGATACTACAGGAGAAAAAATTACAAGCGGAAGTGTTTCTGGAGCACCTGTACAAATAACCTCAATCACAGAACAAACTAGAGGAGCAGATCAAATAAGGTTTGATATTACAATACAAAATAGAGGTAAAGGTGAAGTTTATCCAGTCACCTCAAGATGCGAAGATTTAGATGATGAAATTAAACGCGTAGAGCAAAAGAATAAAGTAAATGTTAAGGTTAATAGCCCTATAGGGGTTGTTTGTAGTTTCAGATCTGGCGAACCTAGTGCAGAGGGAATAATAACTTTAGATGCTACTGGAAAGGATGTTTTAAGTTGCTGGAAGAATGTAGAAGAAACCGTTGTTGATAAACTAAGCTTAACATTAAGTTATGTTTACAGAGATCAAGCAACTAAACAAGTAACAATATTCCAGAGCAGAAGATAAGTTTATTAATTTTCTTTCTTTTTTTATACCTATGATAATTGCAGATTTACAAATTCATTCTAGATATGCAAGAGCTTGTAGTTCTCAAATTAATATTGATAATTTAGAAAAATGGGCTAGGATTAAGGGAATAGATTTACTTGGAACAGGAGATTTTCAGCATCCATTGTGGAATAAGGAAATTAAAGAAAAATTAACAGAAGATGAAAATGGAATATTAAGAACAAAAACAGGATTTCCTTTTTTATGGCAAACTGAAGTTTCTTTAATGTACTCTCAAGATGGAAAAGGCAGAAGAGTACATCATTTAATTTTCTCACCAAATAAAGAAGTAAGCAATCAAATTATTGAGGCTTTAGGAAAAAAGGGAAGATTAGATTATGATGGAAGGCCAATATTTGGCTTTTCAAGCATAGAGTTAGTTGATATGATGTTAAGTATCAGTAAAGATATTGAAATAATCCCTGCACATTGTATGACTCCTTGGTTTGGTTTGTTTGGAAGTAAATCTGGTTTTGATTCGATAAAAGAATGTTTTCAGGATAAATCCAAATATATTCATGCTGTTGAAACTGGAATTTCAGCAGATCCACCAATGTTATGGCGTTTAGATGAAAATGTTAATTTAGTAAGTTTTTCAGATGCTCATAGTTTCTGGCCTTGGAGATTAGGGAGAGAATGTACTGTTTTTGATACAAAATTAAATTATACAGAAATAATAAATGCAATTAGGACCGGTCAAGGATTAAAAGAAACCATTGAAGTAAATCCAGCTTATGGAAAATATCATTATGATGGACATCGTTTATGTAACATAAATTTAAGTCCAAAAGAAACAAGAAAATTAAATGGAATTTGTCCAGTATGCAAGAAAGAATTAACTATCGGAGTAGAATATAGAATAGAGGAATTAGCGAAACAAGAATATGGTTATAAAACAAAAAATGCTAAACCCTTTAAATCCTTAATTCCGTTATCTGAATTAATTTCAGCAGTTTATAATTATAAACAATTAAGTTCGAAAAATGTTTGGCAAATTTATAACAAATTAATCGGAAGATTTGGTAATGAATTTAATATCTTACTTAACGCAGGAGAAAAAGATTTACTCGAACTTGCAGATAAAAAATTAGTTGATATTATTTTATTAAATCGCGAGGGAAAATTAAAAATATCTCCCGGTTTCGATGGGGTTTATGGGACTATAATTTTAAATCAAAACGAAACTTTACAAAAACAAAAGTCATTAATAGAATTTTAACCAATATAAGTTGTTTCATCCCCAATATTTAATTTTTGAGGTAATTGTGGAACTTTAGATTGCTTTTCTTTAGCTTCTTTCTCAATATTACTAATTTCTTTATCCAACTTCTTTAAATCAAGTTTCAAATTTAATTTATTATCCAAGATTTTTATTATCTCTCTAGCACCTTTGATTCCAAGATAACTAGGATGCCCAAATGTTTGTGCAAGTAAAGTAATTCCTGGAATATTTCTTTTCTTAGACAATCCAATTAACAATCCGGTAACACCCATAATCGGACCAACAACACCAAATATATTGGAATTTAAATTTGAACTTTTATATTTTTTTATAATTGAATCATTATTTGCACTGCAGTAAACTTGGGGGTGTTTAGGAATCTTACTCATTCCAATTCCACCTAAAGTTACTATTTCCTTTCCCTTATACTTAGAAAAAATATCCAAAACAATATGACAAAATTCATAGCAATCTTTTTCATTTAATGGCTGTACATCTCCGGTTAAAAAAATAAAATCTTGCTTGCCTTTTTTATAATATAGTTCTATTTTAGGTAAGTCAATTAAATTTTTTTCATTAACAAAAACAGAATTTGGAAATGAATTAGAAGTAATTTCGAGAAATTTTTTGGCTTTTAAGTTATCTACAACAAAATCAGCAGCTATCTTTCCAACGTTTCCTATTCCTGGCAATCCCTCTATTAAAATCGGGTTTTTTAGTTCAGGTTTTGAAATTTGTTTAACTTCGAAGTTCATTTTCTTTAGCCTTTAACCTGTATTTTAAATATTTATCCTCAATGCTGAATTTAGCTGGTTTTGGTGAAACTGTTTTTTGACTGCAAATAGGACAATCTTTTTTTAAAGTATAGATATGACAATTTTTACATGATAATATTTCATTCTTCATGATCTTATTAACTCAGCTCTGCCTTTAAATTTTTTTATAGTATCAATTACATTTAAGCTGATATTTTTCATTAAAGATTCAGCTGTTTTATAATCTTTCGCCTTTATTAAAATTCTGTAGTTTGGTGCACTTAAATATGTTATTTTTACATTATTTTTCTTAACATGACTTAAGGCTTTTTTAATAACATCAATTCCATCTGATGCATCTGATTCAAGTTTTAATATTCCTGTAATTGTAACTTCAGGTGGTTTAATTTTTTCCCTTACTAATTCAGTTAGTTTTTCTGCTACCTTACCATCAATATTCAAAGTTTTTAAATCCAGATTATTATTTACAATCTCATTAAAACAATTCATCAAACTATCATATTTTTCTATTATTTTATCACCGGCTTTTTCATAAATTGTTTTTAAGTCTGTTTTTAATGACTTAGCAACATCTTCAAGTATTTTCTCTGATTTTTGTTCTTGTTTATACTGGTTATTTTTAGCAATTTTCTGTGCTTGATTAACCCTTCTTAAAGATAAATCAATATAACCTTTTTCTTTATTCAAACTTAATACTTTACAAATAACTTTTTTCCCTTCTTTTACATAATCTCTAATGTTTCTAATTCTTCCAGGAGCAACCTCAGAAATATGAATCATCGCTTCTTTTCCATACTCATCTAAATCAACAAAAACAGCATGAGGAAGAATTTTTTTTACAGTACAAATAACAGCTTCCCCGTCTTCTGGTAATTTATTTTTCTTATAAAACATCTTATTCTAAAATCTCCAAAATACGAGCTTTAATTTTTGCTTTTCCACCACTCGCGCTAGCAATATCTTGATTACAAACAAGACATTTAACTTCGCTAGTTGCTTTACCAAAAATAATTTGTTCGTTTTTACATTTTTGGCATCTTAATTTCACAAATCTTGAGCTTGGTTCTTTTATTAATTCCATTTTTACTCCAATACAACCTTTTTAGTTCTTATACCATGACTTTGGATGCTTGATTTCTTGCAAGTTTCGCATGTAAATTTCAAATTTGTTTTTTTACTTGTCTTAGCTCCTGTCATTTTGAATTGTGAGATAGCTGGTTTAGAACCCCATTTTCCCTTATTTCCAAAACCTTGTCCTCTTCCACGTTTTCTTGCACGAGCTATACTTCCTTTCTTTAATGATCCTCTCTCTTTACCTTTAACTACCGAGATCTTGTGCAAGGTATGTTTCTTGCAATGTTTACAATATCTTGATACGTTTTTAGGTAATTTCATATTTCTTCTGCCTTGTTATTTTTTATTAGTAATTGTGAGATTTTTATCGGTAATGATGCAATATATTCCTCTTCAAAAGGCCCATATTCATTTAAATCATCACCCATAAACTTTGGTATGGGTTGCAATATACGCACCGTTTTTATGCTTTCTTGTTCGCTTTTTATTACTTTCGGTTTATCCTCTAGTAAATTAGTTAATAATTCACTTCTGGATTCTTTTAGAAATTTAATCAAGTTTTCAAAAATTAATCTTTCTTCAGGCAATAAGTTTCCATTATCCTGGTTTTTATTTGTTATAGCAGAAGATAAAGCTAATTGCATTATTTTTGATTCTCTTTTTTCATAAATTTCAGTGGCTATTTTTTTTATATTCATTAATTCTTTTTCTGTTTTTTCAATCTCTTTTTTGGCAAATATACTGGCTTTTGTCTTTAAATCTTCTAATATGGCTTTTTTCTCTTTTATATATTTATTAATGTCGTTGAAGAAATTATCATCAAGTTTTTGTAATTCATGTACTATTCTTTCCCTTCTTAGTACATCATATAGAACTTCGTAAGTTATAATTTCTTCTGCCATGATTATTATTAATGAGATAAATTATTAAAGCTTTTTATACTAATTAAAATTATAAGGATTATGTATAAAATAAAACAAATTCCAGAAGATTTTTATGTTAAAGAGTTAATAAACCTTAAATTTAATTCTGGAAATTATTCTTATTTCTTATTAAAGAAAAGGAACTTAACAACTTTAGAAGCAATAAACACAATTTCTAAGAGATTTAAAATAAACATAAAGAATATTGGATATGCTGGAAATAAGGATAAGAGAGCAATTACAGAGCAATATATTTCAATACTTAATTGCAATTTAAAAGATATAAAATTTAATGATTTTGGGTTAAAATTTCTTGGTTATGGCAATGAAAGAATTAAACTAGGGAATAATTTAGGAAATGAATTCTTAATTACGGTAAGAAATTTGGATAAAAAATATAATGGAATTAAGTTTATCGTGAATTATTTTGATGAGCAAAGATTTAGTAAAATAAACATTAAAATTGGGAAATATTTATTACAGGAAAAATTTAAAGAAATATGTAATTTATTAAAGTTAGATGATGAAAATCCCATAATGTCTTTAAATAAATTTAATAAAAAAGAATTAAGATTTTACTTGCATTCTTATCAATCTTTTATATTTAATAAATCGGTTGCAGAATATCTAAAAAATAAATATAAATATCATAAAAAAGTTAAATATTCTTCGGGAAGTTTTATTTTCGTTGATAAAAAAGAAAATTTGAAATTTCCATTAATAAGCTTTGATGCTAAATTCAATAAAAAAGACAAAATATATCTAAAAATATTAAAAGAAGAGAAAATAAACTTAGAGCAATTTATTATTAAAAAAATACCATGGCTTATTGAAGAAACAAGTTACAGAAACGTATTTGCTAATGTTAAAAACTTTAAAATTGTTAAATATGAAAAAGACGAGTTAAACAAAGGAGAATTCAAGCAAATAATTAGTTTTACCTTACCGAAAGGAAGTTATGCAACAATTTTGGTTAAGGAAATATTTGAATAATATTTATAAATGGCATAATTTAATTCTTTACTATGTTTGGATTTTTAAAAAATAAACTTAAGGAAGCAGTAAGTAAATTTTCAAAAAAGGTTGAAGAAGAAGCTAAAGTAGATGAAACTATAGAAAAAGAGGAAATTCAACAAGAAATTAAGGAAGTTGAGGTAAAACAAGACGCAAAAGGTTTTCTTGGGTTGTTTAAAAAGAAGAAAATAACCGAAACAGAGCAAGAAAAAGAAACTGTAGAAGTTAAAATTGAGCATAAGGAACCTGAAGTAAAAGAGAAATTAGAGGAAAAAGGATTCTTTGCAAAAATAACTGAAAAATTAACAACTAAAAAGATTTCAGAAGATAAATTTAATGATTTATTTAATGATTTAGAAGTTGTTTTGCTTGAAAATAATGTCGCAGTTGAAGTTATTGATAAAATTAAAGAAGATTTAAAAGTAGATTTAGTGGATGTTCCATTAAAAGGCAAGATAGAAAATTTAATTAGAGATTCTTTAAGAGAAAGTTTAGAAGAGATATTAAAGGAAAGTAATTTTGATTTATTAAAAGAAATTAAAGATAAATCCGAGAAACCTTATGTTATCACTTTCGTTGGAATTAATGGTTCTGGTAAAACTACAACAATTGCTAAGCTTGCTAATTTACTCACAAAAAATAATTTAAAATGTGTTTTAGTTGCTGCAGATACTTTTAGGGCAGCTTCTATACAACAACTAGAAGAGCATGCTGATAATCTTAAAGTTAAGTTGATTAAACATGATTATGGGGCAGATCCGGCAGCTGTTGCTTTTGATGGTGTAAAATATGCCAAATCTCATAATTTAGATGTTGTTTTAATTGATACAGCTGGAAGACAGCATACTAACAAGAATTTAATGGAAGAAATGAAGAAAATAATCAAAGTTGTCAAACCAGATTTAAAAATATTTATTGGAGAAAGCATTACGGGAAATGATTGTGTTGAGCAAGTTAAGGAATTTAATAATGCTATAAATATTGATTTAATTATTTTAGCGAAAGCAGATGTTGATGAAAAAGGAGGAGCAGCAATTTCTGTAAGTTATGTTTCTGGAAAACCCGTTTTATATCTCGGCACGGGCCAAGGTTATGATGATCTAGAGAAGTTTGATAAAGAAAGGATAATTAAAAATATCTTATAGAAAGATTTAAGAAGGGTTAAAATCAAGGCTAAATTAATATATTTAATAATAAAATTTGGAGGGGTTTAAATGACAAAGGGAAGATGCATGCACTGTAAAAAAGAAGTTGAAATGAAGGATGGTAAAGAGGTTATAATGAAAAATGGTATGAAAGCCATGAAAGGTATTTGTCCAGATTGTGGTACTAAGGTTTTTAGAATAGTAGGAAAAGCCTAAATAAGCTTTTACCTTTTTTAACAATATTTAAATGCTTTTTTGATTTCTATATATTATGAACGAAATAATATTGCATATGAGGAATATAAAGAAAATTTCTAGTCAGCTAAAGATAAGAAAAGAAGATATAGAAAATATAAAAGAAGAAATTTTGAAAGGAAAAATTGGGGATGTTGCTAGAAGATATGGATTTACTAATATGCCTGTATTTAATTCTAAGTTTAGGAATTATGTTGGTTGCACCCCAAAAGAATATAAAGGCAATTCATCAATGAGGGAAAGATATGATCATGAAGAACTGAGCAAATTCTTTTCAGGGGTTGATAAAATTGATCCGTTCGTATTTTATCTAGGTATAAGCAATCATAAATTTTTTGGGTTTTTAACAAGAAATGAAGATTATTTTATAAAATTAAAAAACGCGATAAATAAAGATATAACAAACCTTAGCATTTCATTACATTCTTTAACAATTGATAGAAATGGTTATATGGGCAGCCTATATAGCGTATTAGATAAAGAAGCATTTTTTGAAAATTATATATTAAATTTGGATGGTAAGGAGATCCCTTGTAAAGATTTGCCAATAAAATATAAAAGTAAAATTTATGAAAAGGGATCAATAAATCATGTTAAAACATTATTAGAAGATATATTAGATGTTAATAAAGCTTAAATAATCTATTTTTTCCCTTATTAATATGGTCTTAGAAAAGTTAAGTAATTCACTAAAAGAAACATTAAAGAAAATAGCCAAAGCTATGTTTGTTGATGATAAACTTGTAGATGAGCTAGTTAAAGATATTCAAAGGGCTTTATTATCTGCAGATGTTAACGTCAAGTTAGTTTTTGATTTAAGCAAAACAATTAAAGAGCGTTTTTTAAAGGAAAAACAGCTTCCTGGAATTAGCCCAAGGGAACATTTAATCAAAATTGTTTACGAAGAATTAGTTAAAATTTCAGGTGAAGAAAAATCTGAAATTATTATTAATAAAAAACCATTTAAAATAATGACTGTGGGAGTATACGGTTCTGGTAAAACTACAACTATAGGAAAACTCGCAAAATATTATTTTAAAAGAGGATACAAAGTAGCTTGTATTGGTTTAGATGTTCATAGACCCGCGGCACCAGAACAATTAGAACAAATATGTAAAAAAATTAATATTCAAGCATTTATTGATAAAAAAGAAAAAAATCCTTTAAAAATTTACAAACAATTTGAAAATCTTTATTCTAAGTATGATATTTTAATTATTGACACTGCTGGAAGGGATTCATTAACACAAGATTTAATACAAGAATTAAAAAAATTAAATCAAGAAATTAAACCAGATGAAAATTTACTTGTAATGAGCGCAGACATAGGACAAGCTGCACAAAGTTTAGCTCTTGGTTTCAAAAATGCATGTAATATTACTGGAGTTATAGTAACAAAATTAGATGGAACGGGTAAAGGTGGGGGAGCATTAACAGGAGCATCTGTAACCAATGCGAAGGTTAAATTTATTGGTGTTGGAGAAAAAGTAGATGATTTGGAATTATTTAACCCACAAGGTTTTGTTTCTAGATTATTGGGAATGGGAGATTTAGAAGCTTTACTTGAGAAAGCAAAAGAAGCAATAACAGAAGAAGAAGCTAAAGATATTCAAGAGAAATTACAACATGGGGAATTTTCCTTGCTTGATTTATATGAACAAATGCAAGCTATGAAAAAAATGGGTCCTTTATCTAAGGTACTTGAAATGGTCCCCGGATTTGGACAATTAAAAATGCCTAAGGAAATGCTTGAAGTACAAGAGGGAAAATTAGAGAAATGGAAATTTATAATTAATTCGATGACAAAAAAAGAACTTAATAATCCTGATATGATTGATGCTTCTAGAATTGATAGAATCGCTAAGGGTGCGGGTGTTTCTACAGGCGATGTAAGGGATTTATTAAAACAATATAAACAAAGTAAGAAAATGTTGAAATTATTTAAAGGTGGAGATCCAAGTAAATTAATGAAGAAATTCCAAGGAAGATTACCTAAAGGATTTAAATTTTAAAA
>ERZ1292623.761-Hain-H51-01um-R1-761-length-33060-cov-9_pt2 | contig 14526 bp, 20 predicted proteins | sample MGYA00564398_ERZ1292623 | MGnify/ENA primary metagenome ERZ1292623 (study PRJEB36523, sample SAMEA6512633) | groundwater metagenome | collected 2019-01-07 | study: AquaDiva: Metagenomics assemblies of 32 groundwater samples
ACGACAGCGAGGGGGTGATGCCATGAGTGATCCGGTCCGCGTTCTCGTTTGGGGAACAGCAGCGCAGGGTCCTTGTTAGGGCGCCTACTTCCGCGGCGGCCACATGTTCGACCCGATCATGCCCAGCCTCGGTGTCGAGATGCGCCACATCTCGCAGGTATCCTTTCGCCCCATGGAGGGGTGGGAGAACATCGACCCCAACGAGGCGTTCAGGCAGCACAAGATGGAGGTTGATACCTCCGACCTCGAATGGGCCGACGTGGTGCTCTTTCGGCGTTACTACAACACCGCCATCAAGTGCGCGCAGTCGAGCGACGACAAACCCGGCGAGGGCTGCGGCTTTCTGACGCAGGACATGACCGCCGCCGCAGCCCACCCGCACGGGACGCGCCGCCAGGACGACATCACCCGGCTCATGTGGCAGGCCATCCGCGATCACTGGACTGGCGGCATCGTCTACGAGACGGACGATAACCATTGGGAAATCCAGCCGTGGAACGGCTTCTACCCCGATGTTATCGCCGAGCGCGACCTGATCGCCGACATGACGCGACGGGCCGACCTCGTGACCGTCGCGACGCCCGCCCTCATCCCGTACTACGGGCGCTACAACGACAAGATCCGGGTCATCCGCAACGCCGTCGATCCCGAGCTCTACGCGCGCGGCGAACCCCGTCACGAGCATGAGAAGCAGCGGCTCGTCTACTACGGTTCGACCGCCCGCCTCCGCGACTACGCGGGCAAGTACGCGACAGGCAACGCCGCCGATGGCGATGGGCATGCCTACCGCGCCGTTGAGGCGCACAGGGGGCTCCTGACCCGCGTGTTCCTCGGCACAGACCCCGGCACTGAGGAGGTCGTCGGTCGCGCGTTCGACGAACAGACCCCCCACATCGAGGGCATCGCGGCCTTCTCGAAGGCGCTCGTCCATTCAGACGGGGATATCGGCATCGCGCCCCTCGGCGGGGATACGTTCGACCGCTCAAAGTCGGAGCTCCATTGGCTCGAATACGCGCTTGCCGACATGGCATTCGTAGGACAGAGGTTTGCAGGAAAGAATGGCCCGTACGATGTGGTCCGCGAGGGCGTCGATGGCTTCCTCGCGCGGGGTCGTAGCGAGTGGCACGATGCGGTGGGCAAACTGGCCCGCAACCCGAACCTCTCGCGTGACATCGCCGCCGCAGCCAAGGAACGAGTCCTCCGAGACTACGATTTCCGTGTCAGGGCTATTGAGTGGGCCGACGCCTTTCGATACGCTCGCGACAACGCCCGAGGCGCCCGAGCAGCTTGACTGGATTGCGGTAAGGCTGCCGCTCCCGTCGAACGGCGCCTACATCTTCCCGACGTACTTCCGGGTGCGGTATTCGTGGCCCGACTGACCAGGTGTCGGGCATGCGGACACTCCGACCTGTATGACTTCCTCGACCTGGGGTCTACGCCGCTCGCTGACGCCTTCCCCACGTCTGCCGCGGAGCCAGAGCCAACGTATCCCCTCGGCCTGACCGTCTGTGAGCGATGCTGGCTCGTTCAGAACATCGAAACCGTCCCCGACGCGGCGCTCTGGACGGCCGATTACGGCTTCTACACGGGCGCGTCCCCAGCATCTATAGCCTATTTCGCCGAGTACGCACGCTGGACCCTCGACCGCTTCGCCGAGCAGGCCCGCCGCGGCATCGTCGAAGTAGCCTCGAACGATGGCACGCTGCTGCGCCATTTCGTGGGCCACGGCCGAGTGATCGGCGTGGACCCCAGCCCGAACGTGGCGGCGGCAAGCGGGCTGCCGACGATCGTCGAGCCGTTCGGGAGGGCGGTCGCGGACGGCATCGGCCCAACCGGACTCGTCATTGCCAACAATGTTGTCGCCCACGTCGCCGATCTTGATGACTTCCTTGGCGGAGTGGCGATCCTGATCGGAACCGATGGCGTGGCGCTTCTCGAATTCCAGTACGTCGGGGACCTCATCGCCCGCAACCAGTTCGATCACGTCTACCACGAACACCGTTCGTTCTTCTCGCTGCATTCACTGGCCGAGGCGCTGCGCCCTCACGGACTTGGCATCACCGATACGTTGTGGTCGCCCGCTCAGGGCGGCAGTTACCGGGTCGTGCTCAGGGCTGGCGGCACAGACGGCAACGCCGACGAACGGTGGCTGGCCCGCCGCGCGACGTATGAGACATTCGCCGATCGGGTCGCCTATCTTCGGCAGCGGCTCCTCGACCTTATCGACCGCGAGCGTAGCGAGGGACGGCGGCTCGCGGGCTATGCCGCCTCGGCGAAGTCCACGACCCTCCTCAACTACTGTGGCATCGGTCCCGACCGGCTTCAGTCGGTCGTCGATCTGACGCCCCACAAGATCGGACGGGTCACGCCCGGAACACACGTTCCCATCGTGGCCGCCGACGACTCGGTGGACACCTACCTGCTTCTGGCATGGAACTACCTTTCCAGCGTCATCCGCCGCGAGCGCGACTTCATCGACAGGGGCGGCCGGTTCATCGTCCCGGTCCCCATGCCGGTTCTCGTATGAGGGCGCTCATCACCGGGATCACCGGGCAGGACGGCTCGTACCTTGCTGAGCAGTTAGCCGCCGACGGATGGTCGGTGTTCGGGCTGATCCGGGGACAGCACAATCCGAAGCGAGCATGGGTACAATCCCTCGTACCGAGCCTCGTCCTCATCGAGGGCGACCTTCTCGACCAGTCGTCCATCCAGCGAGCACTCGTGGCCGCCGAGCCGGACGTGGTGTTCAACCTCGGGGCACTGACGTTCGTCGGCATGTCCTGGGACCAGCCGACGCTGATGACGGAGGTCACGGGACTCGGGGCGCTGCGGGTGCTGGAGGCCATTCGTGCCGTCAGCCCCCGGATCCGCTTCGTGCAGGCGTCCTCGTCTGAGCAATTCGGGGCTGCCCGCGAGACGCCGCAATGCGAGACGACGCCATTCTGGCCGCGTTCGCCATACGGCGTGGCGAAGCTCTTTGCCCATCACGTCACCGTCAACTACCGGGAGTCGTACGGCATCCATGCCAGCGCGGCCATCATGTTCAACCACGAGTCGCCCCGGCGGGGCGAGGAGTTCGTGACCCGCAAGATCACTACTGCGGTCGCCCGGATTGCCGCTGGCGCACAGGAGTCGCTGGTCCTCGGCAATCTTGCCGCCAAGCGGGATTGGGGATGGGCGCCAGACTACATGCGGTGCCTCCCGCTCATTGCCGGCCAGGACGAGCCCGACGACTTCGTGCTGGCGACCGGAGAGGCCCATAGCGTCGCCGAACTCTGCGAGTTCGCGTTCGGGATCGCCGGTCTGGACTGGCGTGATCATGTTGTCAGCGATACGTCCCTGTTCCGTCCGGCCGACGTACCCGAATTGCTCGGCGATGCCCGCAAGGCCCGCGCCGTGCTGGGATGGGAGCCAACGCTGCGCTTCGACGACATTGTGCGGGAAATGGTTCGGGCCGCGTGAGCGTTACGGTCATCCTCACGTCCCACATGAAGCCGTTTCTTCGGGACGCTCTGGCCTCGCTCGACGCGCAGACCCGCCGCGACTTCAGCGTCGTTCTCCTGGATTCCGGCGCATGGCGCGGGCGGGCCGACGAACGGTCGCTGGCGATGGCCCAACTCTACAGAGACACAAGGCGCCACTTCCGGTGGCGGTTCACGAATGAGCCCCCCAGCCCGCCGTGTCCAGTCGGGGCAGTGACGAACGCGGCGATCAGATCGGGGCTCGTTACGGGCAAGTACGTCTGCCACTTCTACGATGACGACGTATATGGCCCGCAATTCATGGAGCGCATGGCGGGCTACCTCGACGACCACCCCGACGAGATGGCCGTGTGGTGCTCGCAGGACCGTGCCCGCATTGAACGTAGCGGTGAATTCCGCGTGTTCTCTACGATCACGGCCTACGGCGGTCTTGGCCCCGGCCAGATCGACAACCGCGTTGACGGCGGCCAGGTCATGTACCGGCGCTCGGTTCTTGACATGCTCGGGGACCCGTGGATGACCGAGGACGGAGCTTCCTGCATGCACTCAGACGGCATCTTCCTGGAGCGGGTCGCGTCGGCCATCGGGCACCCCATCGGCGCCGTTCCAGAGATCCTGATGACGCATCGAATGACGCCGCTCTCGACATACAGCCCAACGTAAAGGGCTAGGCCCGGCTCTCCGCGAGGCTAGTCAGCGGAGGCACCGGGCCGGAGCCCATCATCCCATCCCCCCTCGGTCCTGTCAAGAGGCACCTGTACGTGACCACGCTCGCCGACATCCAGACCACGCTCTCCCGCGAATTGCGCGACATCTCGTTCGCGACGTTCTCGACCGCCGAGCTCGCGGACTGGATCAACCGCGGCATCGACTCCATCGCCGACGTGTATCCGAAGGAGACGACGGACTACTCGATCACGATTGCGGCGAGCGTCTTCACGTACGCGCCGACGACCTCGCTCTCGCGCATCTATCGGGTCGATGTCCACAACTCCTCAGGCTCGTATCTCGGCATCATCCCGAAGGGCATCGGCGACGGGCGCGACTCGGGATGGGAGTGGCACGCTGGCATCCTGTGGCTTCCGCCGAACTACCCCGTCGCGACTGGCAACAAGCTCCGTGTTTTCGGCTACGCCCGCTACATTCAGCTCTCCGCTACGACTTCCACGACCGAGATGGACCAGTCGGCCATCAACGCCGTCATCGCCTTCGCGACGAGCGAGGCGATGTACGCGCTGGCGAACGACCGAGCGAAGTTCCAGCAATGGCAGGCGACGCCCGGCAACAGCGACGTGTCGCTGCTTGGCATCGCCAGCACGGGTCGCGACGCCGAACGTCGGTGGCGGCGCGAGCAGACGCGGATGCGGCGGATGCGGAAGCTGGGCTGACATGGATTTTACCGCGCCGATCAGCTACAACGGCCTGACGGCCTCCGGGCTCACGCTTGCGTCGGGCGGCAGCCCGTCGGTCGGGATCGTTTTCGACCGCGTTGATATCTCGCCCATCGACACCGAAGCCTACCTCGACAGGCGGGCAGTCAGCGACGGCGCGGACGCGACAGACGTATACGTTGGTGTCAGGCAGGTGAACATCAACGCCGCGATCTACGGTTCGACGATTGCCCATGGCTATGACCAATTGCAGTCCGTCCTCCGTACCTTCCATCCGCGCATCGCGTTCAACGCCGACACGGCCAACCTCGGCTTTCTCGCTTTTGACTTCCGACAGCCGACAATCTCGACCGGCGTGTGGACGGCTGGCTACATTCCCCTGCGACTATATCTCCGCCCCGCGCGCCCCGTGTCATACGTCCTCGACCGCCAGCCGACCGGCGGCGTGCCCTCCAAGGGCGTTGCCTTTCGAGCCGGGATATTGCTCGTAGCGCGCGACCCCCGAAAGTACGCTCAGACCGCCTCGGCTGTGAGCGTGACAACAACAGCGCAGACCGCCACGAATAGGGGGGACTATCCGACCTTCCCGATTTTCACCTGGACGATGACGGCGGCTGGGTCGTCCATCCACCAGATCGTTGTTGCCGGTATGGCGGTCAAGATCAACCTCTCGGCGCAATCGTCCGGGTCATTCTCGTTCGACTACGCTACGCGACGCCTCACGAAGGCCGGAGCCTCGATGGCGTCGTTGCTCGACGGTGCTGTGGACGGCTTTCCCGAAATCGAACCCGGCACCGTCACGACATACGAAACCGACAATGCGACTGGCACAAGCGCCTACACAATGACATACAGGGACGCCTTCGCATGACGAGCGGCTTGCCGCGCTTCAGGGTGAAATTGTGGGCTGTCGATAGCGCAGCGGGCCGCGGACGCGGTGCCCTGAAGGCCATCATCGAAGACGCCAAGGACATCGGCGGGTCGGCCTATGCCAACACTGGCGGCGAGTTCTTTATGACCTTGCCGTACACCCACCCCTACATCGACGAAATCGACCCGCTGCTGACGCATTACGAGGTTAGTCGCTTCAGTGGGTCGGCCTATGTGCCGATATTCGCGGGATTGCTGGACGGCGTGGAGATTTCCCGTGACGAGGCGGTCGTCTTCGGGCGAGACTACCTCTCGCTTTTGGAGACGACGATCTCGGCATCCAACACGTCGTACACCAATACGCTCATCGGCACGATCATCAGCGATCAGGTAACGGCGGCCAGGGCAGAGGCGAACAGCCGCGTAAACTTCATCACAGTCGGAACCATTGAGGCCACGACCACCACGGCCACGATGTTGACGAGTTATGAGCCCCGCCTGCACTTCATCGCCGGCGCAGCCGATATCCTCATGGCAGACAGAAGCGTGCGGTCCATCATTGCGGTGGAGCCCAGGTCAAGCGGCACGCCAGCCTTCACGTTCTATGAGAACAAGGGCTCCAACAAGACCGACGTGCGGCTCGAATACGGCGGCAATGTAACCGACTTCCTGAAGGTGGGACCCTATGCCAATTTCCGTACCAGGATTCAGGCCATTGGACAAAAACGGGAGGGCGCGACCATCCTGTTCTCAACGCAGACCTATGCCAGCGAGACGATTCGCGGCTGGATAGCGGAGTCCGCCGTATTCCTCGACGTGGTGGACCAGGCGGCGCTTGACAACAAGACCAAGCGGCTCGCGCGCAGGCTCGGGAACATCCTAAACGATTCACTCATGTTGCGCCTTGGGCCGAACGCCCTTGCGCCGTGGGACGGTTACGACATCGGGGATTCTGTGAGCGTGCGGGTGGTCCGCAATCCGCGCGACGCAATCGCCGGATGGGAGGGCGTCGATGGCATCTTTACCATATGGGGACTGGAATGGGTAGGGACAACGACCGGGAACGAAGAGCTCTTTCTCGACCTCCGCAAACAGGAAACGGCGTAATGGCGCACCCCGGCTGGAAGTTCCGCCGGAGTCGTCTGGTCATCGAATTCCTGAAACGCGACTTGCGCCGTGCCCTAGGGCCGATAGCGCGCGACCCGTACAGCGCAGGGGAATAGTGGCCGCCGGAGAAATGACCGGCGGACAGTTCTGTCCCGTCGGCGACATTCTTTTGTGACCTCCTCATACGCCACGCCCGAGGCCATCAATGGCCTGCGGGCGCGCGGCATGTCCTATGCCGAGATCGGGACCACTCATGGCGAGACGAAGGATGCGGTCAGGGGCCGCCATGTCCGTTGGAGGGCGGGCGAAAGCCGATCTGTGGGCCGACTGGATGAAGCGCGCCCTCCTCTCCCCGCAGATGTACATGCCGGTGATCGTGCTGGGCCGGGACGGCGTGTTCGAGGGGAAGCCGTATTGCCGGCCGAGCCACCCGGACGCACTTACGTCGGCTTTAGCATCGGCTACTTTGACCTAGAGGCATCGGGGCTCAACGGCTCGTTCGGTCGCCTGTTCTCCGCCGCCTGCGCGCACGTCAATGGCGACGTGTGGGAAGCGCGCATCGACAACCCGACGTACCGCAACCGCGAGCATCCCTCCGACGACTTCAAGCTCGCGGTCGCCATCCGCGACCACTTGCTCGCCCACGACATCCTCGTTAGTTGGAACGGCAAGCGCGGCTATAACTCCAAGGGCCGGTCCGGTTTCGACGTGCCGATGCTCAACGCCCGCCTCATGGTGCCGGGGCACCCGAAAGAGCGGGTCATCGGGCGCTACGTCAAGCATCTCGACCTCCTCAAAGAGATCCGTAAGTACATCGAGCTCCACTCGTTCCGGCTCGTCTCAGTGCAGGAATTCCTCGAACTGACCGAGGAGAAGAACAGCATCCTCCCCCGCCTGTGGGGCCGCGCCCTCGACGGCGATCGCGAAGCGCTGGACTATATTTGCCTCCACAACCGCAAGGACGTGCTCGTGCTGCGCGAGGTCTTCGAGGAGATGCGCACGGCTGGCCTCTTGGAGCGGCCATCGTGGTAGGCGTAACGTGCCACCCCGAACGGGATCCGACGACATGGGATGCGGCGGTTGACGAGTTCTATCGGAACGCGCGCGAAATCATGTTGGATCGTCAGAAGAAGTACGGCGCGGGAAATGTAACGGCGCAGGGCCTCTATGGCATCGCCACGCGCCTGTCCGCTGACAAAGTGGCGCGGCTGATGAAGGCGCTCAACGGCAAGGTCGTCGAGGGCAAGGTCGTCCTTGACCCGCTGTCAGATGAGTTCACCGACGAGTCGTTAGACGACACGCTCATGGACATTGCCAACTATAGCCTCATCGCGTGGATGCTGCGGCACGACTACTGGACGCTGCCGCGAGACAAGGACGCATGAGCGATAACCTCGCTCCGTCCGCGCGCGGCGTCGTGCTTTGCGACTTCGACGGAACGCTCTATCCGTGGGAGCCGATCATGTCGGAGCCAGCGCCCCTGCCCGGCGCCATCGCGGCCATGCAACGGCTCCATGCCGCCGGCCTGCGGCTCGTCATCTTCACGTCGCGCCTCTCACCGCTCTGGCTTATCGACGCGGGCCACGAGGAGGGGGAGCAGCGGGCGCACATTGAGAAGTTGCTGATCCGCGATGGTATCCCGTACGACGAGATCACCGCCGAGAAGCAGCCCGCCGAGTTCTACATCGACGACCGCGCCATCCGGTTCGATGGCGATTGGCCCCCGATCGCCGACTGGATCCTGTGGAGCCGTGACGCTCGCTGATGCGCAAGCCGTCGTCGCCACCCTCGCCCTCGTCCTCATCGCAGCGGCGCTATTGTTCGCCGCCCTCCCAGTTGGCGAGTGTTCCGAGTGCCCTCATTGCCGCAACGTTCGGCGGCACAAGTTAGAGGAGCGCAAGCGAAAAGAGCATGAGTCGTTCCACCGCCTTTACAGACTCCCGCATGGAGATCCTATCTGTCCGACCTGTAATCCGCGCCCTGGAGAAGCACCCTGACGGGCGCGGTTGCGTCCTCGAAACCTACCGGGCGTCGTGGTTCCCCGGCGTGCCGCCCGTCGTGCAGGCCGTCCAGTCCGAGTCGAGGCCACGCGTCCAGCGGGCGATGCACGCTCACAAGATCCAATGGGACATCTGGCACTTCGTCGCGGGCGCGGCGTTCGTCCAACTCTACGACCACCGCGACGGCTGGTACGACTGCATGACGCTCAGGGGGGGGGCGACCATCGCCATCCCGCCGGGTGTGTCGCACGGCTTCTACACCGCCGAGGGCTGCACGCTCATCTACCTCCTGACGCGGGAGTACGACGGGTCGGACGAATACGAGTGGAACGCCGCCGACCCGACATGGCCTGGCGCGAAGCACTGGCCCGACCGCTCGCCGAACCTCTCCGTCCGCGATGCGACCTCGCAATCGCTTCAGGAGTTCATCGAGCGATGGTAACACAGCACGGTCTTCGTTGCTACCGCTGTCGTGACCGCATCTTTTCGAACTTCCGACACGATTTCGTGAGTTGCAAGTGCGACGCGATCTTCATTGACGGCGGGTTCGATTACGTACGCGCAGGCTTTGACCCCGAGATCGGTCCGGGGGAACCGATCGCTCGACAGTTGGCGCGACGGCCGGCGCGAAGGTATCGCGCCAAGTGACTCGCTTTTGGAAGCTGCGTCTCAGCACCTTGGCGTGGGGCTTCACCGTCTCGCTCGTCTTCACGGGCTCGCTCGTGACGGCCGTCCCGATGTTCGTGGTCATCGTCGCGGGAAATACAGTCCTGATGTGGGCGTTTAGCAGATGACCGGTATCACGCGGCGCTACGCCCACGAGGCGGGCGAGTCATGGTCTAAGTGGGGCGACCCGGCCGGGCTCGCCTACGAACGGCACGAGTGGCGCTGGTTCGTGGCGACCATCTGGACGTGGGCCGTCACTCTCGGCGCGTGGGTCGGGATCGCTGCGAGCGTAATCCGATGACGCGCGTCGCAATCCTCGGCGATGGCCTCCTCGGGCGGCGGCTCATGGCGCACTTCGCGCTAACTGAGAAGGCGTCGCTGGGCGACGGCTACGCAGTTATGCTCAGTCACTCCGACTTCGACGTGCGCGACTACGGCTCCCTGGTGACGGCGCTCCGCGCGCACCGGCCCGACGTTCTCATCAACACCGTCGCGTATCACAACCTCGCTCTCTGCGAGCGCAACCCCGACCTCGCGTTCGACATCAACGCGCGGGGCGCGGAGCGGGTCGCGGGGCTCTGCCCGACGCTGTACATCTCGTCAGACTACGTGTTCTCGGACGGCGGCCCGCACGACGAGTCGCTGCCCGGCAAGCAGCCTCGTAACGTCTACGGGCGCTCGAAGCTCGCGGGCGAACTCGCCACGCTGGAGAAGGACGGCACCGTCGTCCGCGTCTCGGGCCTCTACGACGCCGAGTACCAGTCGCACAAGGGACCGTCGTTCCCCGAGTCGATCCTGTCGGGCTGGGACCCCATCGAACTCCCGACGGACCAAGCGTTCTCGCCGACGTACGCGCCCGACGCGGCGGAGCGCATCGCTTCATTGGCCCTCGCCCTTGATGGATTCCGCAGCGGGGAGAGCGATACGTTCGTTGGCGGCATCTACCACGCCGCCAACTCGGGCTCGACCTCGTGGGCCGAACTCGGCGAACAAGTGCTGGGGCTGTCGCGTCATCGCCGGAAGATCAAGGCCGTCGTCCGCCGCGACCCGCTGCGCCCGACGAACAGCGCGCTCCGCTCGACGCGGCTGCCGCCGCTGCGGCACTGGCGGACCGCCCTCGACGACTGGTGGAGAGCGCGGGCGGACTTCATCCGGGCGAATGCGGTTAGTCCGCTGCGGGAGGGCATAGCTCGTGACTGAGGCCGAGGGTGGCAAGTTGGTCGCTGGCTGTGGCTGCTTGTTCCTCCTCCTCTTGTTCGCTCTCGGAGCTTGTTTTGGCATCGGCGTCTTCGTCGGCCAAGTGCTGGTGGGGATGCTCTGGTGACGCCTCGTCAGCGCCGCTCCTTAGCCCGCTACATCCGTGCCGCCGCGGACGTGCTCGGGCTGAAGGATTGGAATATCGTCCTCCTCGACGAGCCGTGCGACGACCCCGATCACGCGGCGCAAGTCGCGTCCATCTACGAGCGGCGCATCGCGCACATCCGTGTCGCCGCGGAATTTGCGGAGATGGCGTCCGGCGAGCAGCGCCACGTCATCGCGCACGAGCTGGCGCACGTTCACATGGACGCCGACTTCAACTACTTGATGGAACTCTTGCCCGCAATGGTCGGCGCGGCGGCATGGATGCCCATTGAGGCGACGATCCGCCTCCTCCACGAGCAGGGCATCGACGGCGTGGCGATTGGCATGGAGGCACGACTGCCGCTGTGGGACGCGAAGTGACGGACGATCTGATGGAGCGGCTGGCTGCGGGTCGCCTGTCCAAGACATGCCCCAATTGCGGGACCCGCGAGGCCGCCAGTTTCTATTGCACGAAGTGTCTGACGAAGACCGGACCCGACGACTGGCACGCGCAGACGCGGGGGCGACCCGCCAGCACCGCCAAGAGTTCATCCAAAAACGGCATAAGGGGCGGCCGGAGGTATCCGGTGGGGTCGAGAGCCACATGAGGGTTCTCGTCACGGGATGTTTTGGCTACCTCGGCCCCGTCATTGTCAAGCACCTGAAGGCGGCGGGCCACGAGGTCGTCGGGCTCGACACCGGCTGGTTCCTCGGCAACTATGCGGAGATGCCCGTCTGGCCCGACGAGACTTTGTGGCTTGATCTGCGGGACGCGGCCGAACTGGTCCTTATGCGCTACTCGGGGGCCGAGCAGAGGCAGCCCGACGCCGTTGTCCATCTCGCCGGCCTCTCAAACGACCCGCTGGGCGACCTCGACCCCGCCCTCACCGAGAAGATCAATGTTGGCGGAACGCTAGACCTAATCTCCTTGCTGCCCAACGCCCGCCACGTCGTCGTTTCCTCGTGCTCCGTGTATGGAGCGAACGACACGCTCGCGACGACGGACACGCCCGTCAATCCCCTGACCGCGTACGCGCGCGGGAAGGCCGAGGTTGACCGGCTGGCGACACGGTACGCCGATGATGTCATCAGCCTCCGCCTCGGGACGGTGTGGGGCTACTCGCCCGGCCACCGGCTCGACCTCGTGGTCAACCGCATGATGTTCGATGTCGTCCACAGGGATCGCGTCACGGCCATCGGCAACGCCTGGCGTCCGCTCGTCCACGTCGAGGACGTGGCGCGGGCCGTTACGGATTGCGTGGACAGCGACGAGCAAGGTATCCGCAACGTCGTCGGCGAGAACGTCCAAATGCAGGAGCTCGCCTACCGCATCGGCGATGAATTCGCGGAAGTGGAAGTCATATGTGCGGACGGCGGCGGTGATACACGGAACTACCGAGCGCACGGTGAGGGCATCGGAACGATGCGATCCGTCTTCTCTGACGAAGACCTCCACGACCTGTGGGTCAACACTCAACTGCTGCCCGTTGTTTCGGCGATAGATCCGACCGACCGCTACACGCGACTCAATTCCATTCGGCGGCTGAGGAACCTCGGCCTGCTCGACGAGAATCTACGGAGGATCAATTGACCGTGACGAAGAACTTTGTGTCGAAGCTGACTGTGCAGGCCGGGCTCGCCGCGATTGTCGGCGTGACGGCCTGCGTCGGCTTCTATTTCGGGAAGCTGAGTGCAGACCAGTTCAGCCTCATCGCCGTCATGGCATTCGCGTGGGCCTTCGGAAAGCAGGGTGGCTCCGCGTGACGGTTCGCGTCTTTCAGGTTCCATCCGCGAAGCACTACACCGGCCGAGCCGGTCAGGCAGTCATCGCCCTCGTCCATCACCGGATGGTCGGGACGCTGGCGGGCACGGACATCACATTCACGACCGGCACGCGACAGGCTTCGACGAATTTTGGGGTCGGATACGACTGCGGCAAGATCGGCCACCCAAAGACACCCGCGGGCGCGCACGTCCACCAGTACGTCGCAGTAGATGACGCTGCGTGGGGCAACGGAAACCTCGACGTATCGGGCCAATGGGACGATCTCTACGGAGCGTCGCCTAACCCGAACTATCGGACCATCTCAATCGAGCATCACGACAACGGCGGCGCGGCGCTGGGCTCCGGCCGTGGCGTCGTGATCGAAGAAGTGATTGCTCAGAGCATAGAGCTCGACCAACTCCTGCTTTCCGGGGACTGGCTGGCATGGAAAGCAGCCGGTATCAGGGCGAACACGGACGCGGGCGGTGCCGCCGTTTCGGCGCAGGTGCAGAGGATCGTCCCGACGCCTCGGACTATCGTGGACCACAATTTCATCGCCGGCAAGCTGAAACCCTATTGCTGGAAGCCGTGGTCGGATGACAGGATCGGCTTCCCCCAGGCCCGCTACATCGCGGCGCTCACCGAGGAGACGGACGTGCCCACGCTCACAGGCTACATCCCTGGTCAGGTGGCCGTCGTCAAGGCGACTGCCAACATTCGGTCCGCGCCACAACTTGCGACGGCGACGAAGATCCGAGCCGTGCTGGTCGGTTCGACCGAGACATGGGTCGTGACCGGCTGGGTCAAAGGCGATATCGACCCGGACGGTGGATCGGATCAGTGGCTCTGCCGTTGGGCCGGGGGCCGCTGGGAATACACGGCGAAAAGCAACATCACGTCGCTCGCCCCGGCGGTGGCCGACTGCACCGCCGCGGAGGCGGCGGCCTGCTCGGGGGGTCGAGTCGAAGGCTATACGAGCGGCCGAACCGACGGCACGTCCGACGAGCGGACCCGCATCCGCAACGTCCTCGGCATCTGACCAGGCCGGAAGCAGAAGGAGATCAGATGCGAGGAAGCATCAAGCGGGCCGTGGCCCTAGCCCTAGCCGTGGCGGTCGTTGGCCCTGGGGCGTCCCCGGTCTACGCCGCGTCCATCAAGTCCTGCGAGGACTGGATCCCCCATGTCCGTGTAGCGGGCTACCAGAGCGGGGCGAGCCTCAACGCGTCGGGCTTTTACGACTACACCCCCAACTGAGGCGCTGGAACCCCGCCAAGGGCCGTTCACTCACGAGCGGCCCTATTTCGTCGCCTCCAAAATGGGGGCTTGACGGGTTGCCCGAGAAAGCGTAAGGTCGTCCATACAGAGTCTTCCGTATACGGAGGTCGTCGGTGAATGGATGGGCTGAACCACACAGACTACGGGCGGGCCGACCCTCGTCAGTCTTGCTTTCGCAAGGTAGCCTATGGGAGCGAGCGGGGAGCTCGGGCGTCGTCAACTCGGATCAACGAGCGCGCCGACGGGGCAGTGACGTGGGCCTACGCCTGTCGGCATTGCGGACAGTGGCACATCGGCCGAAGGCCGGGCGTCACGTCGAGCCCAATACCGCGAAGCAGCGGGCCGCGCCCGAGGAGTTGGCGCCATCGCGGGCGGGGCGTCGGATGATCGTTCCCCTCTGCCCTATCGAACCCGCCCACGGGCGGCTGCTCGACTGGCCCACGGACAAGTGGGGCTACTACTGCGCGGCTCAAAGCCACGACGGGCGGACCGCTCACCACTTGGGCGGGTCGCTCTCTCCCACTCTGGCGTTCTTCACAACCGCCCAAGTTGAGGAGGCGAACGCATGAAACTCCACTCCATCACCGGGGAAGCCGCCGACTGCCGGGCCGCCTGGGCGGCCAAGCCGC
>ERZ1292623.1273-Hain-H51-01um-R1-1273-length-24541-cov-5_pt1 | contig 14522 bp, 17 predicted proteins | sample MGYA00564398_ERZ1292623 | MGnify/ENA primary metagenome ERZ1292623 (study PRJEB36523, sample SAMEA6512633) | groundwater metagenome | collected 2019-01-07 | study: AquaDiva: Metagenomics assemblies of 32 groundwater samples
CTTCAGAAAAACGGCGAAAACAAAAAAAGAGACGTGTCGGTGAGAACAATGTATGCGCTTGAACCCAGAGCAGAAAAGGCTGCTAGGAAAGCGCTCCAGAAAAGAATCCTTTCTTTCCCCTCGCAGCGAGAGATGAACGCGAGGACTCCCGTTCCGATAAAAGAAACACCCCCTGCAAATGCAATGCTGCCTATCGTGAGAAACGGCTCCGCGATGAGCGGCGGCTCATCTTCAGAAAACGGAGAGAACGCAGAATATGTCCCCAAGAGAACGGCGGCGGCTGATATGAAGAGCGCGCCCCAGAAGGCGTTTTTATCTCCTTCCCGCAAAACTGCGCCGGGCAAAAGAAGTGAGCCCGCTACTGAGAGAAGAATCCCCGTGATGAAAACCGCTGATGTCGATTCCGCATCAAATGCGAAGATAAAGAACCAAACAAGTGCAAGCGGCACGGCGGCGATGGTCGCCGCACGGATGCGTCTATCGCCCATGGAGCGAACCGTACGTTATTGCGCCTCTTTCCTTATAATAACACAGCTTGGGGCGGAGTCTGGCTTCATTTTCTTGCAGCAATTATTCCCTCTGCGACATGTTGGGGAACCCCAGGCCCGACGATATTCCATATCGTCGGGCGGGGTGAGATGTGGTAAAAAAGAGTAAAGCGGTTCTTGTTATTTCCTTGCAGCAATTATTCCCTCTGCGACATGTTGGGGAACAGGCGCATATCGTTCAAATTCCATCGTAAATGTCGCGCGTCCTTCGGTCATTGAACGGAGCGTCGTGATATAGCCGAACATTTCCGCAAGCGGAACTTTCGCGTCGATGACCCGCAACATGCCGCGCTCAGACATATTCTCGATCTGTCCGCGCTTTGAATTCAGGTGTCCCGTGATGTCACCCATGAATTTATCGGGGGTTACGACTTCCACCCGCATTACCGGCTCAAGAAGCACTGGTTTCGCTCGCCGTGCGGCGTCTTGGAACGCCATAGATGCGGCGATCTTAAACGCAATTTCAGACGAATCGACTTCGTGGTATGAACCGTCGAATAAATCGACGGACACATCAACGACAGAGTATCCCGCCATAATGCCGCGCGACATGCCCTCTTTGATCCCTTTCTCAACCGCGGGAATAAATTCCTGCGGTATGACGCCCCCTTTGATGTTGTTGATAAATTCAAAATTCTCTTCGCGTTTGACGTTCTTGGGAATTTTCGCGCCCTCTTTGATTGGCTCAATGGGCTTCACTTTGATCTTGACATGACCATACTGTCCGCGGCCGCCGGTTTGTCTGATGTATTTTGATTCCGCTTCTGCGGCAATCGTAACTGTCTCCCGATATGCAACCTGCGGAGCCCCCACATTCGCCTCGACGGAGAATTCCCGCCGCATACGGTCGACGATAATCTCAAGATGGAGTTCGCCCATGCCCCAGATAACGGTTTCGAGTGTCTCGGGATCGGAGGTAACTTTAAATGTCGGGTCCTCGTCGGAGAGACGTTTCATCGCCATACCCATCTTCTCCTGGTCCGCTTTTGTCTTAGGCTCTATCCTCATGGACACAACCGGGGTCGGGAATGAAATCTGCTCGAGCACGATAGGGTTTGATTCATCGCAGAGTGTGTGCGACGTCATCGTGTTTTTGAGTCCGACTGCCGCCGCGATCTCTCCTGCGTACACCTTCTTCACTTCTTCGCGCTTATCCGCCTGCAGGCGAACGATACGCCCTAGCCGCTCTTTTTCGCCAGTCGTGGAATTGAAGATATATGTGCCCGCATCAACCGTCCCCGAGTAAACCCTGAAGAAAGTGAGCATACCCACGAACGGATCCGCTTGCAGTTTGAACGCAAGCGCCGAGAAAGGCTCGTCGTCCGAGGAATGGCGCACTGTTTCTTCTCCGGTCTTCGGATTTATGCCTATGATCGGAGGAATGTCGAGCGGAGAAGGCAAGTAATCGACGACGGCATTGAGGATAAGTTGGACCCCTTTGTTTTTGAGAGCCGAGCCGCAAAACACAGGGAAAATTTCGTTCGTAACAACCGCCTTCCGCAATGCCTTCTGGAGGGACTCCAAAGGAATCTCTTTGCCTTCCAAGTAGTCGTTCATAAGCGCCTCATCGGTCTCCACGATCTTTTCGATGAATTCGCCGTGGAATTTCTGCGCGTCTGCCTTAAGTTCTTCGGGAATCGGAGACTCCTTAACGACTATCCCCATATCACCCTCAAAGTGATACGCCTTAAGTGTAAGAAGGTCGATGACACCCTCGTGTTTACCCTCTTCGCCGATCGGTATCTGCGCACGAACTGCTTTTTTCGTAAGCCGGTCAAGAATAGTGCTGAACGAGTGTTCAAAACTCGCGCCGATACGGTCCAATTTATTAATAAAACAAATTCTCGGAACTTTTCCCTCGTCGGCATAACGCCAGTTCGTCTCCGACTGCGGCTCAACGCCCGCAACACCGTCGAAAACGACCACCGCACCGTCGAGTACCCGGAGCGAGCGCTTCACCTCCGCGGTGAAATCAATATGTCCCGGAGTGTCAATGATGTTAAAACGATAGAAATTCTCCGGAGCGTTCGCCGCATCTGTTTTTTTCCAAAAACACGTTATGGCTGCGGCAGTGATAGTGATCCCACGCTCCCGCTCTTGCTCCATCCAGTCGGTCACGGTCTCCCCCTCGTGCACCTCTCCGATTTTGTGCGTCGCGCCGGTATAAAAAAGAACCCGCTCGGACGTCGTCGTCTTACCCGCGTCAATGTGGGCAATAATCCCGAAATTGCGCACTTTTTCCAATGGATATTTTCTATCTTCCATGATGAAAATTAAAAATGAAAAATTCAAAATTACACTACAAAATTAAAAATCAACTAACCGAGCGAGGGGTAGGAACCTACCGCGCAAAGTGCGCAAACGCTTTGTTCGCTTCGGCCATTTTGTGAGTATTCTCTTTTTTGAGAACCGCCGCACCTTCTCCGTTGCTCGCGGATATCAATTCTTCAGCGAGCCGCTTGTACATAGGAACCCCTTTTCGGGCGCGCGCAGCCTCGAGAATCCAGCGCATCGTAAGCGCCGTGCGCCGCTCCGGGCGAACCTCACGCGGAACCATGTAGTTCGCGCCTCCGATCCGACGGGACATCACCTCGGTAACAGGACCGACATTCTTAAATGCCTTCTCAAGGACCTCCAGTGGGTCCTCGACTTTTGTTTTCTCCTTCACTACATCAAGCGCCCTGTATACGACAATGCGTGCGGTTTCTTTCTGGCCGCTCTTCATGACGGAATTAATAAGCTTCTCCACTTTCGTGGATCCGTACCGATGGTCTGGCCGCAGTGTTCTCTTTTTTCTGACCGGGCGTCGCATAAGTGTAGTGTGCTAAGTGTTGCTTTTAAAATATAATCAACTTATATTATTTCGGTTTCTTTGTGCCATACTGGCTCCGCGCCTGGCGCCTTTTTGCCACTCCTTCGGCATCCAAAACTCCGCGAACAATAGTATACCGAACGCCGATATCCTTCACGCGCCCCCCGCGGACAAGGACGACCGAGTGCTCCTGGAGGTTGTGCCCTTCGCCGGGAATGTATGCGGTCACCTCCATGCCGTTCGTGAGGCGGACGCGGGCGATTTTTCTCACCGCTGAGTTCGGCTTTCTGGGGGTGGTTGTCTTTACCTGAAGACACACACCGCGCTTGAAGGGAGACGGGTAATGTACCGGCCTGTTCTTGAGCACATCAAAACCGCGCCGGAGCGCAACGGCTTTCGATTTTCTCTTGGACTTGGTCCTTTTGCTTTTTACGAGTTGGTTCAGTGTCGGCATGTGTTTTTATTTCGTCGAGCCCCGCCGCCGGCGGGGCGAGTGAAGACGAAACGCGGGTTCAATACCTTTATATCTTGTATATAGTACAGGGAATCTTTATCCCGTCAACAAAACAGAACGCCTGGCGAGAGCCAAGCAGTTTTCACTTTACTATGCCGCCGCTGAAAAAGCAAATCGAACGAGTGTTAAATGGCAAGCCCCGTTACAAGCTCAAATAAAGAGAAAATGAGCGGTAAAAAGAACTGCCATACGAACAGGATAAGGACACCGATGGCGATAAACCAGTATTGCTCAAGAAAATTCTGGACGGCATAGAGCCGCGGCGGAAGCGCCGCAAAGAGGATTTTCGAACCATCAAGCGGCGGAAGCGGTATCAGGTTAAAGCATGCGAGGAGAAGGTTCAGGAACACTATCGTGCTCGCAAGCTCGACGAACGACGGCGGGAGCGAAAGTGACGGCGCCATGCGTATAAGGATACTGAACGCGCCCGCGATGATGATGTTCGCAAGAGGACCCGCAGCCGCGACGGCGGCACCACCCCATCGGGGATTTACCATATTGCGAGGGTCGTACGGCACCGGCTTCGCCCAGCCAAAAATAAATCCTCCGGCAAAATACGTGAAAACCGGAACAATAAATGAGCCGACAAGGTCGAGATGCGCGAGGGGGTTTAGGGTGAGACGCCCCGCAAGCCGAGCCGTCGGGTCCCCCAGGGTGTTTGCCGCATAGCCATGCGAAACTTCATGCGCAATGACCGACATAATGAGCACCGCGATGGCGAATATGAAATCAAGAGGAGTCATACATTAGGGTTTGGTGATTGGGCACACAAGATAACGAATTGTGAAAGCGAAAGTGGTAAAGTAGGTACAGGGAAATTGCAAAACAGATATAATAATGATAGCATGTTTCAACTGTGCCACACGATACGATGTGCACAAAATCTTAAAACCCATAACCTAATCCCTACAACCTAAATTACTATGGCAAAACAATGTGCGCTGTGCGAGAAAGGCTCTATGATGGGCGGCCGCTACAGCAATCGCGTTCGTGCGACAAAATTCAATCCGACGGGAATGAAAAGAAAACAACCCAATCTCCAGTGGGCAACGTTCCCTGACGGCGGCAGGAAAAAAATCTGCACGCGGTGCCTCAAAAAGAACAAGCACCTCGCATAAATAAAATAATAAGGGCTCCGCAACATAAAAAACCCTCGGTGAGAGGGTTTTTCTGCATGAGTATCTCTTAATGGAGTATGAGGTCCAACAAAAATGAATTAATGAGTCCTTCCATGGGGTACATGTCGGCGCATACCCCGCTACTCGAAAGTCGCTTGATGGAAATAGTCCTATAGTGCGCCTCCGGAACGAGTGTGGCTGCGAAGCATGTCTGAACGTCCTTAGCAGTGCCCTTTCTGAAAAAAGAAACGATGAGGTTGTGTTTGTCCGATTTCTTATCAAGAGCGAAGTCAGTGGCTACCCTCACGGATATCCAGGACTCGTAATTTTTTCCCGCTGCCACGAGCTTCTTCGCGATAAATTTTCCTGAATGCAAGCCGCTAATCGAAAGTGCGGGATTTGCGTTCTGGGGAAGCGGAACAACGATATCGCTTGATTCTTGCGCAGACGCCCTTGAAACAAGGGTTCCGGCCGTCATGTCGGCAAGCGCAAGCGCGCCAGCCATGATGACCAGGGCAGAAAACGCGATACGGAGGGAGCGTAGCATGCTTGTCTTTCCGTTTTTACAATGTCTGAATTTCAGACTAACACATAGCAATAGGTCGTCAAGGAGCTGCGGTAATGTGCACACACATATGGCGGTTTCTCCTAGAATGGAGAAATGAGCGTACATATGGCTAAAACAATCAGAGCTGCGTCTCCGCAAGCGCTTTGTTGATGGCACCGACGGCGCGTAGTTTGTGTTCACGGAACCCTGCGGCATGGAGGGGAGCGCCTATGTCACCCGACAAAAACGGAGAAAGGATGGCGTCATCTCCCCAATACCCTAAGCGACTTAGAATTCTCATCACTAAAATAATTTCTATGCGTTCCGTCTCGGCAGAAGAAAGCGAGGACGACGAAAGAAGCGAAAAGCCCCGGCAGACGTCATCAAAAAGAACGTCGTCTTTTTCTTCACCGCGGCAGAGCCGCATAAGAAGCGAACGGATATTTGAGATGGCAGTAATGCCCGCGGGGAGCGCCCCGTCGTGAGAAGCGCGCGCAAAATTCCGTATGAAGACCGCGCTCGTTATTTTCCATCCGTTCCGTCCGTACACCACATCAACATGCGCGTGCGAAAAATCCTGAAGGCTGTATCGAAGTTTCGATGCAAGCTCGCGAATACTCTGCGCGTGCCCGGCAATAAACCCGAAATCTTTCGTCAAAAGCCATACGTGACTGCTTGACTCTCCCGATGGAGAATTTTTAAGCACGATTCCCTCTGTGTGGTATTTAACGTGGGTCATCGTGTCGTATGGCAAGGCGAAAAGTAATCCCGTCGCACGAGAGCTCTTCTCCATCAGTCGAAGCAAAGCGAATTTCGAGGAGCCCTGCTGTTTTCATAAGCGCACTTTCGAATTCATGGATGAAACGCTCTCCTTCTGCGTCGGTTTTAACAAGGAGCACGACTTTTTTATCCGGTATAAGCCCTTCTTTTTTCCGCATGTCCTGAATGAAACGAAGGAGTTCGCGGTACTGCCCTTCTTTTTTGAGCTCCGGCGTTATGGTGTCATCGAGAACAACAAGAGGCCCGTCAAGCGGCGCATCGGCGTAAACTTCTTTCACGTTCACTTCGTCTTTAATGAGAGAAAGATATTCTTTCGGAAGTTCCCCTTGTATCGAAAGTTTCTGGAGCGGCTGGCGAACTTTAATGCCGAGTGCCGAACGCCGCTCTAGAGCAGCAGAGGCGATGTATCGAACTCTCGTCATGAGCGTGATTACATCCACATCCCACGGCTGCTTCTCTGTCCAACTCTCCAAATGAACACTCTCTTCGTCGTTCCCGTTTTTCAGGTCGCGCCACAGCCACTCCGCCGCAAACGGAGCAAAAGGCGCTACAAGCTTCGCATACTCGCGGAGCACCCATGCGGTTGTTTGCAGAGCGTCCTTTTTATCTGCCTCATCTTCGGATTTGAATCGTTCACGCGAACGACGGATATACCACGTCGAGAGAATATCGACAAAATCAATAACGGCGCGCGCCGCCGCATCAAGCCTGTACGCATCCATCATGTCTGTCACTATCCCATGAGTTTGCCGGAAGAGGTTGACGATAAATCGATCGAGAACATGCCGGCTTTCGGCAAGCGGCGCGTGCGAAACACTGTTTTTATACAGCGCATAAAATTCATACACGTTGCGAAGACGGCTGACCACTTTCCGTGAAATCTCCGCGACTCCTTTTTCCGAAAATTTAAGATTCTCTGCACGAACAACCGGAGAAGACAGAAGGTAGAGACGCACCGCGTCCGCGCCGTACCGGTCGACAATAAGCGCGGGGTCTGGATAATTCTTGAGCCGCTTGCTCATCTTTTTGCCGTCCTCCGCAAGCATGATACCGTTCACGACGACATTTTTGAAGGCATGTGTTCCAAACAGCCCGCCCGAGAGCACGTGCTGATAATAGAACCATTTGCTCACTTGGTCCTGGCCCTCGCCGATGAAATCGGCGGGAATACGCTGCTGTATCTTCTCTTCGTTCTCAAACGGATAATGATACGAAGAAAACGGAACGGAGCCTGAATCAAACCATGTGTCGAGAACGTCCGGCACGCGTGAAAGCCGTGTTCCGTCCTCGTCAAAAAGCTCAAGCTCGTCGATGTATGGACGATGGAGGTCAAGCTCGAAGCGCTCATTGTGCGGGAGCGGTGTAAAGGAGACTTCTCTCACTTCAGCCGGGGCTATATAGTCTTTCTGCGCCCCTTTCTCCGCGGCGGATTCTTTTTGACTTAGACCTTTCGCGCCCGCGCAGAGGAGCCAAAGCGAATATTCATGGGAGACTATCAAAATCTTTTTTCCGGAGTATCGTCTTTCGACGTCGTATAAAAATTCCGTCACGCGGTTTTTAAGTTCCGTGAGATTCTCTCCCTGCGGTGGCGTCTTCACGAACTTCTCTTCCAGAGAAGAGAAAAACGCGTGGTATTCCGCGGTCTTCCGCCCGTCAAAAATACCGACATCAACTTCTCTTACGCGGGGCTCCGGAATGAGGGCGGAACTATTGAGACCAAATTCCTGCGCAACAATGTCCGCGGTCTCTCTCGTTCTCCGGAACGGAGAATAGAAGACAATATCAATTTCTTTCTTTTTGAGCAGTTTCGCGGACGCCTGAACCGAGGCAACGCCCTCTTTTGTGAGGCCGTGCGCTTCCATATCTTTTGAGTTCGCGACATCGGCTGTGTTATGCGTCGCCTCTCCGTGGCGCATAATGAAATATGTATTGCCTGACTTCTTCACGTACTCTCCGAGCTCTGCGACGGAACCGATGACTTTGTGCGCGCCCGTCTTTTCGTTCGTCCAGACAGGGATCGTATTCGCCCAAAAGCGCTGACGGCTTATGGACCAGTCGCGCGCGCCCGAAAGCCATTCTCCCCACCTGCCTTCTTTTATGTGCTCGGGAAACCAGTTTATTTTTTCGGAATACTTCAGCAATTCGTCTTTAATTTTCTGAACTGCGACAAACCACGAACTCGCGGCATAATTCAAAAGCGGCGTTTCGCACCGCCAGCAATGGGGATACGAGTGCTCATATTTTTCTTTGGAGAAAAGGAGTCCTTTGGCGGCAAGGAGTTTTATTATCGCGACATCGGTCGCCTGCGGGTCTTGGGCGGATTTTACCGAAAGACCGGCGAGTTCCGCAACTTCCTGTCTAATGATGCCGTCCATACCAACGTGTTGCACAAACGGCAGCCGCTCTTTCTTTCCGAGCTCAAGGTCGTCCTGCCCGAACGCAGGAGCGATATGCACGATGCCAGTACCGCTCTCGGTCGTCACAAAATCCGCCGCATACACCTTCCATCCGTTCTCGCGATTCGGAAGAGCTTCGTCTTTCGCGTAATCATCAAACAGCGGCTTATACTCAAGACCAACCAAATCACTGCCTTTTAAAATCCCGTCTGTGTTTTTCGGAGCACGAGCCACAAAGCCGGACGCTCCAAGGTCGCCACGCTTCCACATCTGTGTTGATACGATTACTGTCTCATGTCCTTTGATTGCCGCAAAGTACTCAATACTATCCCCTACGGCAAGAGCAACATTCCCGGGTAACGTCCATGGAGTTGTTGTCCATGCAAGAAGAAAAACATCGCCAGAGAGTCCGATCTTTTCAGGATTCCTAACTTTAAACTTCGCCGTTACCGCCAAATCTTTTATGTCCTTATACCCCTCGGCGACTTCCGCCTGCGCGAGCGTCGTCTCGCACCGCGGACAGATGTGGAGCGAACGGTAATCTTTGTAGAGAAGCCCTTTGTCGTAGAGTGTTTTGAACGCCCACCATTCAGACTCCATATATGAGACATCCATCGTCCGGTACGGATTTTCCATATCGGCCCACCTGCCGAAGCGCGGAATAAACTCATTCCACGCATCGACATAGGCGAAGATTTTTTCCCGGCAGAGCCGGTTGAATGTCCCGATGCCAAGCTTCTCAATGTCTTTTTTGCTTTTCGTGCCGAGTTCTTTTTCAACGATGTTTTCTATCGGAAGCCCGTGGCAATCCCATCCCCATTGCCGCTCGACGCGGAATCCGCGCATGGTTTTGTAGCGCGGGATGGCATCCTTGATGGCGCTCGCGACGAGGTGCCCATGATGCGGAGTTCCCGTCGCAAACGGCGGACCGTCATAGAATACAAAATCCCCCTTGGGAGATTTTTTCTCAAGGGTTTTCCTGAAAATATCGTTCGCATCCCAAAAATGAAGGATTTTTTCTTCCTCGCGAGATACGACACTCTTTTCCTGCTCGCCGTTCATACTGTGTATCGAATATCTTTTATGATAACACATCCCGAATCCATTCTAAGAAAAAAACGCGCTCTTGCAGGGCGCGTTTTTGAAACAACACTTAATTACTCTTTGCCTGAACTACCGTGATACATCCCGGTCCCGGCCCTGGTTCAATAGATAGCACCATTCTGATCTTTCCATTCAAGTCGAGAGACTGGTCGGCGCACTCTTTCAGGAAATTATAGACGTACTCATGCGCCCATCGCGAAGACATTACGGAGTCAAACGCAATCTCTTTCGTCTTAACCGTATGCGGATTATCGCCAGATGGCTCTTGGAAACAATAACAGCAGATAATCGTTGTGCCGAGAGGAAAAGCGGGGATGCTTGCGAGGAGCGAGCTCACCGTGTTATCCAACACAACCTCGTTTTTTTCATCTGCCATGATCTTGATATGTTTTAAGGGGTCGCCAACAATGACGATGCGCGCAGGCAGTACCTTTCTTTCGGCCATTGCCATACTCGTGCGAACAAATCTATAGACGATGGTAGGAGAAACCATCTATGAAGTCAATGTATTCTTGTCGTCCATTACGCAGGGTGTGTGCCAAACAAAAAGCCCGGGAAGTCCGAGCCTTAAAACTCTGTTCAGTTCAAAAATTTCAAAATTTCATCGAGCACATTTTGCTTTACGTCCGCTTCAGATTTGCCTGCATCCACGATCACGCTCCGCGGAAAACGATTGGCGGTCTCGAGAAATCCAGCGCGCACTGCCTTGTGAAACGCAAGCTCCCGTTCATCGAACCGCGACGTCGCTCCGGCGCTATGGCGACGGCGCATTGCCTCTTCGGAATCGACATCAAGCAGGATATACAGATCGGGAACGCACCCGGACGTCGCAACGCGATCAAGGTTGTCGAAAAATTTCTGCAAGTCGAGCCGTCCGTTGCCGTACAGCTGATACGCGATCGTTGAAGATGAAAACCGGTCAGAGATGACATGATTTCCGCGCCTCAAGGCGGGAAGCACGAAATTCCCGACGTGCTGAAGACGCGCGGCGGAAAACAACATAAGCTCGGTCTCGGCGAAGACGCGTTCATCACGCTTCCGGAGGACAACACCTCTGATTTCCTCCGCAAGCGGCGAACCGGTGCCGCCCGGCTCTCTCGTAAAGAGAATATCGCCGCCTTTTAATTCTTCCTTCAGGAAATCGATGACCGACGTTTTTCCCGTGCCGTCACCGCCGTCGACGACAATGAATTTTCCCCACGTTGCAGGTCTTGCCATGTAATCACCCCTTTTTTGTCTTTTCTTGTTCTATCACGACACGCTCCCCAACACAAAGCCCGGCACATGCCGGGCTTTGTCGAGATGCTGCGGTACGGCTTACATTCTCGGAGGAGTAACGCCTCGCTGGCCCTGGTATTTTCCTTTGCGGTCTTTATAGGACACCTCGCACACTTGGTCGGCGCCGAGGAAGATAAGCTGTGCCAAACCTTCTTCGGAATAGATTTTTGCCGGAAGCGGTGTTGTATTCGATATCTCGAGCGTGATGTGTCCTTCCCATTCAGGCTCAAGCGGGGTGACATTCACGATAATGCCGCACCGTGCATAGGTTGATTTGCCAAGACAGATGACAAGCACGTCGCGCGGAATCTTAAAATACTCAAGCGAGTGCGCAAGCGCGAAAGAGTTCGGCGGGACGATACAGTAATCGCCTTCTTTATCGACAAAACTTTTGTGGTCAAAATTTTTCGGGTCAATAACCGCGGAATCAAGGTTCGTAAACACCTTGAACGTGCGCCCGACACGAATATCATAGCCATAACTTGAGACGCCGGATGAGATGCGCGGTATACCGTCGCGCTCTTTTATCTGTTCGGACTCAAACGGATGGATCATTTGATGAGCCTCCGCCATTTTGCGGATCCATGTATCTGATTTGACTGGCATTGCATCATTTGTATCACAGAAGCAGGGTCCGTGAAAGCGTGCATTGTGGGGAAAAAGTTGCTACTATGGCACCCAGATATAAACCGCACGAGAGGAAAAGCACGAATGACTGCCGACACTCCCAAGGAAAATCCGCACGCTGACGAGATTAAAGAGGCGCGGGAGCGAGTCACGCCGACGCGACGCGTGACAGTGCCCGCCATGGACGATGTTCTTTTCATACCATTCCCGGTTCTCGACCATGGGTTTGTGCGCGTTATCGACTATATGGGAGACGACAGCGCTATCGTCCAGGCGGCGCGCGTCTCTTACGGCCGCGGCACAAAACATGCGCAGGACGACCGCGGGCTTATCCGCTATCTCATGCGGCATCGACACACGACGCCATTTGAAATGTGCGAACTGAAGCTCCACGTGAAGCTTCCCATCTTCGTGGCGCGGCAATGGGTGCGGCACCGCATGGCGAGCATCAATGAATATTCGGCACGGTACTCGGTTCTTGGAAGCGAGGTGTATATCCCGAAGCCGGAACATCTTGCCGCGCAATCGCGGACGAACAAGCAGGGGCGCGGAGATGTACTCTCGGAACAAGAAGCCGCGCGCGTCTACGAAATTCTGTATACGGATGCAGAGCAGACATATGCTCACTACCTTGAAATGCTGAACGAGGACGAGGCCGGAAACGTCCTTGATGACGGACGAGATGGACTCGCTCGCGAACTTGCGCGCATGAATCTCACGCTCAATGCATACACGGAATGGTACTGGAAGGTGGACCTCCACAACCTGCTCCACTTCTTGGGGCTCCGCGCCGACAGCCATGCGCAATATGAAATCCGCGTATATGCCGAAGTAATCCTTGAGATCGTGAAACGCTGGGTTCCGTCGGTGTACGACGCATTCATAAATTACCGCTTAAACGGTGCGTCATTCTCGGCCCAGGAACTTGATGTCCTCAATAAAATACTTAACGGCGTGCGCGTTCCTCAGGAATTAAGCGGCCTTTCAAAGCGAGAATGGGCTGAGTTCGCCGCGAAGCTCGGCAAGCCTGAATTATCCACTGCGTTTAACGTACGCGGAGACTAAGCGAAACACACAAAAAAACCCCGAAGCCGGGGTTTTTCTTTTTGGATTAAAGATTCGGAGACGCGGGCGCCGCGCGTTCGGGCGATGTTACTTCGTAACGTCTAGCCCAATGCTCCGCGCAGACCCTTCTATGATCTTCTCGGCAGCCGCGATGTCGGTTGCGGTCAAATCAGCCATTTTCTTCTCCGCAATTTCTTTTATCTGCGCCCGGGTCACCTTTCCCGCCCGCACGGTTCGATGCGCGCCGGAGCCTTTCTCGATTCCCGCGGCTTTAAGGAGAAGAGCCGTCGCCGGAGGAGTTTTTAAAACAAAACTGAAACTTCTGTCTTCAAAAACGGAAATCTCAACGGGAATCACATCACCCATCATACTTTTCGTCGCTTCATTGAATTTCGTGACGAACTCGCCGATATTAACACCGGCTTGTCCGAGCGCGGGACCTATCGGCGGTGCAGGATTCGCTTTTCCTGCCGGGATTTGGAGTTTTAATTTTTTTGTTATCTTCGCCATAGTATTATTTTTTGCAGAAATGTAAGCACATCATAGTCGTTGCTTTCAAAAAAAGCAACTCCTGCCGCTAGATTTTTTTCACCTGGAGGAAGTCCAATTCAACCGGCGTCTCGCGCCCGAACATCGAGACCAGCACCTTGACCTTGCCACGCTCTTCGTCTATTTCAGACACCTTCCCATCCTGGTCTTTAAACGGCCCGTCAACGATGACGACGGATTCACCGGACTGAAGATCGATTTTGTGCTTCGTGACATCGGTGCTCATGCGGGCAAAGAGGTCATCGACTTCTTTTTTATTCACCGGAACCGGATAGATACCCGTGCCGACGAATCCCGTAACGCGCGGCGTGTTGCGGACGACGTACCAAGAATCGTCGGTCACTATCATGTCGACGAGCACATATCCCGGATAGATTTTCTCACGCTCTTCGACGCGCTTGCCGCCTTTGATGCGTATTTTATTCTCTGTCGGAACCACAACGTTGAATATTTTGTCTTCCATGCCCAAGGACTCAACGCGCTGTTTCAAATTGCGCGCAACGGCGTCTTCATACCCCGAATACGTATGTATCGCGTACCAATTTCTATCTTGTCGTATTTCCTGACGAGCCATGGTGTGGATTAAAAATTAAAAGCTAAAAACGAAAAATCGCGACGAATTATGCGACGAACAAATTGAGAAGCTCTGTAAAAAGAAAATCAAAAAATCCGAGGAAGAAGGCGGTAAGCAGTGAAAAAGCGATAACAATGACGGTAAAGTACGCCGTTTGTCTCCGCGTCGGCCAGCTCACGTGCCGCAATTCTCCGCGTGTGTTTTTGAGATATTCGATAAAGCTCATAAAATCGGCTTATAAAGTAAGAAAACTAAACGCTGTCCGCAACGGCTACCTACCCTCCCTTACCAAAAAACCCCTCGGGGGGTTATATTGATATATACTATAGAATATCGGATTTGGAGTCAAGCGCCTAGATACTAGATAGGAGAACGTGTCCCGTGTATCGCATAATTCCTAATTCAATTATATGAACTGCCTCTTCTGTAAAATAACAAAAGGAGAAATACCGTCGCTCAAAGTATACGAAGACGAGAATGCGGTAGCGTTTCTGGACATCAAGCCCAACAATCCGGGCCACACGCTTCTTATCCCAAAAATCCACGCACGGAACATTTTTGACATCCCGCACGAGGCGCTGTGCGACTTAATGGAGCCGCTTAAAAAAAT
>ERZ1292623.1681-Hain-H51-01um-R1-1681-length-20805-cov-4_pt2 | contig 14519 bp, 16 predicted proteins | sample MGYA00564398_ERZ1292623 | MGnify/ENA primary metagenome ERZ1292623 (study PRJEB36523, sample SAMEA6512633) | groundwater metagenome | collected 2019-01-07 | study: AquaDiva: Metagenomics assemblies of 32 groundwater samples
TGCCAATGATTCGAGAACGTCGTAAGTTCTTGAGCGCGGGACTCCTGACAATTCTGCTGTTTCTCCTGCTGTAACGATTCCTTTTGAAAGCAGCGCTATCCAGACTTTAGTTTCATAAATGTTTAAGTCAAAATGCTCCTTTACTTTTCTTATGACTTCTGGTTTTAGTATCATGGGGGAGCAAAAAATGAAGGGTATTTAAATGTTTTGTTTTTGTTGTAATTAGAAAGTGGTTATATGTCTGGTAATATTTACTAAATCAAGTAAGCTATCACCAGCCCAATTAAACATCCTATTGAAATGAAAGGCATGGCTGGGTAGAACTTGCCTTTTTCTGAACGATAGAACAAATACGCGAGCGCTATTGTTGCGCCGATGCTGATTATGAGCGCCTGCCACAAGCCCATTGCACGAAGAACCACGCCTGCAAGCAAAATCGGGAATACGACATCTCCTCCGCCTAAAATTGCTATATTAACTTTGATTTTTTTTGTCTTTAGCCCTTGTGCCTTTGCTTTTTTCAATGCCAGGCGGTCTTCTTTTTTCATGTAAGGCACGAAGAATCCTGAAAATAATTTCAATTTTTGAATTTGGAATTTTGCCATTTTCTGCATAAAGCCCGCATGCGAGACCGCGTACATGTCGTAAGCAGAAATTATAACTAGAAGGACGACAACTGCCCAAACATTTAGAATTGGAATGAAAACTGTCGCTATGCCTGGATAAATCAAAAGCTCTGTTAAATTGTGGACAATCATGTTTCTATGGAATATTTTTAGAATTCCGAGAGGAACTGCCAAAATAACTGCTATTAGTGCTGCGTTTGGAATTTTAATGAAAAATGCGTTGAGCGTAATTGCAATTCCTAAAATAACTACAACTGTAAACCATAAACGAAGGAAAGTTTCTGCTTTTAGCTTCATTAGTAAAAGCATCAAGACTATTGCTATCGCAAGAGCTATTACAATTGAGATTACGGACTCTTGTGGCTTGATGTCTTTTGGAGGATCTAATCCATAAGGCAAATTGTAAATTGTTTCATTTGTTACTTCGCCTGTTGTTTGATTAACGACCTGTTTTATTTCTGGCAAGTAAGCGTTGGCGACGTAAATACCTATTAACTGCGTTATGAAAAACATTGACAGAAGGATTATTGTTATTTTTGCTGTGTGCTTCATATGGACCTATTTTTAATATAAATTGTAATGATAGTATATAAATAATAGTACTTTATTTATGATTAAAGACCGCTTCACTGAGATTTTTCCACATTTGATTTTGGTGTTGTCCAATGAAATTAAAACCTGTCTTTACTTTTTGAGGATCTTTTTCCCATAAATCTTTTAAGTTAAGGTATTCTTCTACCATCTCATAATGTTGTACCTTTTTATGTACTTCAAAAAACAACAGGCCTCTGCTTGTTATTCCTATACTCTGTGCCAAGGATAACAAGTCTGCATAGTCCACATTATCTAATCTCTCGTAGGCTGCAAAAGCGATTACTTTTCCATCCCAGTCTGTATTGGCTAACCATTGTAAATGTTTTCGGTTAAACTCCTTAGCAAAGGGTAAATAAGTTGTTTGATTTACTACTTCATCAATTAAATTAACACCCAAGGCACTTGCGAATTCAAAGTATAATTGTTCATGAGATTTTTTATCCCCTCCAAATTCTTCAGAAATATTTCCTAGAATGGCCTGTTTTGCTTCTTTCGTTGGAGCATGATTGGCCATGAACCACAAAAAATCATGAAAATGCCCCCTTAAATGATAAAATAATTTTACAAAATATTGTTTTTGTGCATCTGTCCAGTTTTTGACCTCTTCTAATTTAAACAAAGAGATTTTGATATGCTCTGCTCTTTGTTGTTGATCCCATTCTTTCAGAAATTCACTTAATGATCCCATATCAAAAAATAGAGTCAAGGGTTTAATAAATTTACTAAGTCGAAAAACTATTAAATAAACTACTTCAGTCTAATCGTCTCAAGATTTCTTGGAACGACGGTTTCTATCTTGAACTGACGATATATACTTGAGGCAAAGTCTAATGCGCGTGATTGCTCGCCGTGCGAAATAATTATTTTTTTAGGTTTTGGATTCATGCGGGCGATGAACTGCATGAGCTCGCCCCGGCCAGAGTGGGCTGACAAACCAGACATAGTTTCTACCTGCATTTTTACGTCTATTGTTTCTCCACCAAAAGAAGCGTCTAATTTTACTATTGTGTTTCCTTCTGAAACCTGGCGACCCAATGAGCCTGGGCCTTGGTAACATCCAAATATAATTATATTTTTGGGATTGTCCGCTAGATTCTTGAAATATTCAACTGAAGCGCCGCCCTGAAGCATCCCGGAAGTTGCTATAATTATGCATGGGCCTCCTTCAATCACTTCTTTGCGCTCTGCCGGCGAACCGACTCTTTTGAAATACTGCGATGTAAATGGATTTTCATCTTGGAAGATTTTGTTTCTTATGTTTGTACCGAGAAATTCTGGATAAGCTGTATGGATTGCAGTAATATCCCATAGCATGCCGTCGAGATAAACTGGAATTTCCGGGAGCTTGCCTGTACGGATTGCGTCTTCAACACGCAAAAGAGTTTCCTGTGCGTGGCCGAGCCCCAGCTCTGGAAGAAGAACTTTTCCGCCGCGCGCTATTGCGTCGTTTACTAATTTCATAAATTTTTCCTCAACTTCTGCGAGCGGCGGTTGAATCTGATCTTTTGAGCCGTAAGTTGATTCCACCATCAATGATTCAACGCGAGGATAATAATTAACTGCTGGGTCTAGGAGACGCGTACGACGGTAATTTGAGTCACCACTATAAACGAAATTGTGGAGACCGTTGCCGATGTTTACGTGTGTGATTGCCGAGCCGAGAACGTGGCCTGCGTTGTAGAAAGTTATTCTTATGCCTGGAGTTATATCTGAGACTTCGCCGTAATTCAGGCAGATTGAATGGCGCACCATTTCTTTTACGTCGTCTGGACGGTAGAGCGGCGCCTCTGCCTGCTTATAGGCTACGCCTACGAAGTCTAATGCTAAGAGCGCGGCGATGTCTCTTGTCGGAGCAGTCATGTAAACTGGCCCGCGATATCCCATTTTGTAAAGGTAAGGAATCACTCCCGAATGATCCATGTGTGCGTGCGACAAAACTATCGCGTCAATTTGGTCAAGCCCGCCTAATTCAGAGACGTCTAGATATGGAAAACGCTCTGGGCCATTGAGAATGCTTGGATTGATGCCGCAGTCAAACAAAATTTTTGATTTGGGTGTTTGAAGCAGAAGACATGAGCGGCCTACTTGCCTGCCACTTCCTAAATAAGTGAGGCGAACCCACATGTCCATTTTTTCAGGGTTCCAATTCTCATATATTTTTTTGCCGATGTCATTAAGGAATTTTTTGCGGTATGTGTTGTTAGCGTATAAAACGTCGCGGATTTTTTCCGTGATTTTTGAGTGAATCGCTGGGCTTCTTTGGGTTTGCGGAATCCACATTGTTGAGTTGCGTATATCTTTCAGAATTGAGCCCTGCTTGCCTATTACCAAACCTGGTTTTTTTGCTTCAATGATGACTGTGCTTCGCTGCAAGTCAAATATTATATTCTCCAACTCGGCTTCTGAAGAAACGAGCGCACGGATTGTTTTTTCTGTTTCATCTTTGGGAGCTAAGATAGAAGTATCTGCCCTTAACTCAATGCGCTTTTTTATTTTGCCTACGACTTCTCTGATTTTTTCATCTGAATTTTTAAAGAAATCTTTGTCTGTCGTATAGATAACTATATTTGCGCCTTCAAAGATTGCTTCGCTGATTACTCCATTTGGAAGTTCTTCTTTAATTGCTTTCAAAATTTCGCTCATGTTTTTATTTGAGAATTACTTTATAATCTCAAAGTTTGTTATTGCTTCCTTATCAACAACTTGTTTGAGATCGCCTTTCTTAATTGTGTAAATGTCAATTCCCGCGCCTACTGATGGGTCTCTCCCCATTGAGGCCTTTATGCATTTCGTCGCAAGAGCAATTCCTTCATCAAAGGACATTCCTTTTTTGTATTCTGAATCTAATATCGGATGAGCTTGCATTATCCCGCCGCCGCTCGCCGTGTAAGTGTCTGCCTGTTGAATGTATCCGTCTGGCGCGATGTCAAACAGATAAATCCCATTTTCATCGTAGCCACTCAAGAGGAAATGTGCGATGCTTGGAATCATTGAGGGTGTGCGGATGTTTCCGTAAACTAGATTTGCCAAAAAGCTCGCAGCTTCAGGAATAGTTATTTTTTCTTTTGTGCGCAGTTCTTTTAGACGGAATTCTGCTTTTATTATATCTAAAATTCTGCGCGAATCCGACGCAGTACCTGCAGTTGTCGCAACCATTCTGTCTGTGACTTCTACGATTTTTTTTGCTTTGCCTGCTAAATAAGCTACGCCATTTCCAGAAGCATATGACTGGCGCCTGTCTGCCGCAATGACTATTCCGTCTTTGCAGACTATACCAATTGTCAGTGTTCCTGTTTTTAAAACGTGCTTTGCAATTTCTTCATCCATAGAATATAAGAAACCTCTATCTTTTAGTTTATTGGACAGTATTTAAATTTTTTGTTTAGTCAGACTAAGCTACTATTGACTTACCATTTTCTTTTTTGACTTTGATAATGTGATCAACGAAGCCTTCTATTTTTGATTCGTGGCTTACGATAATGAGCTGTTTAATATGCAATTCATGCAAGATGTCACGAACTTTATCTAGCTGCTGCTCTGAAAATCCGTCGGTGGGTTCGTCCAAGATTACTATGTCTTGAGTTTTTATTTTACTTAAAACTGAATTTATCAGCTGGTTTAGAGCGAGGCGGTACGCTAATGCGACCGCAGTTCTTTCGCCGCCTGAAAGGAACTCGTAATCTAATTCAAACTCACTATGAACTATTACTGGAGAGAAAGTCTCATCTAAGTAAACTTCAAATGCATCTGTTGTCAGCATTGAGAACCATTTGTTAAATATTTTTGTGAATTCCTTGCGTAATGCCGCAAGCACATTCTTTTCTGTGAAATTTACAAGATTCATAAAATTATTAGATAACCAAGCTTCACATTCAAGCAAATCAACAAGTTTTTGCTTTGCTTGCTCTGCTTTGACTATCTCCTGCTGTAACTTAAATATATCTTTTTGGCATAATTCCCTCTCTTTTTTTAATTCCGCAACCTCAATTTCGCTTGCTTTTTCAAACTCCAAAATTTTACGCATCTCCTCTTTTTTAACTTTCAAAATATTCTCAAATTTTGCATATTCTAACGATGATTCTTTTAATGAGATTATATGGTTTTCTAGAAATGTGATGTCTTTTTCTGTTATTTCTTTTGTTTTTAATATCTCTTGTAATTTTTCCTTATGCTTTTTGATATTTTCTTGCCTTACTTTTTGAATCTGCATAGCTGCTTTTTCACTTTCTAAATTCCTTAAATTATTTTTTTGCTTTTCTTGTTCATTTTTTATTCGTGAAATTTCTATGTCTAAAGAAGATGATTCTAAATTAATCTTGCTTATTTCTGATTCTTTTGCATTTAAGATATTGTGCTTATGGGCTTCTGAGACATCCTGAAGACAGGTCGGACAAAAATCTATTTTGAATACTCTATTGATATTATCCAACTCCTGATTTTTTAATAAGTCTAGTGATTTGCGTTTTGATATCACGTCTATTATAGTTTTTTCTAATATTTCTACTGTGTTTAATGTTTTAATGATATCGTTTTCTATTTCTGATAGCTTTTTTTCGTTATATGTAATTTCTACTGCTGTAAGCAATGATTTTATTTCGTTTATTTCTTCTTGGATATTTGCCAGGTACTCTTTTTTATTTGCAAGAACTATATTTGATTTTTCTATTTCTTTCTTGAATTTTTCACGCTCTTCCAACAGTTTATTAAGGCTTTCAATTTCTTTTTCGTGAATTTGGCGCGATTCTACTATAGCTTTTATTTCTTGTTCTTTAACAGATATTTTCTCGCTAATAATCTTCATGAACTTGATGCTGTTTTCTATCTCGTTTTTTTTGGTGTCAAGGGCTACAACTTCTATTTGAAGAATTCGCGAGTCTTCACGCAGTTTTGCAGTTGTTTTCTGCAGATTTTCCTTTATTCTTTTGTATTTATCAAGACCGAATATGTTACGCAAGACATCTAATCTAGATTCAGGATCTTCAAGAATTATTTGCTTCATGCTTTCTTGAGGAGTATAGATTGTATATCTGTAAAGAATATTATTTTTTCGTAGAAATTCCTGCGGATAATTCAGAATCTCCAGGATTTTTGTTTTTACTTCGCTCACTGAAGATTCAAAACGTGAGCCGTTGATTGTTATTGCGGCGAAGTCTTGATTTATTGACTTTGAGCCACGCCTTAAGCCACGCTCTATGCATACTTTGTCGCCGGAAACGTCCAGTTCTAAAGCGACTTCGCCGTATTCCTCACCATTAGTAAGAATTGAAGAGCCCCTTTGACCCGGCTGCAATCCAAATAGTGCGTATTCTATTGCAAGAAGAATTGTTGTTTTTCCTGAACCAATGTCCCCTGCAAGCAGGACTGCTCCTAATGGAAATTCTACCTCCGCTTCACGGTAGCTACGGATATTTTTTATTTTTATTTTTTTTATTATCATAAATTTTTTTGAATCGCTGTTTAAATTTTATGACCTCAAAGTACTAGAACGCACTTTGACGTTATTGAAATAATATTTTTTGAACCTCCCCGAATAAGCGATCTTCAAATGAGCGAGAGATTTCATCTTCTTTCTTATCTATACTTAGTGCTGTTATCAGACTGCTTATATGCTTGTTTAACTTGTGAGGATATTTTTGATTAAAATCTTCTATTATTTCCATCTCAAAGTTATCGCCTCGCGGCTCAACGTCAATTTCTAATATCGGGAAAAATAATTTTGTAGTGTTTTTCAGGAAAGCGAAGACTCCTTCTTTTCTGGAGAATGATTCTATTTTATTGAAATCTATGTCTGTTATTTTGCCTCGCTCTAAAATTCCTTTTAATTTTAAAATAAGAATTTTATCTTTAATATTTTGTTTTTTTAATTCTTCAATTATTTTTTCTGTGCCTGTTAAAGAATCTGATATTTCTAAATCCAAAACTATAACGTCTTTGAGTTTTATGTTGTGACGTTTGAAGCCGCTTTGTGTATCAACTATGTAAAAAGCGCCGTATTTTAAGTCCTCTAATTCGCTCGCGTTGTTTGGATAGATCGGACCGCCGTAAACTCTGTTTTCTTTTTCGTATAATAAATGCAAATGTCCCAGAGCGGTGTAGTCTGCTTTTGGCAGTTTAGTCTGGTCAACTGCCGGAATGTCTAAACTACCCAATGCATCTTTCAAAGTTGTATGCAACATCAGGATTTTGAACAAGCCCGGAGCATCCTGTAGTTTTATTTTTTCTAAATCATAAATCTCCAACCCGGTTTTTTTACCAGGGTACCCGTAAATTGCCACGTTTTTGAAAATTGTCGGCTCGAGAATTATAATATTATTGCGCTCTTCAAACTTATGAACGTTTTTTGCGAAGCCTGCTTTTTCCAATACATCAAGAAAACTCTTTCCTGAAACAGAATAGTCGTGACTGCCGGCTATTAAAAAAACTGGGATGTTTGCTTCTTTCAATTTGCGAAACTCGTCAAATGCGTCTTTTATTGTTTCTATTGGCGGATACGCTGAGTCAAATAAGTCCCCGGCAATAAGGACAAAATCAACTTTCTCTTTTTTGCACATCGCAAGAGCGTACTTGAAGCTCTCAAAATTCAGCTGCTGCAATTCCGGATGACGCCAGCTTCCTAAGTGACAGTCTGCTAAGTGTGCGAATCTCATATTAAATTCGCTGTTATTGCCAGTTTTTAGGCATTGTTGTACTTCACTTCCCAGACTTCTAAGGTTTCAAAGAAGAGATTTTTTGAAATTATTATTTTGTAATTTAAATTACTTTTATTAATTAGTGAAATAATTTTATTTCTTGGAGTGAATGATGAGAGCAACAATAAGATTTTTCCATTTTTATTTAGATAATTTTCTGCTTGTTTTATAAATTTTAGAATGAACTCATCTCCTTTTTTTCCACCAGTTGTTATTTTTTGAGACTTTTTGTCTTCTCTTTTATCTTCTGGAAGATAAGGTGGATTGCAGAAAATAAAATCAAATTTTTTATTTTTTTTAATTTTTGAGAACAAATTTGATTTTATTGCTGGAATATTTTTTTGTTTTAGCAATTTTATTGCGTTTGAATTTATGTCAACTGCTAAGACTGATTTTGCTCCTGATTTTTTTGCTGTTTCTGCTAAAATGCCCGAACCTGCGCCTACATCAAGAACTGATTTATTTTTAACGTATTTAGAGATTATTGACGCTAAAAGATACGAGTCTTCTGAAGGCTGGTAAATCATCCGAAGAAGTCAAGGATCCTATCTTTAAAGATTACTGCGCTTATGAGGCCGCCAAGGAGAAGCAACAGGACAAATATAAGCAAGATTAATTTGCCAGCTCCTGGACCTGAGTATTGCTGCCTCATTGCAGGAAGTGGTCTTGCGTATTGCTGAGGATACTGCATTTGCGGAGCTTGAGGATAAGGCATTTGCTGTGCTGGCATCTGTTGAGGCATAGGAATCTGAGATGTAATCGGTCGAACATTTACTTGCTGTTGCGGCGCGTTCAACGATGAGAGTGTGCCACCTGTAACAAATGAAAGCGCCTGCTGGACTTCCATTGCATTATAGCCTGAATTAATCAAAGACCTTGCAACCTGCTCAGGTCTTCCGCCGCGCTCCATTGCGTTTTTCAACATGCCTATGATGTCTTCTCTCATTCTACAAACCTCCAGCGGGTTTCTAGGAGTTCCAGCAACCAAATGTGTTTCATGTTAAAGTTACGTGCTTTCCATTTGAAAGCAAGTGGACATTATAATCTTTTTTGTATCCCATTTCAACAGCAGCGTGCATGCCTGCCGTTGTTTTTGAATGGTCTCCGTGAGAAGGAATTACATGTTCTGGGTTTGTTAATTCTATCAATTCTATCAAGTCTGCTTTAGATCCATGGCCTGAAACATGGATATTGTCGAATATCTGCGGGTTGAATTTTTTTAACCTGTCCTGCAATTCGCCGCGGCTTGCGATGGTTTCTGGGGCAGGGATTGTCTTTGAAGAAAATATTATATGGTCGCCTGATTTTATCTTGAAAGGCAACTGGTCTTTAGACATCCTGTCAAGAATCGAGCCTTTTTCTCCTTGATGGCCTGTGCAGACAATTAAAAATTTTGCCCTTTCTTCATTTGCCTGCTTTAACATTCGCTCTACTTGTTTTTTGTAAGTTGCCATTATGATGTCTTTCTTGAATGGAACTTGTTTTATTGCTTCTCCAGCTGAGACGTATTTCGCTAAACTGCGCCCGACGAAAACAATCTTTCTATTTAATTTCTGTCCGAAGTCAACTATTGATTTTAATCTTGCTATGTGGGATGCGAAAGTTGTTACTATCAGCCCAGATTTGCTATCTTCTGTATTTATCAGCGTGTCACCCACCATATCGCGGGCGACTTGTTCGGATGGAGTCTTTTTTTCAGAATGAGCATAGAGGCAGTTTACAACCAAGGATTTTACTCCGATTTTTGACAATTCTTTAAGACGTTTGTAGTTTGGCTTATCCCCGATAACCGGTGTGCTGTCAAGTTTGTAATCGTTTGCGTAAAGTATCACTCCTTCAGGAGTATGTACGGCTATCAGCGCACATTGGAGAGTTGAGTGAGTCATATTAATGAATTCAACTTTATATTTGGACTTGCCATTTATTGTAGCTTCTCCGTTTGGCCTTATTGTGTGCATTTTATTATGCTGCGGGAGGCCTCTTTCAGGAAGCAGGCTTTTCAAAACTTCTATAGTGTAAGGTGTTCCGTATATTCCGGCATTGTATCTGTGCGCCAGATATTGAACTCCGCCGACATGATCTAAATGCGCGTGTGACACAAGTATTGCCCGGACTTTATGGCGCAATTTATTCTCGTCGAGATAAGTGTCATCTGGAAGTGCGCCGATGGCCCTCATTCCGTGCTCTGTCGGTATTTTTTCTCTTTCACTAACGCCAACGAGTGCTGGTATGAACAGGCCGGCATCACACAGCAAAACGTCATTGTTTGACTCGATGGCAGTCATATTCTTACCGACTTCGTCGTAGCCACCAACACCATGGATTTTTAACATACCATTATAAAATGATAAAGCGGTTTATAATTATTGTTATTTAGATTACTGAAATACCTCTCTACTTTTGCTCATTAATTAATAAGATATATTATTTTGTTTTATCGCCATTATTACTTTGTGATTTATGTTAACCTGTAAAGTATTTAATTTTTTAATCTATTTTTATCTTCAATGATTTAATTTATAAATATCCGATTATATAATAATTTTATGAGACACCACATTAATGTTTTGTACGGGGCGGTTATTTTATTGCTGATTTTGCAGTTGATTTTATTTATTACAATTAGTTCGCAGAGCGCTAAGCTGATTGCACAGCAAGAGAAATTTGAAAACAGCATTGAAAGCACACTTGGAAAGTCGAGACAAGAAAACCAATATAGAATTGGAGAAATTGTTAGAACAATCTCACAACAGAGGAGGGATTTTGAAGAGCAGATAGAATTATTGAAGACAACTCAGAATGATTTTTCTCTTGTAATTGAGGACGCTGTTAAGAAAGTTGTTACTGTTGCGACTGATATCTCTGCGGGCACGGGTTTTATCGTTGGCAATGAAGGGTATATTTTGACTAACCAGCACGTTGTTGCTGACAGCGCAATTATTCAAGTGCAGACATATGACGGCGAGGTTTACGAAGCTGAATTGATTGGGGTCGACGCAACTGTCGATATTGCTGTGCTGAAAATCTCAGAGCAGATTGAAGGATTTGAACTTGCTGACTCTGATGATGTTGCCGTCGGCCAAAAAATAATTGCTATTGGAAATCCTTTAGGGCTTGATTTTACAGTCACTGAAGGAATTGTGTCTGCTTTGGACCGAGATGGTCCAAGTGTTGAGGCGGCTTACGTGCAAACAGACGTTACTTTGAATCCTGGAAATTCTGGCGGACCTCTTGTTGACAGCAGCGGTAAAGTTATTGGAATGGCTAACTTTAAAGTCGGAGGTGCTGAAGCTTTAGGATTTGCTTTGGAGAGCGATATGGTCCGCGAGACTGCTAACAACATCGCTGGAGCGATAATTGTTACGTGATTATTAATGAAATGCAATACGTAAACAGAACTCAGAAGTATTTTTATTGCTCAACAAACATATAAAAAAGATAAATTCTTTTGATTTGCATGCTTGGCTTGAAACCTACGATGCGGGCGAATAGACGATATTTATTGATTCAGGGAACTAAAACAGATATTGAAACAGCGATTCTTGAATATATTGGTATGCTGGGTTGGGCAAAAGCTGCGCCCGTTTTTGCTTCTTCACACGATGGAAAAATTATTTTGGCTGTTAATCGTGAGGCTATCGCGGATGTCCGAGCTGCGCTGGCTTTAGCGCGCGAGAAAATTAATGTTTCGAGAGTTTCCGGGACGTTAAGTGGCGTTGGAAAATGAAAACAACTTCTGTTATGGCTATTATCTTTTTAGCTTTGGCGATAGTCTTTGCAATTGCTATGAAAATATATGTTGCTCCAAAAGAGCCTGAATGGGTTGTTGAAATCAATAATAAAATAGACTTAGAAAAATGCGGAATTGAAAATTGTCAGGCATGCACTGCGGAAGTTTGCGAGAATTTTGATGGCTGCAAAATTGAGTCAAGACTTTACGCTTGTGGGCCTGCTTGCGACGCAGTTATCAGTTATTGCGTTAAAAATCAGCCTTAATGTTAAAATTTTTAATTAATTTGTCATGACTTTGAGCCTTTGATATCAGCGCTTTAGCCGAGAATTCCTTGATTTCTTCTGAAGAAATAATCCTCTTATTTTTTGCGTAAGCGTATGCTATTTCCATTGCTACTGTTTTTCCGACGTAGCCGTCTTTTGCATAAATGTAAACTATGTTTGAATTATCTATCTTATTGAAAGCTTTCAATAAGGCTTTTTTCTCGCTTTGGAAAGTGTCTTTTTCTTTTGGATTCCACTCTCCTGCTGTTGATGCTTTGATTCCTTTTTTGTTAAGCTCTTTGCACATATTCTGAATTTCATTATGAAATTTTCTGCTACCTGCTATGAATATTTTCATTTTGTAAATTGTCCTTTAGATTATTAGGCCATAACTTTTAAATACCCTTTTATTTAAAGTCAGTATATAATTTTAAGAGGAATTACAAATATCATGGAAACAAAAAAAATTGCGAATTTTTTAGCCTCCATTTTAGATGGCTTGGAGGAGCTTGAATAAAATGGAGATGCCAACAGAAATGCAGCACCAGGCAATGGGCTATGACCGAGCTGCGACTATGTTCTCTCCTGACGGACATTTGCTACAGGTTGAGTACGCTGAAAAAACAGTGAAGCTTGGGAGCAATAGTGTTGGACTTGTATGCAAGGACGGAGTTGTAATTATTGCTGACAAGAGAATACGTGATAAATTGATTGCACCCGAGTCTGCGACCAAGATTTTTGAGGTTGATGAGCATGTGATGGCGACTGCTGCTGGAATTGCGTCTGACGCGAGAATGCTTGTTGATAAATCGCGTTTGCTTGCACAGCAGAACAGGGTTTCTTACGGCGGCGCTATTGAACCGATTGCAGTTATCCAGATGATTGCAGATAATATGCAAATGTTTACACAGTATGGGGGAGCGAGGCCTTACGGAGTCGCGATAATGCTTGGAGGAATTTCAAAAGGCAGGGCGCATTTGTACACCTCTGACATTACTGGAAACTTTTTTGCTTACCGTGCGAATGCAATCGGCGAGAATGACGAGCAGATAAAAGAAGAGCTTCGCAAGGATTTCAAAGATGATATGACTATGGAAGAAGGGATTAAGTTTGTGATGAAAGTTTTTAAGGAAATTCTTGGGAAGAATTTTGAGCTTGCTCGTTTTGATGCTGGAATGATTTCAAGCAAGGATGCGAAGCTTGTGCGATTGCATGGTGAAGATTTGAAGAAGTTTGTTAAATGATAGATATTTGAAACAAAATTATGGGCGATGGTGTTCGATTTATTGCGTACTTTAGCGATGGTTGTAATTTTAACTAACTAAAAATTTTCTCGTAAATTGGTGCGTAGAATTGAGTGTATAATGCAAATCTTGTCAGCAAAGCAGCTGGAATTGCAACCGACTTGTAAGGCGTTGATTCGAGTATTTTGTAAAAGAAATATGAGAGACCGACTTCCCCCACTATTGGAATTGGTATAACTCCTGCTACGCCAGCTAATAATGTTGTCGTGTCCAAGCCAGCTTTGCTTTTTCTTCTTGGTTTTGCCATATTGATTTTGTTTTTTGAGGGTTTAAAAAGATATTGTTTAACGATACTTTTAACAGGAATAGATTACTCTCATATAATAATAAGAATATTTATAAGACAAGATACTAATCTCTGATTATGGCAGTTGTTGAGGCGCGGTTGAAAGTTAAAGGGAAGCAGTTTGAGATCTCTGTTAATTTAGACGAGGCTTTGAAGGTTCGTGCTGGCACTGGAAATGTTGCGGCTGCTTTGAACGCTCCGGCGATTTATACTGACGCTACTCGCGGACTTGCTGCGTCAAAAGCAGAGCTCGAATATGCGTTTGATACTTCTGACGTTTATAAAATCGCAGAGCAAATTATGAAAAAAGGCGAAATTCAAAAAAATCAGGAATTCCGCGAGGCTGAAAGAGAGAAGAGAATAAAACAAGTTGTGGATTTGGTCTTGAGGAATGCTGTTGACCAGCACGGAAGGCCTTATACTGAAGAAAGAATCCGCAGGGCAATTCAGGAAGTGCATTTCAATTTTGACAACAGGCCTGCTGAAATGCAGATGCCTGAGCTTGTTCAGAAGCTTGCGACTGTTTTGCCGATTCGCGTTGAGACTAAACGTGTTAAGTTAAAGATCCCTGCGCGCTTCAGCGGACAGGTTTATGGTTTGCTGAAAGATTATAAAGAAAGCGAAGAGTGGCTTTCAAATGGAGATTTGCAAGTCGTGATGAATATTCCGTCGGGGATGCAGATTGATTTTTATGACAAGCTAAATGCGATTACGCACGGGGCGGTCATGAGCGAGGAAGTTAAATAAGATTAGTTTTATATACTTAAATTGATTAATGGAATAATGAATAAATTTGTTGTTTCTTTACTTGTTTTTTTGAGTGCTCTTGGCTTTTTTGCTGCTGCGCAAATGAGTGTAGAATTAGATGAGGACGACGAGCCGTCTGTTAGCTATCATGCTAAATTTAACATAAAAGAAGGGTGGAACCTTGTTCCTGGACTGCTTTATGAAGAGCAAATCACGAGAGAAAGTGAAATAAAGAAAAAAGATATACGGGCAATTTATTTTTATTCAAACATTGACA
>ERZ1292623.3067-Hain-H51-01um-R1-3067-length-14515-cov-4_pt1 | contig 14515 bp, 14 predicted proteins | sample MGYA00564398_ERZ1292623 | MGnify/ENA primary metagenome ERZ1292623 (study PRJEB36523, sample SAMEA6512633) | groundwater metagenome | collected 2019-01-07 | study: AquaDiva: Metagenomics assemblies of 32 groundwater samples
GGTCGTAATACCATTCCAGAGGTGGTTGGTAAAACCATTCACATCTTTTCCGGCTTCTTCCGTGTATCGATGCGGTCCGGTTGGCGTCATCCCTCATTCCTCCTTTGTTTGAACAAGAACAAAATGTCACTTTCGTGACATTTTGTCAATCTGCTCCCCGAACATGGCATTATTATAACCATATTATCCGACCAAGAATATATGACAAATCTCTGAAATAAGCTGTGTTTTATTAAAAAGATGGCACTATCAAGGTGATCCCAGGTAGTTTTCTAATGGATAAGTTGTGCTATATCTATTTTCTACTTAAGAGTAGAATATAAGAGTAAGATAATTAACATTTTAAACATATGGACTCATCATACAGTTCCTCAACCACAAAACCTATATACCGAGGCACCCAGGTCGTTTGGTACATACTCGGAGTCGTGGAGGTATTGTTGGCATTTCGGTTTGTCTTAAAGTTATTAGGAGCGAATCCTGTCGCTGGTTTTAGCAGTTTCATCTACGGAATAACCAAGTTTTTTGCAGCTCCGTTCCTAAGTGTCTTTAGGGTTAGTCAGGTTGCCGGCAGCGTTCTTGAGTGGACTACGCTTTTGGCCATGCTCGTCTATTTTGTCCTTGCCTGGGGCATCATCAAGCTCTTCTTTATGAGTAAGACAGTCTCTACGCCGGAGGCTGCTGAGAAAATTGACCAACAGGAAAATAAATAATTAAAATTCATTATTATGGGAATACTTTTATGGGTAGTATTTGGTGCCTTAGCCGGATGGATTGCATCAATGGTCATGGGCACGAATGCACAGCAGGGGGCAATTGCTAATATCGTTATCGGTATTATCGGAGCTGTCATCGGTGGTTTCGTTATGTCATTTTTCGGCGGTTCGGGCGCTTCAGGCTTCAACCTGTACAGCCTCCTAGTTGCGGTTCTTGGTTCGGTCATCCTGATTTGGGTTATAAGGGTACTCCGGCGCTAGATAATATAAATGCAATCAAACAACAAAAACGGGCATAAACCCGTTTTTGTTGTTGAAAGCTCCGAACTGTGAACAACGTTAGAACTATTATACAAGGACAAAATTGTTATATTTATATTCCAGATTTAAGACTAAAAACGATAAGGGTATAATCACCCACTACATCTCTCACTATTTATAAAAAGCTCCAGTCCTTTTTCAGATTGAATCTTCCGACATTTTGGACAAGATTGTGGATAACTTTTATTTGATCTTCGATTATTTTTGATTATAATTGCAAGATATGAAAGTATCAAAAAATATTTTTGCGATCAGCTTAATTTTTATTTTCGGGATCGGTCTTTTGGGCGGCTTCTTTCTTGCTGGAAATTCAAGTCAAGATGCCTATGCCCAGGATAGCCAGTGCATCGTTGATCAAAGTACTCTAAAGAGAATTTACGAGACAGTATTTCATAGACCTCTTGATGACGGGGCTAACTTTCATTTAGGTAAACCCCTGGAGAATGTTTTTGTCAATATTATGAGTTCTCCAGAACATACTCAATACACTGCTCTCTTTCAAGCTATGAAATCTTTAGAGGAAGCCAGAAGGGTCCCTGGTAGTCTAAGTGCGGCCGATGAGGCGAAATATTTGGATGTTCTTGATTCCGCCATGAGCACTGTTGCGGCGTGGAGTGATACTCTACCACCTCAATCAATACAGCTGGCCACCGTGGGTGCGGCCGAAGCGAGACTTGCCATTCAAAAAGCCTTTGAGGGGATGATCCCTACCGCCCAGCAAGCTGCGCAGTTTGGTCTTTGCCAAGCTACTGAACGTATTGGACCACCGGCCTATATCCCTCTCCCATCAACGCAGCCTCCTCAACACGATCCGGTAGTAATGTGCGCCCAGTATGGCGGCACATGGACTGGCACTACCTGCACATTCTCCCGCTAGCCCTAGCCCTCTTCTTTCTAATATCGTCTAAGATTGTCTCAAGTGGCATAATGTCAATATCTTGCTCCGCGGGTAGGACTCTTCCTCGGCTTCGAGCTCGCCAGTCGCTCACTCGAGCGCTCGGACCGTGCTCGGGGTATCGGCTTGCTAGCCGATACATCACTGTGCCCTTCTCGTCCTGACGCAAGATACGAAGGTATCTTGCTACTCGCGGAAGCATAGCAAGAACCAAAAACGCCCGCAATGGGCGTCTTGGATTCTTGGCTCCGCGGCCAGGACTCGAACCTGGAACCTTCTCCTTACACATGATCCATAACTTTCGTTATGGGGTGGACTATATCTTCGCCGTTCCTTTCGGATTAGGCGTTTCGGTATCTAGTCTCTACGGCGCTCTCCAGCACTGCTGGAGTTCCCTCGGTATTACCCTCCGCATAGGCGGATAGGGCTTCACCGATATCCCGAAAAGTTCATCCCTAACTTTCGCTAGGAAGCTGCAAGTCTTACCCACAGGGAGCCGCTCTACCATTGAGCTACCGCGGAATATAAATCGTTGATTATTAAAGAAATCGTATCCCAACGAAACAGGCTTCAGTATATCAAAATCTGCCCGGAAAGGAAGAGTTTAACCAAATTCGAACACGCGATTCTTGCCGAGTTTCTTGGCTCGATACATCGCCTTGTCGGCGGTTTGGATGAGCTCGAAGATGTCCTTTTCTCGGCTGTGTAGGGCGATACCGATGCTCGCCGTGACCGGCACGCGGCGGTTCTTCACTTTCAGGTTGATTTGTTCAATATTACGGCGGATGCGCTCCGCAACCATGCGAGCTTGTGCCGCGCGCGCCCACAATAGCGCAACGACAAATTCCTCGCCGCCCCAGCGGCCAAAGAGATCTTCCGAGCGGAGCGTCTTGCGGAGCGCGGCACCAATCCGTTTGAGCGCTTTATCCCCCACCTCGTGGCCAAAAGTATCGTTGATTTTTTTAAAATTATCAATGTCCGTAAAGAGAATACAGAAGCGCACCGGCATAGGTGTTCGTCGGTTTTGATAACGCGCCGACGGATAGACAACGCGGAACGCTTTCTCCGCTTCCTCTTTAAAACCACGGCGGTTGAGCACGCCAGTCAGCTCATCGTAAAACACGAGCTTCTGGAGCCGGCGCAGTTCACGCTCAAGTTTTCTGATCCGATTTACCATTAGTAGCCTTTTAATTTATCTATCAGCGCCCATTTGAACAATAGGCGCGATCTCCGACGCTGTAATGTGTTTAATATCCTTTCAGCTTGTCGATCTTCTGGTGTTGTCTGATTTTTTCCAATGCTTTCGCTTCAATCTGACGGATGCGCTCGCGAGTAACGCTGAATACTTTGCCCACCTCCTCCAGCGTGTGAGTTACGCCGTCGGAGAGGCCGAAGCGCATGTCGAGAATCTTCTGTTCACGCGGCGTGAGATCGCTGATAATTTCATTGATGTAGGACTTGAGAATCTTGCGGGCGGCGGAAACGGGTGGCGAGATGACATCCTCGTCGGGAATGAAATCAGCAAGCGAACTATCTTCTTCCTTGCCATCACCGACCGGAGCTTCCAACGAAACGGTGTCCTGGGAAATCTTGATAATGTAGCGGATCTTTTCGACTTCCAGACCCATCTCGGAAGCAACTTCTTCGGCCAGCGGATCGCGGCCAAGTTCCTGCACAAGACGGCGGACAACCTGCTGGTACTTGTTGATTGTTTCTACCATGTGCACGGGAATACGGATCGTGCGAGCCTGATCGGCTAAGGCGCGGGTGATCGCCTGCCGAATCCACCACGTGGCATAGGTCGAGAATTTATATCCTCTTTTGTAATCAAATTTTTCAACGGCTTTGAAGAGGCCGATATTGCCTTCCTGGATCAAATCGAGAAGGGTAAGGTTTGCCGAACGGCCAACATACTTTTTGGCAATCGAAACTACCAGGCGAAGGTTGGATAATGCCAGTTTTTGGCGAGCCGATTCGTCATTACGCTCAATCTTCTTCGCCAACTCTACCTCCTCTTCGCCGGTGATAAGCGGATATTTGCCGATTTCTTTGAGATACATCTGCACCGAGTCAGTTGCCGTTTCTTCAAATTCCGATGCGATACGCTTTTTCTCCTCGAGCTCCTTTACTTCTTTATCTTCAAATACTCGGCCGGATTCGATTACGTTGATATTCGCCGAATCAAAACGCTCATAGAGCGCCTCTAACCCATCGATGTCTTTTTCGATATTTGGAAATGCGTTAAGAATTTCCACCTGGGTGACAAATCCTCGCTGTTTGCCTTTCTCAACGAGAAGCATGATACCGCTTTCACTGATTATCTCTTTGCGGCGATCAGTAGGAATACGTCTCACTTTACGGCGATCTTTGGTTTTGCGCCTGATCAAATTTCGTTTTGGAGCAGGTTTCTTTGCCTTTTTCGTCTTCTTTAAAGCAATCTTCTTTTTTTTCTGAACTTTTTTCATTATATTTTTTGTATTTCGGCCAGCTGGCGCGTAAGTTCCATGAATTCCGTAGCAAGGGCGTGCGCCTTTGCGTCGTCATGGCGTATTTCCGCTTCTTTCATCTCTAATTCCAGCGTAGCTAATTTATCGAGGACTGCTTTTTGTTTAATCCTGTGGAGAAGTGTGTAGAATTCCGCTTTTAGCGCTTCATCGGGGAAATCCTTCCAAAGCTCTTGTGATTTTAAATAGGCGAATTCCAAACGATAGGTGGAATTCTGTTCCCTAAAATTCTTCATAAAGCTGTCTATATCAAACTGCTTTTGCGCCGTCAGTTGCCGTACGATGGAAGCAATGCTCGGATCAAGGAATTGCGTATTGATCCGCTTTACGTCTTCCTGAAATAACGCCGGGTTTTTCATTATCACGGACAGTAGCGCCTCACTAAGCATGTCCATAGTTACGGTCGGCATCGATTTCGCTACCGCGGCTTGAGGCTTGGTCGTCTCTTCATATACCCCGAGATCATCCTTAATCTGGGCAATATCCGCACTTACGTCTTCCTCCCGCACTCGCAGGTAACTGGCCACGTGGTTCACCCAGTGAGAGCGTTCAACACGACTTTGGAGCCGTTGGATAAACGGTGCAATGGCGGCAACGATCGCTTTTTTACTTTCGACGGAACTCGGGTCAAAGCTTTGGCGGGCTTTATCGAAATAGAATTCGATGACCGGCTTGGCTTTTGATACGACCTCCTGCCAGCCGTTACCGTATTTTTTTACATAATCTGCCGGATCCTTGCATTCCGCATCTGTGATCGCCAGTACTTTGATATTGAAGCTTTGACTCAAAGCCAGGCCAATGCCGCGGCGAGTCGCAATCGCTCCCGCCTGATCAGTATCAAAACAAAAATTCAAATTCGTCGTATAGCGCTGTAATAGGCGCAAATGATGGGGGGTCAAAGCCGTCCCCGAAGTGGCTACGACATTTCTCACGCCAGCCTGGTAGGACATGAGCGCATCCATGTTCCCTTCTACGAGAACACAGGCGTCAGCGGTCTTAATATCTACCTTGGCGCGGTGGAGTCCGTATAATACCTTACTTTTGTCATAAATCAAGGTCTGGGGCGTATTGATGTACTTCGCTCCCTCTTCCTCTTTCGTCATGGGCTTGGTGGAAAAAACTCGACCGGTAAAACCGACGACTTGGCCATTGATATCTAAAATGGGAAATGTAATGCGTGAGCGGAAGCGATCATACTGGCGATTGTCCTTCGGCACCGCCAATCCTGCCGCTACGATTTTGGGGTTCTTGTGGCCGCGGTCATTGAGGAATTTTCCCAACGCCTGCCAGTCATCGGGTGCAAATCCCAATCGGAATTCCCGAACTATTTCTTCATCGACGCCGCGGCTTTTCAAATACTCCAGTGCCTTCTGCCCCGTTTGAGAATAAGTCAGTTGTTTTTCAAAAAATTGTGATGCCGCTTCGGTAATCTCGTACAGCTCGGTTTTCTCACTCTTGCTTTCAGGAGCATAGCGATCTAATTGCACGCCGGCGCGTTGAGCGAGAATGCGCAACGCTTCACCGAATTCCACGCTCTCGATTTCTTTGATGAACCCGAACATATCGCCGCCTTTGGCACAGCCGAAGCAATGCCAAATCTGCCGCTCGGGAGAAATATAAAAAGAAGGGGTCTTCTCGTTGTGAAACGGACAGCGAGCCTTGAAATTTACGCCAGATTTTTGAACTTTAATGTAACCGGAAATGACATCAACGACATCAAGTTTCGATTTTATTTGTTCAATGGAATCTGCCATGAGGAAACTTAAACGCACAAACGGCAAAGGAACGAATCCCTCGCCTTAATATGTCTATATGGTTAGATAAAATTGTACCACAAAAAAATACAATGGGAAGATATTGCCTAGGCGGCCTGTGTATAAGCCTCCTCTACGGCTCGGGCAGTTTCCATGATGCCCTTAATATTTAGAAGCTGTTCCAGTTTATCGCGCAGTTCGCTTTTTGGTATTCGCCCGATGAAGCCGGCGGCTTCAATAAGTTTTTTACCGGAACGGATGCTGTCTCGCGCCGCCTCAAGGCTTCTTTTCACAAAGTTGCCGCCGTACGGCTCGCCGTTGATTTCAATGGATTCATTTTTTGCCTGCAACTCATCGCAGATAGCGATAAATGCATCGATGCTTTTAGCAGATAAAAGCCGTTCTTTCGGATCCGTAGACTCCACCACGCTCATCGACTCCGTTTCCACGGGCACATGAACTTCCGACGTAGGGGCTTGAAAAATCCTGGTTGGATCAGAATCTTCACGAGACTCGCTGTCAGAGGTTGGTTCAGAAACTGGCGTCTCTACATGCACGGGAACCTCCGGAACAGGAGCGCTCTTTTTCATTTCGGCATACTCTTCTTTCGTCACTCTTTTAATCTCTCCCTTTTCCCAACGAAAAATCCCCCGCTTATCAAGGTCTTCGTTCCGCTCAACAGATTGTTCCAGAGATTCTGACATTATTCAGAAACTTCTTTAACATACTCAATGAATTGAATCAGAGGGATGGTCTTTTCCGATTTCAAAATAACCATAAGCTCTCCACTTGCATCCTGCGTGACGCCCTCGACTTCCCAATGCTTGCGGAGTTCTTCAAAAAACTCTAAATCAATTTTAACGCCCTTCAGAGATTCGGCTAGTTCGCGAATCTTCTCGGGAGGATAGAATTTATTTGTTTTTCCCGCATCTTCGCCTGAAGATTCGACAGGCTTTTTTTGAGCTATAGATTCTGTTGTAGTAGATTCAATTGGCGAGATTCTCTGCGGATCTTCAAAGATAAGAAATTCATCATTGCCGTCAGTAAACTTCAGCAAGCGTTGGCCTCGTTCATTTCTGACAGGATCCCCTTCCGGCGGAAACTGTCCCAGAAAGATTAACTGATCCTGCTTTCCTTCGGGTAAGATAACATCGACGGTTTCTCCTATAGTTAGATTTAGATCTTTGTGTTCTGGAGCAAGATTTTCTCGGCGACCCTCATTTTGTTGGCGTTCAGCATTTTCCATATCGCTATTGTACCCCCTCCATAGAAACCCGCAAGCTACATATTGATAGATTCAAAGGGCGAGAACATTTTTCTGCAACGCGGTGGAATTATATCCTTAGCGGAGGGTACAGGATTCGAACCTGTGAGGGATTACTCCCACACGCTTTCCAAGCGTGCGCCTTAAACCACTCGGCCAACCCTCCAAAAACTTTGGGGGCTCAACCGGAGAGCCCCCACGAAAGAACTACATCAACTCGGCTCCCCCTACGGCATTGGGCCTGATGATCTCGTCCTCCACCATGATGGCGGTCTGGGGATCCAAGTGGTCCAACTCCTCCTGAATAATTCTCATGCAGTCCTGCCACTGCCCCCGCGGCAGTTCGGGAAACTTGCCGTGAAATCTCCGGTGCATGAGATCACGGACAATCTGCCAGTGTTCCATGTCGGGGGCGGGCACATGGCCGATGAACTGTTGGTAGGTATCACGCAGAATGTGTTCGCCTTGCGGACTCATGGTCTTACCTCCTCATCACCTTCTTGACCAAGGCGTTGAACTGCTCGCCACGGTCAAATTCGTTCTTGAACTTCTCGAACGATTTTGATCCAGGCGAGAAAAGTACCACCCAGTGCCCGTACGTTTGAGCCTGCGCCAAAGCTGCCGCCAGGCAATCGACGAGTGTTTGACACGGTGACGCAACCTTGCTCTTGCCAAACGGACCTCCTTTCAGGGCCGCTTGCATCTTATCAGTCGCGCTCCCCGAGAGCAAGATTATGTTCTCCAACTTAATATGCTGGGGTATTACTTTCCCCCATTCGGTAAAATCAAGGTCTCGATCGGTACCACCGGCAATAAGAATTGTATGAGGTCCACTGAAGCGCTTTACTGCCGCAATAGCGCCATCGGGTGATGTGGCAGTCGTATCATTAATGATAGTAAGCCGTTTGTTCGTGTAAATAATCTCCTGCCGAAACGGAATCTGCGGAAGCGTAGCGATGCGCGACTGGATTTCTTTACCCGTTATGCCGGCGAGGTATGCTGAAAGCGCGGCGGCAAGAAGATTTTCAAGATTATGGCTCCCGTGCGTATGTTCAAAGTCTTTTATAGCAATAACTGGATGCGCATGGCCATCAAACTGATACCAAATTTCGCCCTTGCGATAAAAGACTCCGTTTTGTTTTTTAGATAACTTACCCGTTGCCGAGAAAAACCAAACGTGACTCTTTGATTTATTCTTAGCAATTTTTAAGAGGTACGGCATCCACTTGTTATCCGCGTTCAAGACAAGAAACTGGCCTTGCCGTTGGCCAGTGAACAAGTTAGCCTTGGCGTCCGCATAACCATTCATCGTTCCGTGGCGATTCAGATGGTCTTGATAAAGATTTGTGATAACCGCGATGTCCGGCTTACGCATCTCTTCGTTAAAGAGTTCTAAGTGAAAGGACGGGATTTCAGATGCAACCCAGTCCAGTTTCGCAGTGCGGTCAACAATTTTTAAAAATTGATACTCGGTTGAGTTCCCCGCGATTGCGGAACGGAACTGTCGGCCAATAAAATGATTAATCCAATGAGTGGTTGTAGTCTTGCCCCGCGTACCAGTCACGCCCACAACCGGACAGGCCGACTGCTTCAGAAAAATTGTGGCTTCGTTTTCTACCGGGATGCCATGTTTAAAAGCGTATTGTATGTATTCGTTATTAATTGAAACATCCGGATTCATAACTATCAAATCCGAACTTTCAATATCTTCTTTAGAGTGGCCAGCAAGTTTAAGAGAAACTTTTCCTTTTATTTTTTTAAGAGTGCGCGCTAGATCGGCTTCGGTTTTTAAATCTGTAATCGTAATTTTCGCTCCGTGCTTAATCAGCCAGTTGGTTGTGGCTAATCCCCCGCCTAAAAGTCCTAGTCCGAAAACTAGAACTTTCTTATCTTTGAAGCTGATATTTTCAATTGACATTATAGTTCCAAGCCCCGCAACGCCGCCACGCGTTCCTCAATCGGCGGATGCGTCATGAAGAGCCTCGTAAACCAGCTCGTTTTTGATTGACCTTTGAAGGGGTTTGCCAGGAAAAGATGTGCCGTAGCGTTTGAAGCCGTGCGCATCGGCATTTGATCGTTGGCAATTTTCTCCAATGCCTTCGCCAGACCTTCGGGATAGCGTGTCAGAAGCGCTCCGGAAGCATCAGCTAAAAATTCACGCTTGCGCGATATCGCCAAGCGGATTATTGAAGCGGCAATCGGTGCCAAAATAACTGCGACAATAGCAATAACCGCCAGCGCACCGCCGCCGCCCCGACTATCGTCGTTGTCGCGACGAGTTAATCCGCCGAATCGCAGAAACCAGTTTGATACCATGGAAATTACGCCGGCCAGCACTACAACTACGGTAGAAACCAAGATATCGCGATTACCGACATGAGATAACTCATGAGCGAGAACGCCTTGAAGCTCATTTTCATCGAGTTTCGCCAGCGCGCCTTCCGTCACCGTCACCGCCGCATGCTCTGGATTCCTGCCTGTCGCAAACGCATTAATTTGAGCGGTCGGAATCACATACAGCCGCGGCATCGGCAAACCGGCGGTAATCGAAAGATTTTCTACGATACGGTAGAGTCCGACATTCTGCTCTCGGGTAATAGCTCGCGCTCCCGATGTCGCCAGAGCGATTTTATCGGAAAACCAATAGGCAATTACATTCATCACAAAACTTAGAATTACCGCTCCGTATAAAATGCCGGGAGCATTGTAGATATACCCGAACAGGTAGCCCAGACCGATCACAAATACAAAAAACCCGATCATGAGAGCCCAGGTTTTTTGAATATTAGAATCGCGGTGAGAATACAGGTTAGTCATTAAGACTTAGTTATTAGGATTTTAGTTTAAGACGCTGAAGCATAACATTCAATATTTTTCTCACTTCCTCCAAAAGTAACTCGGTTTTTTCAAATTCTTCTAATCTGCCGAATTCTAAGTCTTTTGCCAAAAGTAATTGGGTTTCTATTTCACTTGTGGAACCAAATGCTATAGATACGAATTGATGATGTTCTCTTGGTGATTTTCTACTAAAACCTTCTGCGAGATTTGAGACAACCGAAACACTTGCTCTCCGTAATTGACTTGTCAGGCCGTAGATTTCGGATTTTGGGAATTGTTCGGTCAGTTGGTACGTAGCCTTCGCAAGTGCAAATGCTTTTTGCCAGACAATTAATGTCTTATACGAGCTCATGATTGAATCCCAAAGTCTTACTCACTAAGTCCTAAAAACTAACTTTGACGGGCTCCCGCTCTGCGGAAGAACCAAGTTCGAAGAATTCTTCTTTCCTGAAGCTGAACATCCCGGCGATGATGTTGCTGGGGAATCGCTCAACTTTATTGTTCATCGTCATGACGGTCGAGTTATAGAATCGACGGGCCGCCTGGATTTTGTCTTCGGTATCCGCCAGCTCGCGCTGGAGTTCGACGAAATTCTGGGAAGCCTTCAAATCGGGATATGCTTCAGAAAGCGCAAAGAGATTTTTTAATGCGCCGGAAAGCATATTTTCCGCCTGGCCGTGCTCGCCTATCGTGTGCGCACCCATCGCTTGAGCCCGGGCTTGAACCACTTTTTCTAATGCTTCCTTTTCATGCGTCGCATACCCCTTCACGGTTTCTACAAGATTAGGGATCAGATCATAGCGACGCTTTAGTTGTACGTCGATATCAGACCACGCTTCTTTGACACGATTGCGCGCCGACACTAAACCATTAAATGCACCAACTAACCAGAGTACCAAAACTCCAACAATAATGAGGAGAATAATAGGTAATGACATAGCAGTATCGTACTACGCGGGTAGCCGATGTCAACCCGCCTAAGCAATACATGCGGCAATGAAGCCGCAGAACAACGGATGAGGATCCAAGGGCCGCGACTTGAGCTCCGGATGAAACTGCGTGGCGATAAAAAATTTGTGATTAGGGAGTTCGACAATCTCAACGAGATTGTATTGTGGGTTTACGCCTGCGACAAGCAATCCACTTGCCTCAAGCTTTTCTACATAGGCGTTATTTACCTCGTACCGATGACGATGACGTTCCGAGATCAATTCAGTGCCGTAGAGTTTCGCGCTCTTCGATGCTGGGTTGAGCTTGCAATCGTACGCGCCTAACCGCATAGTACCGCCCATATCGGCAGTTTTAATTTTAGTCACCTGGTCGGCCATCGTATGAATAACGGGATGCATAGCCGCCAGCTGAATTTCAGTGGTGTGCGCGCCGGCCAATCCGCAAACGTTGCGGGCGAATTCGATTGCGGCAAGCTGTAGGCCGTAGCACAATCCAAGGAACGGAATATTATTCTCTCGCAGAAAACGGATTACGTTGATCTTTCCCTCCACGCCTCGAGAGCCAAAGCCGCCGGGCACGATAACGCCATCAAATTCCCGCAATTCTTCCAACACGGCCAGATCGCTTTCGTACTTCTCGGCATTCAGCCAGGTTATTTCCGGCTTGCGACCATTGATCCATGCGGCGTGCTTTACAGCTTCAATCACCGATAGATATGAATCCGAAAGCATGAAGTCTCCGGAACCAAAATATTTGCCCACGATCCCAACTTTTACCGGCGCCTCGGCCAACTGCGCGGTGCGAACAAACTCCGCCCACTCCCTGCCGTCCTTCACCCGCGGCTCCATGCCCACTTTCTCGAGAATCCGAACTCCTAGATTATCTTTTTCAAAATTTATTGGCACTTCATAGATAGATTTTATATCGGGAGTGGAAATCACATCGCGAGCGTCCATATTACAGAAAATTGAGACCTTGTGCTTGCGCACTTCGTCTAACGGCACTGATGCGCGAGCAATGATGAAATCTGCTTGAATACCGGCATAGTTTAAAAGTCGCATGGCATGTTGAGTCGGTTTTGTTTTCATTTCGCCGATTATGCTCGGCACCGGGAAATAGCTTACGAGCATGAAAAGGACTTGACCCGGCATTTCCAGGCGCATGATGCGACCAGTTTCCAGGAACAACTGATTTTCATATTCCCCTACCGTGCCTCCGATTTCCACCAAGCAAAAATCAGCTTCGGCCCGTTGAGCGGCGGCCAGGATGCGATCCCTGATTTCATCCGTAACGTGTGGAATGATTTGAACGCATTTTCCTTCATAGCCCAGGCCACGCTCTCGATTAATGACTGATTGATAAACTAAACCGGCGGTCATATAGTTTTCTCGCGGCAGACTTTCATTAAGAAATCGCTCATAGTGGCCTATGTCCTGATCGGTCTCCATGCCGTCATCCGTCACAAAGACTTCTCCGTGCTCCGTGGGATTCATTGTGCCTGCATCAATGTTCAAATAAGGGTCGATTTTGACCGCTGTAACCTTAAAGCCGTAGTTTTTGAGAATACGGGCGGTTGAAGCAACCGTTACCCCCTTGCCGATGCCGGACATTACTCCACCAGCGACAAAAATAAATTTAGTTTCGTTTTTCATTTGATCAGACATTCAGACATTAAGAAATGAAAATCTCAATTTTAAAGCCCCGTCTTGGCGGGGCTTTAAAATTAAAACTTTGAGATTATTTAATTGCGGTAAAATCGAGACGGGCATACTATGTCGTTCAGTATACCCTTGTGACCAATTAGAACAACTGTGGATAAATTAGTAATCTCCCATGCCTCCCATACCCCCCATCGGGGGTTTGGAATCTTTTTCCTCCGGAATATCGGTGACGATAGCTTCGGTAGTGAGAATAAGCGAGGCGACCGAGACAGCATTGACAAGCGAAGTCTTCACGACTTTTAGCGGATCAATGATGCCCGCCTTCATCATATCGACGTACTCGCCCGTGGCCGCATTCAGGCCCATGCCCTCTCCGGCAGTAATTACGACACTGATGACTTCATTGGCATCTTTGCCCGAATTTTCAGCGATGACCCGGATAGGACGCTCAAGAACCGCTTTAATAATAGAAACGCCCTTGGCTTCATCGCCAAATTCCGCCACACCGACTGTTTTGGGATTAAGTTCTCTTGCCGCGGCAAGAAGCGCGACGCCGCCGCCCGCCACGATGCCTTCTTCCAGCGCGGCACGAGTTGCCGCCACGGCGTCATCAACCCTGAATTTCTTTTCTTTAAGCTCAATTTCCGTAAGCGCGCCGACTTTAATGACGGCGACACCGCCCGAAAGCTTGGCCAGGCGCTCCTGGAGCTTTTCTTTATCAAAGCTGGATGTAGATTTGGCGATCTGCGCTTTAATCTGATCGGTGCGATTATCGATAGTAGCTTTCTTGCCTTTGCCGCCAATAATTGTCGTATGTTCCTTGGTCGCCACGATTTTATGAGCGCGGCCAAGCATATCGATCGTCGCCGCATCAAGTTTCATGCCTTTTTCTTCAGAAATAACCTGACTACCGGTCACGACGGCAAGATCTTCAAGCATTTCTTTCTTTCGATCCCCAAAACCAGGAGCTTTAATGGCAAGGGCGTGAAAATTCCCACGGAGCTTGTTTACGACAAGTGTTGCCAAAGCATCGCCTTCAATATCTTCAGCAATAATAACCAGATCACGCTTGCCGGCTTGAGAAACTTTTTCCAGCAACGGCACAATGTCCGCTACCGCTGATATCTTCCGATCGGTGATAAGGATGAAAGCGTCATTATAGACCGCCTCCATGCGTTCAGCGCTCGTAATCATGTACGGAGAAATATATCCTCGGTCAAATTGCATACCTTCTACGAGTTCCTTCGTCATTTCGGATGACTGGGACTCTTCAACGGTCACGACGCCATCTTTGCCTACTTCTTTAAAGACGTCGGCAATAAGGGCGCCGATCTCCGGATCATTCGCTGCGATCGAAGCCACCTCTTTAATATTTTCGTAACCGCTGACATTTTTCTTTTTCTTATCCAAAAAATCCATCACCCATTGCACAGCTTTATCCATCCCACGCTTGAGCACTATCGGATTGGCGCCGGAATTTACCGCACTAAAACCTTCGGCCACGATAGCCTGGGCGAGAACCGTCGCCGTTGTCGTACCATCGCCGGCAACATCATTGGTCTTCGAAGCAACTTCTTTAATCAATTCCGCGCCGATATTTTCAAATCTATC
>ERZ1292623.3068-Hain-H51-01um-R1-3068-length-14514-cov-5_pt1 | contig 14514 bp, 19 predicted proteins | sample MGYA00564398_ERZ1292623 | MGnify/ENA primary metagenome ERZ1292623 (study PRJEB36523, sample SAMEA6512633) | groundwater metagenome | collected 2019-01-07 | study: AquaDiva: Metagenomics assemblies of 32 groundwater samples
CGCAAAATTGCGCGCGTGCGTTTGACCAACGGTATGGAAGTAACCGCTTACATTCCGGGCGAAGGCCACAATTTGCAGGAACACTCGGTGGTGGTAATGCGCGGCGGCCGCGTGAAAGACTTGCCGGGTGTCCGCTACCACATCATTCGCGGGATGTTAGATTGCGCCGGTGTGGAAAAACGCCGCCAAGGTCGTAGTTTATACGGAGCCAAAAGGCCGAAGGTTAAGTAAATTTAAGGAGCGTAGCGACTATAAATTTCTTAACCCCGTTGAGTAAAAATTGCAAAGCAATTTTATCCGCCCGGGGCAGATTACTCAACAGGGTGATGATTTTGAAAAACTCGCTACACTCGTTAACAAAATCTATCATGCGTAGAAAAATAACCAATAAAAAAACCCTCAAGCCGGATATCGCTTATAATTCAGTATCGGTAGCTAAACTAATCAACTATATTATGGAGCGGGGTAAGAAAAATACCGCGCGGAAAATTGTTTATGGTGCTTTTGACATTATTAAGAAAGATACCAAACAGGATCCAGCTGAAGTATTTGAAAATGCCTTACGTAATGTCGGGCCAATGACAGAAATCCGCTCGCGCCGCATTGGCGGAGCCAACTATCAAGTGCCACACGAAGTCCAACCGGCCAGAAAACTGGCGCTGGCTTTGCGCTGGATCATTGACGCTTCGTCTTCTAAAAAAGGCTCTGGAATGGCGGCCAAACTCGCGGCCGAACTGATGGCTGCCAATAAAAATGAAGGTGACGCGGTGCGTAAACGTGAAAATGTTCACAAGATGGCCGAAGCCAACCGTGCCTTTGCCCACTTTGCCATAATGAGGAAATAAATATACGAATATATGAATTATGCCAATCTACGAATGATTACGAATAAACACAATTCGCATCCATTCGTATTATTCGTTGATTCGTATGTTAAACTAAAAATATGAGAGATTATCCTCTAGAAAAAGTACGCAACTTTGGAATTATCGCGCACATTGATGCTGGCAAAACGACCACTTCCGAACGCATCCTCTACTACACGGGGGAGAGCCACAAAATCGGTGAAGTACACGAAGGCAACACGGTAACCGACTGGATGGAGCAGGAACGCGAGCGTGGTATCACTATCACCGCGGCGGCCATTACCTGTTTCTGGAACCCGACCTATATGGGCGCTGATACCGAGCGCAAAGTTCGTTTCAATATCATCGACACTCCCGGTCACATTGACTTTACGGCGGAAGTGAAACGCTCCCTGCGCGTCTTGGATGGGGCGGTCGTGATTTTTGACGGTGTGGCCGGTGTGGAGCCGCAATCGGAAACTAACTGGCGCTATGCTGATGACGGCAATGTGCCGCGCATCTGTTTAATTAATAAATTAGATCGCATGGGTGCCTCTTTTGAACGTTCGTTTGCCTCCATTTTGGACCGTTTGACTAAAAATGCCGTTCGGATGCAAATCCCGATGGGGCTGGAAGATGAATTTTCCGGTGTCATTGATCTGCTCACTATGAAGGCTTACTATTTTGAAGGCCTCTTGGGTAAAGATGTGCGGACGGCCGAAGTTCCGACTCTATATTTGGATGAGGCCAAAAAATATCATGCTTTATTGATGGAAAAAATTGTCAGCGAAGACGAAAACCTGATGACTATGTATCTGGATGGCCAGGAACCGTCACTCCCGGAATTGAAGGCGACTTTGCGCCGGGCGGTGATTGAGGCAAAAATTGTGCCGGTCTATGCCGGTTCAGCGCTCAAAAACAAAGGCGTGCAACTCGTCTTAGATGCGGTGGTGGATTATCTTCCTAGCCCGCTTGATATTCCGCCAGTTCACGGCCTAGATCCGAAGACGGGGGAAGAAATTTATCGTCACGCCTCAGACGAAGAGCCGTTTGCGGCTCTAGCTTTCAAACTGCAAGCCGATCCATTCGTCGGACAACTCACTTTCTTTCGCGTCTATTCCGGTACTATTTCTGCTGGTACCTACATCTACAATTCCACTATTGGCGAGAAAGAACGCTTAGGCCGCATTGTCCGCTTACAAGCCGACAAACGCGAAGAGGTGCAGACGGTATATGCTGGAGAAATCGCGGCCGCTGTCGGTTTGAAAGGGGCCAAAACTTCTCACACCCTCTGTGATGAAAATAATCCGATCATTCTAGATCCGATCAAGTTTGTGGATCCGGTTATTTCTATGCGCATAGAACCGAAGCCCAAAGCCGATCAGGAAAAAATGGGCTTGGCGCTCAAAAAATTATCCGATGAAGACCCCACCTTCAAGATCAGCTCCAATCCGGAAACGGGAGAGACGCTTGTTGCGGGCATGGGTGAACTGCACCTGGATATTATGATCGATCGCATGAAGCGCGAATTTGGCGTGGAAGCTAATGTCGGCAAACCGCAAGTGGCCTACAAAGAAACGATTACCGGAGAAGCCGAGGTGGAGAATAAATACATTAAACAGTCTGGCGGTAAGGGTCAATATGGACATGTGAAGATTCGAGTTAAACCGATGCAACCTCTCTCCGCAGAAGAAATCAAAGATTTGTCAAAAAATGTGAAGCGCTATGACCACTTTGAATTTATCAATAGTATTAAGGGTGGTGTCATTCCAGGCGAATTCATTCCGGCGGTGGAAAAGGGTATTAAGGAAGGGCTGGAGCGTGGTGTCTTGGCTGGTTATCAATTAGTAGATCTATCTGTGGAACTCTACGATGGTTCCTACCACGAAGTAGACTCATCGGAATTGGCGTTTAAACTGGCAGCGTCTATGGCTTTGCAAGAAGCGGCGAGGCGCGCTAAACCAGTCTTGTTGGAACCGATTATGAAAGTGGAGGTGATCGTACCGGAGAGATTTATGGGCGATATCACTGGCCATCTTTCCTCCAAGCGCGCCCAAATTGAGGGCCTGGTTGATCGTTCCGGCGATCTCAAGATTATCACGGCCAAAGTGCCGCTCTCGGAAATGTTTGGCTATGTAACCAACCTGCGCTCCATGACCGAAGGCCGCGGCACGAGCAATATGGAATTTTCCAACTACGCTATAATTCCACAAAATGTTGCTCAAACTATAATTGAGTCTCGTAAGTAAATGTGGCGCTGGCCAAAATTAAGGCGTGCTTTTCAAAAAATTAAATCGAGTGGCAGTTATCAACAGTTAAAGGACACAATCATTGTGTCCTTTAATGTTACAATTAATCCTATAGAGTAAAAATTGTCGGGCAATTTTAAAAATCTTCACCCCGTAGAGTAAAAACCGCCTTGCGGTTTTAAATCCTAGAAGGATTTTACTCAACAGGGTAAAAGATTTTTTACTCCATAGAGTAAATGGCAAGAAGGGAATATCGGACAAAAAAATCCGGCCGGAAGTTTGTAGTAATAATACTGGTTGTATTGGTCATTTTGATAGTTGCTTTATTTCTTAAATATAAAAACAAAGTCTCGGCCAAAAATTTACTGATTGGCGATGTGTTGCAAACGGCCAACCTTAATTCTCCTAGCCCTAAGGCTACAGCGAGCACTACTACTCCAATCACTCTAGCGCGTGCTCGGGATAACGATGGCTTATTTGAAGTGTATTTTCCCAAAAATGTCTTTAAAAAAACTGACCGAGACGAAGCTTCTCCGCCAGACTTTGTAAGCAAGATAAATTCTTTAGCCTTAGTTTATTCGGCCGTGCCCACCGCCAATATTTTTATCAGTTTTATTGTCGTCAAAAAAACCTTCAGTGAAATTTATGCCAGTCTGGCCAAAGCTTACGATCTCAAAAATCTCCAGATTGTTTCCATTGACGGCCATCAAGGGGTAAGTTTTATCACCGGAGAAAGAGTCGTTTATAGTGTTGTCCCAGTAGACGATAGTAAAACCCTGTTTATCGCCAGACATTATTTTGGCGGACAATCCGCGACTAAGAACCCAGACAGCAAAAATCCTATTGGTTTTGAGGAACAAAAAAAGCTGTTTGATGGGATCATGGCAACTTTCAGCTTCAAGTACAGCATTTAGCCCCGCTAAATATCCTGAAAGTTGACCCCGTTAGAAGCAAGCCGCCCCTAAGGCGGCAGTAGCCGTGCCTTTGGCAGGGCGGCTTCTAACGGGGTTGACTATTGCCGCCATTCTGCTATTATTAAATGTACGCTATTTGGCGGGCTTTTTTAGATAAACATTTTATTAGCTATCAGTTAATTTTAAAATAATTATGGTAGAGAAATTTGATCGGTCCAAGCCACACGTGAACGTCGGTACTATCGGCCACGTGGACCACGGCAAGACCACCCTCACCGCCGCTATTTTGCACTCTCTCAATTTGGCCGGCAACAAGGTGAAATTAGAGAAAGTTGACCAGATTGACAACGCTCCCGAGGAAAGGCAGCGCGGTATTACTATTGCGCTTCATCATTCGGAATACGAGTCAGATAAGCGTCACTACGCGCACATTGATGCTCCTGGTCACGCCGACTATATCAAAAACATGATTACTGGCGCCGCTCAAATGGACGGAGCGGTCTTGGTGGTCGCGGCCACTGATGGTGTGATGCCGCAAACACGCGAGCACATCCTTTTGGCTCGTCAGGTGGGGGTACCGAAGATCGTGGTTTTCTTGAACAAAGTAGATATGGTGGACGATCCGGAATTGATTGATTTGGTAGAACAAGAAGTCCGTGAACTTTTATCCAAACAAGAATATGATGGCGCGAATGCTCCGATTATCCGCGGCTCCGCCTTGAAAGCTTTGGCCGGCAAGGATGTCAATGACGAATGGGTTAAAAAGATTTTAGACTTGGTTAAAGCGCTGGATGAGTATATTCCAGATCCGGTGCGCGATATTGAAAAGCCGTTTATGATGCCGGTTGAAGATATCTTCTCTATTGAAGGCCGTGGCACAGTCGTGACCGGCCGTATTGAACGCGGCAAAATTAAGGTGGGTGAGGAAATAGAAGTGGTGGGTTTGAAACCGACTGCCAAAACGATCGTCACCGGTATTGAAATGTTCAACAAGCAGTTGGATGAAGGTATTGCTGGCGACAACGCCGGTGTCTTACTTCGTAGCTTAAAGAAAGAAGATGTTACCCGTGGCCAAGTCTTGGCTAAGCCGGGTTCTATTACACCGCATACTGAATTTACCGCTGAAGTCTACATTTTAACCAAAGAGGAAGGCGGCCGACACACCCCATTCTTCTCCGGTTACAAGCCGCAGTTCTATATTAGAACGACGGATGTGACGGGCGAAGTAACCTTAAATGAGGATGTAAAAATGGTCATGCCCGGAGACACCGTCACCTTTAAGGTAAAGTTGGTAGCCCCGGTGGCCCTGGAAGAAAAGATGCGCTTTGCCATCCGCGAAGGCGGTAAGACTGTCGGCGCCGGAGTGGTAACCAAAATTATTGCCTAAAATCATTAATGCCCACAGGAATTGTTAAAACTAAAAAACCAGCCCCGCGGGTCGCTAAAAAAAGCGCCGAAGCGACGCTGTCTAAACTGCGGATTAAAGTTTCAGCTTACGAAAACAGAATTTTAGATGCCAGCGTCAAACAGATCGTAGACACGGCCCTGCGTTATGACGGCAAGATCCAGGGACCGATTCCTTTACCAACCGAGATCAAGAAATATACTGTCAACCGCTCCAGTTTCATTGACAAAAACTCGCGCGAGCAATTTGAAATGCGGGTTCATAAGCGCTTGATTGATATCTTGAACCCGACCCCGAAAATCATTGAGAATCTAACCAATCTCAACTTACCATCCGGTGTCAATATTGATGTCAAGATGCTCTAGCAGAAATATCTCTTAAACAAACAGAAGTCAAGGCTAGAGCCTTGACTTCTTTGGTTTTGGCGGGCAGATTTTTACGATTTGACTTTCTAGCTTTATTTGTTAAGATATTCGAGAGCTCGGGTGAGAGCTATTTTAAGTTAAACATACGAATAATACAATTCGCATCCATTCGTAGCCACTCGTTTCATTCGCATTATTCGTTAATTCGTATATTAAATTGATGAAATTTATTCTTGGCACAAAAGTTAATATGACGCAGATTTTTGATGATCAAGGGCGGGTGATTCCCGGCACGGTGATTTCGGCTGGACCAATGACTGTCACTCAAGTCAAAAATATGAATAAAGATAAGTATGAGTCCGTGCAGGTTGGTTTTGGCGAACGCCAGGCTAAGAATGTCTCCAAGGCGGTTAAGGGTCATTTAAAAAATATGGCTTTGCCGGCCGGGAAAACTTTTCAATATCTTAAAGAATTTCGCTTAACTAATCCCGAATTGAAAGTCGGGGACGTTATTGATGTTTCTGTCTTTAACGAAGGTGATAACATCACTGTCCGCGGTCTTACCAAAGGCAAAGGTTTTCAGGGGGTAGTGAAGCGGCATGGCTTTCATGGTGGCCCCCGCTCCCATGGCCAAAAGCATTCGGAACGCGAACCTGGTTCTATCGGAGCGACAGCGCCACAAAGAGTTTTTAAGGGGGTGCGTATGGGTGGCCGGATGGGTGGAGATCTGATTTCTGTAAAAAATCTCAAAATTGTTAAAATTAATAAAGTCAATAATCAATTGTTTGTTAGCGGGGCTATTCCCGGCCGCCGGGGCACCTTGATAGAGATCATCGCCAAATAAGCATTATGGAAACGAAATTGGAAGCAAAAATCTATAACCAAGATGGCCAAGAAACGGGCAAGATGGAATTGCCCAAGTCTATTTTTGGTGTGAAATGGAATAATAATCTAGTCCAGCAAGTGATTACCTCAATGCTCTCTAATGAACGTCCCAATGTGGCTGATGCTAAAGGGCGGGGAGAAGTGGCTGGCGGTGGTAAGAAGCCTTGGCAACAAAAAGGTACCGGACGAGCTCGTCATGGTTCTAGCCGCTCACCGATCTGGAAGGGTGGCGGTGTCACTCATGGCCCGACTTCCGAGCGTAACTATAAGAAAAAAATCAACAAAAAGGTCAAGAGTAAAGCTCTATATTCTGTTTTGTCGGCCAAACTAAAAGACGGAGAAATTGTTTTGTTAGATGACTTGAAACTTGATTCGCCAAAGGCCAAAAGCGCCGAGAGTATTTTGAATAATTTGGCGGCGAGCGGTTTTGCTAAATTAAACTACCAAAAAGGCAAACGGGCTTTAGTGGCTGTGTCTATGATTGATGAAAAAATCAAACGCAGCTTCCAGAATATTAAAAGTGCGACGGTAGAAGAAGTCCGCAATCTTAATCCGCTCTCGCTCTTGAATTACAAATATCTGGTCTTGGTTAAACCAACAGAGGGGCTTAAAATTTTAGAACAAAGAGCAAAATAAAATATTATTTGTCCTGTTAAAAATAAAGGTACAAATTGTGAAATGGGCGGGACAAATAGCAAAATAGACAAACGATAATAATTAAAGTAAAGTTAGCAAATAAATTTTTAATAGGATGTCAATCATTTCCAAAAAAATTACCAATAAATTCGGCCAAATTAAACGCCCGTATATTACGGAAAAAGCCACTTTCTTGGTCGGCAATAAGTATCCCATTTACACTTTTGAAGTAGTGCCTGAAGCCAATAAGGCCGAGGTGGCTAAGGCGATTAAGCTGAAATATAATGTGACACCGGTTAAGGTTAACATTGTTAGTTTGCCCACCAAGAAGGTTATTGTTCGTGGCAAAAAAGGAACTAAATCAGCCGTAAAAAAAGCCTATGTCTTTCTGAAACCCGGTGACAAGATTGACTTAATTTAAAAAATACCTGTCCCGTTAAAAATAAAAGTACAAATTGTGAGATGAGCGGCCTGCCGGCCGGCAGGGATAAATTATAAAATAGACAAACAATAAAAATAATAGTAAGGTTAGCAAATAAATTTTTAACTGGGATGAAATCCTATAAACCAACAACCGACTCCCGTCGCCAAATGTCCACGATTTCTTACCGGGGAGTCTTGACGGCGGCTAAGCCCCTAAAGTCTTTGACTAAAGGTGGCAAGCGTTCAGTTGGACGCAATAATGCTGGCCGTATCACGGTTCGCCATAAAGGAGGGGGCCACAAACGCACCCAACGGTTGGTAGATTTTTTTTACAATAAATACGACATTCCGGCGCGCATCACGACCATCGAATATGATCCCAATCGCTCCGGTTTTATTGCTCTATGTAATTATGCGGATGGTGAAAAGCGCTATCATGTGATGCCAAAGGAGCTTAAGGTGGGAGATCGGTTTGTTGTTTCAGCCACCGCTTCAATTAAGCCGGGTAATCGCGTGCCGCTCAAAACTATTCCGGTCGGTACTTTTGTTTATAATCTTGAAATCAAACCAGGATCAGGCGCTAAGTTAATTCGCTCGGCCGGTAATTACGCGGAAGTGCAAGGGAACGCCACTGGCTACACTATGGTTAAAATGCCTTCCACGGAAATTCGTAAAATCGATGAAAATGCTTGGGCGACGATTGGTTCGGTCGGGAATGACGAACATTATTTGGAAAATTATGGCAAAGCCGGTAAGTCGCGCTGGAAAGGTATTCGTCCGACCGTGCGCGGTACGGCTATGAACCCGGTTGACCATCCTTACGGCGGTGGTGAAGGCGTGCAAGGCCGCGGTCTGCGTCGCGCCAAATCTCTGTGGGGCAAACCGACCGGCGGTGTCAAAACTCGTCATCCGAAAAAATATTCCAATCATCTGATTGTTTCCCGCCGAAAGAAAGGGAAGAAATAATATTCAAAAAATCCCGTGTCAGCGGGGTTTTTTCTTGAAATTGACATAATCGCCTAATCTGATAGTATGTAGTTTAAGCTCTACTCTGGAGTTTGAAACGTTTACCTACCTAATTCCGCTTGGTCGGGAGATGGATTTAAGGGGTAAAATTGTTTTTTTGTTAGTTTGCAGCTATACCGCACCTTAAATTCCAAAACTCTTATTCGGCAGCAGACTGTTTAGGGTACGGATTTTCCTTGCCCCGTAGCCTAGACATAAGGTATAACGGTTGACCCTCGGTGGCTATTAATAGCCGACGATGCTCCCGACACTAACATTTACCTTAGGCCACGGGGTGAACTTAAAAAATCCTGAAGTGCTTGGCTCGCCAGCCTCGCAACCCCCTAAAAAGTCTCTGCCTCAACTAGTTTCGTAATTCACAAAGACATAACCACAAACTAACTCTGGTGGCGAGAGGGGAGGAGATTAGAAATACAAAATACAAAATGGCACGATCGCTTAAAAAAGGCCCATATGTAGACGCCAATCTTCTGAAGAAGATTACCGGTAAGAAACCAGCCCAAACTGGGGTGATTAAGACCTGGGCTAGACGCAGTCAAATCAGCCCGGAAATGGTTGGTTTTACTTTTGGCGTTCATAATGGCCGTCAACATATAGAGGTTTTTATGACCGAAGATATGGTTGGTCATCGCCTGGGTGAATTTTCTCCTACCAGGAAATTTCTGCGTCATGGCGGTAAGATACAGAAGGAAATTGAGACAAAAGCTAAAGAGGCAGAAATTGCTGTTGCTAAAGCCGCTAAGGATACATCTGCGGCTACTAGCACCGCTAAGAAATAGGGATAAACATACGAACTTATGCGAATAATGCGAATGAAACTAATGATTACGAATGGACACAAAATGCTAAGAGCGAAGCATTTATTCGCAGCCATTCGTAAATTAGTATAATTCGTAAATTCGTATATTAAATTTCAAATGAAAGCTTTTCTTAAAAATTATCGCCAATCACCACGCAAGGTGCGCCTCGTCGCTACTTTGATTAAAGGGAAAAAAGTGGCTACGGCGTTGCTAGAGTTAGATTTTTTGGCGAAAAAAGCGGCTGGGCCGATCAAGAAATTGATCAATTCAGCCGTTGCCAACGCCAGCGCTAATTTTAATATTCCCCCAGAAGATTTATATATTAAGTCCATCACAGTTAATCAGGGAACCGTAATGAAGCGTCATATTCCCGGTGCTCATGGTCGGGCCTTCCCCATTCAGAAGAAAAGTAGTTATGTTTTGGTGATATTAGATACTAAACCGGTAGATAAACATACGAATAAACGAATGATGCCAATGAAACGAATGGCTACGAATAAAAACAAAAGCAGGAATTCGCATAATTCGTAGATTAGCATAATTCGCATATTCGTATATTAAATTCATCATGACTCACAATGTTCATCCATACGCGCATAGATTAGGAATTATCAGGGACTGGAAGTCTCGCTGGTTTGGCGGTCGCGGCAAATATCAGGAATTTTTAAAAACAGACGTCCTGTTGCGTGAATATTTGGAAAAGCGGTTACGCGGTTTTTATGTAGACGCGATTGAAATGGAGCGCAGTGCCAGTCTTTATCGCATTATTATTAAGACGTCTCGTCCGGGTATGGTCATTGGTAGGAACGGTGAGGGTGCGGTTAAGCTGAAAAACGATGTTATGAAAGAATTGCGCAAGATGAAGGTCTCCTTGCCGAAAGAAATAAAAATTGACATTGAAGAAGTAAAGGATCCGGAAGCCAAAGCGTCCATTGTGGCTTATTCTATTGCTGAAGGATTAGAAAAAAGAATGCCGTTTCGGCGTGTAATTAAGCAGACCCTGGAAAAGGTCATGGCGAGTAAGAGCGCGAAAGGGGTCAAAGTAACGCTAGCCGGCCGATTGGGGGGAGCAGAAATTGCTCGCACGGAAAGTTTGAAACAGGGCCAAATTCCTCTTCAGACTTTACGAGCCGATATTGACTTTGCCAAAGAAAAAGCGTATTTATCATACGGGGTAATTGGTATTAAAGTTTGGATTTACAAAGGAGAAGTGTTCTCCACCCAATCCGCTCAGGGCGGATCAAGTCGAAATGAGAGATAAATTCACCCGCCAAAATTTTCAACAAACATGAATACAATCACCAGAAATCAGAATACATACCGAAATACCGCTTGGAAGCAAGGTCGCTTTATTAATGAAAACTTAGGCGGGTAAATCATGCTTTTACCAAAAAAGGTAAAATTTAGAAAGTGGCAGACGGGTCGCAGTAACCCGAATAAAGTTCGCACCGAAACCCGAGGCACTACTCTCTCCTTCGGCTCTTTTGGTTTGAAGGCCGAAACGGCAGGACGAATTAAATCTAATCAAATTGAAGCGGCTCGCAAAACGATCTCTCGCCATATGGGTAAGAGTGGCAAACTTTGGATTCGTATTTTTCCAGACCGTCCGTTTACTCGCAAGGGGGCAGAGGTGGGAATGGGTAAGGGTAAGGGAGATCCCCAAGGTTATGAGGTGGAGGTAAGACCCGGACGGATGCTGTTTGAAGTAGATGGTTTGGCGGAAGAGGTGGCCAAGGAATCTTTGCGTAAGGCTGGAGCTAAATTGTCGATTAAGACCAAAATAATTAGTAGATAGTATTTTGTAGACAGTAGATAGTATAAATACAAAAAACTTGTCCCGTTAAAAATACCTGCCTGCCGGCAGGCAGGAAAGTACAAATTGTGAGATGAGTCCCGTTAGAGGCAGGCCGCTCCGCCAGCTGGCGGATGGCCGTAGTCACTGCCCTAATGGGCAGGGCGGCCTCTAACGGGATGAGCGGGATAAATTACAAAATAGACAAACAATAATAATTAAGATAAGGTTAGCAAATAAATTTTTAATGGGATGAAAAACCGAGTTAATGACAAAACCGAACAAGGATTGATGAAACTCTTGCAAGATAAAAGAGAAGAGTTGAGATCTTTTCATTTTAGTATGTCTGGCGCCAAGATTAAGAACGTGAAATTGGCCAGAAATACCAGAAAGCAAATTGCCCGTACCCTGACAGCATTGCAGGAAATTAGAAATAAATAATAATTTCCCGTCCCGTTAAAAGTCCCGACCGGCGGGTCGGGACGAATTATTCACCCGGCCAAAATTTTTGCTCCGCAAAAACTTAGGCGGGCAAGCTAGACAAAAGACAAAAAATAAAGTAAGGTTAGCCAATCAATTTTTAATGAAATGAATAAGGAAAATAAAAATAAAATATTGCAAGGCGTGGTGGTGTCCGATAAGATGGATAAAACAGTGGTTGTGGCTGTGGCGCGCTATATAAAACTGCCAAAATACAGTAAGTATGTGTCTCGTGATAAGCGTTACAAAGCTCATGATCCGGAGAACCGTTTCAAGGTGGGCGACAAAGTAGAAATAAAGGAAACCCGACCAATATCAAAGGATAAGAAATTTATAGTAGTATATAAATAATGAAAAACAAGGAATGAAATGACTATGTTTTTCTTACCCTGTTGAGTAAAAATTGCGAAGCAATTTTAAAATCCTAACGGATTTTTACTCAACAGGGTGAAGATTTTCAAATTCACTTCGTTCATAAGAAAATCATTCATGATTCAGCCAAGAACATTAGTACGAATAGCGGATAATACAGGAGCTAAGATTGGCCGCATTTTCAAAGTGCGCGGGGGCTCCAAGAAACGCTATGCCAGAATCGGCGATTTGATCGTGATGTCTATCCAGACGGCTGAGCCGCGCAAGGCAATTAAAAAGAAAGATGTAGTTCAGGCCGTGGTAGTGCGTCAAAGAGCGCCTTTTCGCCGCAAGGATGGTTCTTACTTACGCTTTGATGAAAACGCAGTGGTGATTCTGGAAAAAGATAAAAAAGATCCCCGGGGAGGCAGAATTTTTGGCCCCATTCCGCGCGAGATTACCGAATTGGGTTATCAGAAAATCGCCTCATTAGCGCCAGAAATAGTTTAATAATTACTTGTCCCGTTAAAAATAAAAGTACAAATTGTGAGATGGGCGGGACAAATAGCAAAATAGACAAACGATAATAATTAAAGTAAGGTAAGCATATAAATTTTTAACTGGGATGAATATCAAAAAAGGGGACAATGTTATAGTGAAGACCGGCAAGGATCGCGGCAAAAAGGGTAAAGTACTCAAGACTTTTCCGCTTCTGGATAACGTGGTGATAGAAGGGGTGAACGTACGTAAAAAGAGACAGCGTCCGCGTAAAAGTAATGAAAAAGGCCAGATCTTGGAAATCCCTACTCCGGTTAATGCTTCCAATGTCTCAATTTTTTGCCCGAGTTGTGGGACGGGCCGACGGGTGGGTTTCAAAATAAATAAATCAAAAAAAGTTCGAGTGTGTGTAAAGTGTGCTAAAGAGTTATAGAAAATAAGAAGCCTAGCGACTATATTTTCTTAACCCTGTTGAGTAAAAATTGCGAAGCAATTTTAAAATCCTAACGGATTTTTACTCAATAGGGTGATGATTTTCAAGCTCGCTTCGCTCCTAAGAAAATCTATTATGATCAAAACAACCTTAGAAAAAATTAAAGATGCCGAGAAAGAACTCCAGGAACAGTTGGGGGTGAAGAATGTTAATGCTTTACCGAAAATTGTTAAGGTTGTAGTGAGTTCTGGTACCGGTAAAGCTAAAGACAAAAAACGCAACGACTTGGTAGCGGATCGTCTAGCTAAAATTACCGGCCAAAAACCAACTCCGCGCGGAGCCAAACAGTCCATTGCTACTTTTAAAACCCGCCAAGGCGATATCATCGGTTTCTCGGTTACTTTGCGTGGCCAGCGAATGTATGCCTTTTTGGACCGGTTTATCAATATTGCTATTCCGCGCACGCGCGACTTCAAGGGTTTTGACGAGAAGAGTATTGATGAACTGGGAAACTTAACGCTGGGGTTGAAAGAGCACATCATTTTTCCGGAAACGGCCGATGAAGATATTAAAGATGTTTTTGGTTTGGCGGTGACGATTGTCACGACGGCTAAAAACCGTCCTGTCGCTCTAAAATTCTTTAAAGCTCTTAATTTTCCATTTAAAAAGAGATAGCAAATAGCCGTTAGCCCCGACGCCCGGCTTTCCGTCTAGCCGGGGTCGGGGTCCCGACCAAAAGCGTCGGGACTTTTAACGAACATAAATACAAAACACAAAAACTGCCCTGAGCTTATTGGAGGGGCAGTTTTTTGTTTGACTCGGTAGTGAATTTTGGTATCAGACTTGTCCCCGGCTCCGGCACAATGCCAAAATCCCTGCCTGCTGGCAGGCGGGTACTACCGAGTTTGACATTGCTCATGTTTTTTGCTAGTATTTAAAATAGTTCGTAGTTTAAGTATGTGTGAAAAAACCCTCTAGATTTACCCCCTGGCTAAATCCCGCCGAGCGGGATCGCCCGAACACCAAGTGTTCTAGGGGATAGTATAGACGGGTCGTTTATTTTTAAGAAAAAAATGGCAAAAAAGTCAGTCATCGCTAGATCTAAATTAGCCCCGAAATTCAAGTCACGGGTGATTCGACGCTGTTTTCGGTGTGGGCGTAAGCGTGGTTTTATGCGAGATTTTAATCTTTGCCGTATTTGTTTTCGAGAATTAGCTAACGAGGGCAAGATTCCTGGTATCAAAAAATCTTCCTGGTAGAGATAAACATACGAATATGCGAATAATGCGAATGAAACGAATGGATACGAATGAACTCAAAACACAAAATTGTAAGGTATTTATTCGTAGCCATTCGCCTGCCTACCGCAGGCAGGTAGATTAGCATAATTCGTTAATTCGTATATTAAATTA
>ERZ1292623.3072-Hain-H51-01um-R1-3072-length-14495-cov-11_pt1 | contig 14495 bp, 16 predicted proteins | sample MGYA00564398_ERZ1292623 | MGnify/ENA primary metagenome ERZ1292623 (study PRJEB36523, sample SAMEA6512633) | groundwater metagenome | collected 2019-01-07 | study: AquaDiva: Metagenomics assemblies of 32 groundwater samples
CATTCAGCCCTGGGTGATTTATGTGTCTGGAATCTTTGGATTATTGAATGTTATTTTCACCATCTTCTTGTTTAAGTGGAAGAAGTGGGCATTTATGGGATATTGTGGGCTTGCAGTAATCACCTTTATCATGAACCTGTCTATTGGTGTTGGCATAATTGCATCATTGTTTGGCTTGCTTGGTCCAATTATTTTGTATCTGCTACTAAAATCAAAGTGGAACCTGTTAGAATAATTCTTTTCATCTTATTTTTCTACTTTGTAATGGAGTTGTATTAAATTTTTAGAAATTTTCTTCACATTTAAAAGTTTAAGATCAGCATCAAAATCTGAATCTCCAAATAAGTGTATACCTTTTTCGAATACTTTTGGTTCTATATCTAAATAGATTTCATCAATTAAATTTTCTTTCATGAATAAACCATTAACTGTTCCACCTCCACCTAAGAGAACTTCCTTAAACTTCTTCTTGTTCAATAATTCAATTGCCTGGTTTGGATCTTGAAGAAAAGTATGCTTTTGGTTTTTATCTTTTTTTTGATGGCTTAGTACTATCACAAATGGATTACCTATTTTACCGAATTCATTAACACTATTCATAAGATCATAAGTTCTTCTACCTACAATAATAGCTTTGAAGCGTTTCGCTGTCTTGTAGTAATTTTTCCATATTTCATCTGACCAAGGCGTATCATCGTTTTCTTTTGCAATCATTCCATTAACACTCATAGCCATGTACAGAATCACTTTCATCTTAGTATTCAATCCCTTTTCGTGCAAGAATTCCTTTGTCGTATGGATGCTTAATGCGGCGGATTTCGCTCACGTAATCTGCAGCGTCAATGATTTCTTTGGGTGCTCCTCTGCCGGTTAAGATCACTTCAGTATGCTCTGGCTTGTTCTGGAGAAGGCTAACAACCTCTTCCACAGGGATGAGTTTTTTGTCAAGTGCGCAGTTAATTTCGTCTAAGATGACAACATCCACTTCGCCGCTCATGATGATTTTTTGTCCATATTCAAACGCTCGTCTACTTGGTTCCTTCTCATCATCATCAGGAAGGAAGATGTAAATTTCCTCATTGCCGAGCTCATTTTTGGTGCGGTGTTCTTCTTGGTGTTGGTAGCCAAAGATTTTCATTTGTTTTTCAGTCAGCGCATCTTTGCCGAATTGAATAATTTTAATATTAGGCACATATCGTTCCACAGCAAACAATTCGCCAGTGTCTCCGCTTTTCATGAACTGGATCATATATACGCTCATATTGTGGCCGACTGCGCGCAATGCAAGTCCAAGCGATGCTGTAGTTTTTCCTTTGCCTGTTCCGGTGTACACATGAATGAGTCCTTTTTCGTTTGTCATGGTTAGGTAAGGTTAAAGATTTGGCTGGTTTTGCTTTTATCGCGATAAATAGTAATTCCCTTGCATCCCAGTTTGTACGCGTCTAAATACACTTGTTGCACGTCTTTGATGGTGGAATTGCTGGGTAAGTTGACTGTTTTAGAAACAGCGTTGTCACAATATTTCTGGAATGCTGCCTGCATCTTGATGTGCCATTCTGCTTCGACGTCATGCGTGACAACAAAGACCTTTCTCAGTTGTTTGGGTATCTCCTTGATGTGCTGGATAGATCCTTGGTTAAGCACGAGCTGCAGGATCATATCTTTGTGGAGTTTTGCTTCGTCAAGTGCGTCTTCAAAGTTCTTGTCTACATAGAAGAATTCTCTATTTCCAAAGACTTGTCGCACATAGCTGAGAGCAAATATGGGCTCAATGCTGGGGCTTGCGTCTGCAATCATGCTGATGCTTCCAGTGGGTGATATGCAGGTGCGCGTGGCGTTTCGTAAAAGACGTTGTATTCCTTTAAAATGAGGGCTTGTTTTGCAGTAAATGCTTTGTTCCCAGTTGGGAAATGTTTCCCTTTTTTGTGCAAGAGTCTCAGATGCAATATCAGCTTCTGTTTGGATGAATTTCATCACTTTTTCTGCAACAGCAACGCCTTTCTCAGAGTTGTATGGAATACGAAGTTTGACAAGCATGTCTGCAAATCCCATGACTCCGAGTCCTATTTTTCTGTTTTTTTTCGTTTTCGTTTCAATGTCCTTTGAAGGATATACAGTACTATCAACTGCATTGTCAAGGAAATGAACTGCAGTGTGCACAACTTCTTTCAGTCGTTTCCAGTCGATGCGTTTGTTCACAGCAAAGCTTCCAAGATTGATGCTTCCTAAGTGGCATGCTTCATAGGAAAGAAGAGGCGCTTCACCACAGGGGCTGCATGCAGCAATGGGTCCTTCATGAGGTGTGGGATTGTCTTGTTGCATGCGGTCAAGAAAGATAACTCCCGGGTCGCCATTGTCCCAGGCTGCGGTGGAAAGAATGTCAAACACGTAGCGGGCGCTTTGTTCTCCTGATGGTTTTCCCGTTGTTGGGTTGATCAACGAATAGTTTTTATTGTTTTTGAAGGCTTCCATGAACTCTTCTGTCAAAGCAACAGAGATGTTGAAGTTTCTGATGTGCTCATCAAAGTCTTTGCATCTGATGAAGTCGATAATGTCAGGATGGTCTACGCGGAGGATGCCAATATTTGCTCCTCTTTTTTTCCCTCCTTGTTTCATGACCTCTGTGGTCACGTCAAATATTTTCAGGAAAGATACAGGTCCTGATGCTGCGCCTTTGCTGGTGGTAATAAGTGCATGTTTTGGTCGAATGCTTGAAAAGGAAAATCCTGCGCCTGCTCCTGTTTTGTAGATGTGTGCAGCGTTTCCAAGTGTTTCAAAAATGCCGTCAATGCTGTCTGGAAGGGGGAGTACAAAGCATCCGGCAAGTTGTTGGGTTTTTGTTCCTGCATTCATGAGCGTTGGGCTATTGGGAAGAAATTCCATGTCATATAACATTTTGAAGAACGTTTCTTCTGTTTTCTGAAGATCTGCTTTTTTGTCATATAAAAGGTCTGCTTTTGCGATGGCGCGTGCGACTCTATGAAAAAGCTCTGTGGATGTTTCAGTAACAGTGCCAGCATCATCTTTCAGGAGATATCTTTCCCGGAGGATTTTGAGCGCATTTAAGCTCAGCCGTTTGTCTGGAATGCTGCCAATGAGTCCTTCTTTTTCTTCGCGGATGCGTTGCCGTTCATGTCGATAAAGGATGAAGTGCTTAGCTACTTTAGTGTGTTCATATTTGATGAGCATCTCTTCTATAGCATCTTGCACGTCTTCGACTGTTGGTATGGAGTCTTTTCGTCTGTTGACTTTTTCAGAAAGTCTTTTTAAGACTTCATCCACAAGCATGCTGATTTCTTTTGCTTCCAATTGTTCTGAGCATTCGGAAGCTTTGGCAATAACGGAGCGAATGCGTTCTGGATCAAAAGGGGCAAGGGTACTGTCGCGCTTGCGAATGGTGGTGAATTCAGGCATAATAAAGAGAAGAAAGGATATACATTTATTAAGATTCTGTTAGTGGAGAGGATACAAAAGAGAAAGAAAAGAAGACGTAAAAAAGAAAGGGTTAGATGGTGCACATGCTTGATCCGCAGTTGGTGCAAGTGTAGCATCCTTCGCCAATGGTGAGTTTTGACTTGCATTCAGGGCATGTTCCTTCAGTGATGATCTGATGCTTGCTTTTGCCGTCTGTTGCAACAACAATCGCTTGTGCAGGTGGCTCTTCGTGTGCTTCCTTCTTTTCTTGAGGTGCATCTTTGTTGAGATTGAGCACTTGCAGTTCTCTGCTGCCATCGCGGTAGACAGTGCATCCCTTGCAGCCAAGTTCCCAGGCAAGAATATATCCTTGGAGCACTTCTTCCTTGGTTGCAGAATGGGGAAAATTGATGGTTTTTGAAATTGCATTATCGCAGTATTTTTGGAATGCTGCCTGCATATGTGTGTGGTCTTTCGAGCTGATATCCATGGAAGTAACATACACTCGTTTGATATGGTTGGGAATTTCTGAGAGGTGTTGTAAGCTTCCTTCTTTGATGATCTTGTCCATGAGTGCAGTGCTGTAAATGCCTTCTTCTTCGAGTGCGTTACGAAGGTGCTTGTTCACATAACTGAGTTCTTGTCCTCCAAGTATTCCTTTGTAGTAGTATGCAAGGGCAAAGTACGGTTCAACTCCTCCACTCACATCAAACATCATGCTAATAGTTCCTGTAGGTGCGATGTTGGTGAGCGCTGCATTTCTCATTTTAATATTTCGTTGTTTGAAGATGCTTTTGTCCCAGTTGGGAAACACTCCTTTCGTTTCTGCAAGTTCTTTGGACATCTGGTGTGCAGTCTCTTGGATGCAATGCATGACTGCTTCTGCAGTGGCGAATCCTTCAGGGCTGTTGTATCCGATGCCGAGTTTGTAGAGCATGTCTGCAAATCCCATAATGCCGAGCCCTATTCTCCTATTGCCGCGGAAGACATTATTGACTTTGTCAACAGGGAAGTCAGAAATGTCGATAACATTGTCAAGCATGCGGACAGCCATGCGAGTGACATGCTGTAATCGTTTAAAGTCGACAGCGCCGTTCTTGGCAAAGGGTTCGAGGTTGATGCTGCCTAAGTTGCACACATCTCCATCATGGAGGAATTGCTCTCCACATTGTCGTAGTAGCAAACCGTTACAAATCATGCGGTGTTTAAGTGGTTCTGTTAAGTCATACACTTCCTTTTTACCAACATGAGAAATACTCTTAATTTTTGTTGTATATTTTGTTTTGTAGAATATTTTATATTTAATATTTTCAAGTTTATTTCTTTTTGCAGTGTTTAAAAAGTTAATATGGGTCTTAAATTTTTCCCTACTTTCTCCAAAAATACCGAGTTCATAAAGAACTCCATCACAGTTATATTCTCTTTTTTCTCCTTTTTTAGTAATATATTTAAAAACTCCTTTTCTTGGTTTCCTACTTCGATCAAGTAGAGTGGATTTTATTCCAAAATTAAGTAATAAAAGTTGAACACCCTTAAGAAGTTTATTACTCTTAGAAGTTAGACATACCCAAGAGCTGTTTGATTTTGGATTATCTCTAACAGTACCATCAGAACTAAAGATTCCTTGTAAAAAGCCGATAACAGCTTCTCGTGGTGCGGTAAAGAGTGTTTCTGGAACAACTTTTAGTTTTTTAGTGTTTGATGGGATAATACCAATATGCTTCATATAATCAACAAAGAGTTTTGCATTATAATCAAGGTGGTAAACTCCATTTTCTCGTTTGATTTCTTGTGTTTCGTTTCCGTACATCTTATTGATAATAGGTTTCAAATAGTTCATTACTTCTCTATCTTCTTCTCCAAATGAAAATCCAACCATATATTCTTTTTCAACGTCTCTTAACCAACCATCTCCAATATTCCATCCAATTATCTGTCCTAATTCTTGGTTCCACTGCGTTGGGAAATTGTATGTGTAAGTGTGCCCATTCTCTCCGACAGAGGTGTTAAGAACATCAAAGGGTAATTGTGAATCTTTGTTGAATCTTCCTTCTCCGCTCTGAATAAATATAGTATCTCCAATCTGTAAGTCTTGGACAGCTACCAGTCCTTTCTCTGTCTGTATCTTGTGGTCTACGGTTGCTTCAACGCTGTATCCTTCTTTTGTTTCAACGTTGTAAACCTCTTTAATGCCTGTCATGCATGCTTGTGAAATTTCATGGAACGTGTTGTGTTTTGTTATCATCAAATTCACGCTTCCATCTCTATTATGGAATTCAATTGGCACTCGGTAATCGCCCATTACTTGGATGCCGCCATTACTATATTTCTCAGCAATTTCCTTGATAGAAATTAATCCCTGTTCTGTGGATATCTTTGTATCTCCGCTCACGCAGGGATTGCATGCTTCTATTCTTCCCAGTCCGGGGATAGGGTTCGTTTCATTCACTTTGTCGAGAAACACGCATCCCGGTTCTCCTGTTTTCCAAGCACATTCAATGATTTCTTGGAAAATTTCTCGTGCAGTCATTGTAGCTTCTTCTGCGCCGAGAAAGACAAAGTTGTTGTCACGGTAGATGCGTCTGGGTTTCAAAGGTGTTCCATTCCAAGTGCAAAGCCATGGCTTTGGATCATTATTCTTGACGCGTTCCATGAATTCGTTTGTTAATCCGACAGAGACGTTGAAGTTTCTGATGTCTCCCTCTTTGTTTTTGCAGTGGACGAATTCAAGAATGTCTGGATGGTCAACGCGCATCACTGCCATGTTCGCGCCGTGCCTATTTTGTTGTTTGATCACGCCAAATGCGGTGTTATACACATGGAGGAAGGATACGGGTCCTGAGGCAATGCCGTATGATGCCTTGGTGATAAAGCCTGCAGGTCTGAGGAGGTGGAAGGGAAATCCAAGTCCTGAGCCTGCTTGTTGGAGCAATCCTGCTTCTCGGAGTGTTGCAAAAATAGAATCCATAGTATCTTGAGGATGAAGTACAATGCAATTGGAAACAACGCGTGTGGGGCCTCCAGCGTTGGTGATAGTTCTGCCTGCGGGTGTAAATTCAAAACTGCTCATGACATCATAAAATGATGTGGTGTACTGTTCAATGTCTGTGTCAGTTGCGCCGTATCTCTTTTCGACTTGCGCAAGGGTTGCGGCAACTCTCATGAACATGTCTTCCGGGCTTTCCAGCACATCTCCATCATGGGTGCGAAGAAGGTATCGTTTTGCAACGACTTGCAGTGCATTGAGGCTAAAGGGAAGGTCTGTTATTTTCCCGTTGAGAATCTCTTTCATTTTTGTTATTTCTTCGCTGCTTCGTTCCATAAATAGACACCTCCAGTTTATCGCTTGTGTTGTAAGAGTAATTTGACTTCTTTCTGAAATGATTGTGCGGTATCAAATTCTCGGTAGACAGATGCGTATCGGAGATAAGCAACTTCGTCTACCTTTTTCAGCTCATTGAGTACAATAGTGCCAACAACTGCGCTGGGTACTTCAACGCTGGTTCTTCTCCTGAGTCTGGCTTCTACTCTATTCAGGAGGTTGGTAATAGCATCATTAGTAATAGATCTCTTTTCGCAGGCTTTAAGGACGCCTTGCTTCACTTTTTCTCTGTCAAAGTCTTCTTTTCTTCCGTCACGTTTAATGACTTTTAAGGCAGTTTCAATATATTCATAGGTGGTGAATCGTTTTTCACATTTTAAACATTCACGTCTGCGCCGGGTAATCTCAAGAGAATCATTTTCTCTTGTCTCAACAACTCTAGTTTCTTTGTGGGTGCAGTACGGGCAATACATGCGTGATGTTCCTCTTTTTTTGAAATAAGAATACACAACTTGAGAGTGATAGTCAATAACACTATATATAGTGTATCATTTTGGCTACCTCTACTAGGTGTAGTATGTTTGAAATATGAAGTAATATATAAATACTATTACTATCAGGAAGATATATTTGAATGCATACTTCATGATGTTGCCATTTCAAACAATGTGAGAGGTGAAATTTTTCTAAAAAAACCTTATGATACAATAAACCATAAGTCTGAGAGTTTGAATAAAAAAGAAATGTTTAAATAGGAAGTGTGCTTTTCCATGATTATGTTGGCAAAATCAATATACAAAAGGAAGAGAAAAGAAGATTTTGCAAGTTGGAACGCGTTAGTTGCTCATCATCAGTAGCACGTCTGGGCTTCTTTTTCCAGACTGTGGATATTTTTTAATCTTATTCAGAGTTCTGGTTCAAGAATATAGGCTATTAACATGTTCTATGAATAAGAGAATCAAATGGCTTGCATCCAAAACTGCAAGGAGACAACGAAAATGAACGAAGAAACAAGAAAATTGGAGGATCAAGCGCAAGAAAGCGCTGATCGTGTTCACCTCAAAGCAGGTGAGTGAACTCTTTGGAGGAAATGAAGGACGACAAGTATTAGATTATTGTACAAAATTAGGATATGGAAGTCGTGAGTATTTTGTTAATGGTGCATGGACACAGGATAGACAAGGACAAATTAGAGGTTTTAGATTCAATATAGAGGCTATACATCCTACAGTAGAGGCGCTTGCAGGAATATGGAGGTACATCAAAGAAAAAAGTGTTCAGCCTCCTGAAAAGCCTGATAAGGTTCTTGAACAGTTAGCGAGAGCTCTATTCATACCAGAAAAACTGAGAATATTCTCTCCATGGGGGCCAAGATACTATAAGGAAACTCCAAGAATTGAAGAAGGAGATCCTGAAGTGAGAACAATAAGGGAGATGAAAGAAGTATTGAACATAATCAAGGGAAGCGGTTTTACTATTGATTTCCTTCTAATGCCTGCGGACCTGTATGGAACAGAAGTCAACAATTTTGCTTCGGATTTTGTTCGTGAATATTTTCAATGGGTGGGGGAATGGGCATGCAAAGAATTAGGAACAGAAGTAACGGTGAAGCCATGGTCTGCTATAAGAAATGAGCAAATAAGAAGGTATGATGATCTCCGAACAGAGATTGATAAGAATTTCAAACGGTGGGTAAAAGAAGGGGAATATAGGACTGCAGTAGGAGTTGCAAGAAGATTTAGTCCAGAAAGAGCAGAAGAAAGTGCAAGGAGGTATTGTATCGAGAGATTGGCCGAAGGAAATATCATAAGTGAGGTATATGACCCAATAAAGGTAAGTCTGGTGAAAAAAGAGAAGGATGTTCTAGATGGTCCTCTAAAAAGGGTGTATATCATAAGAAATAGAAAACCGTGGATGGGTGGTGAATAAACATGGATGTCAAAAAATTCATCGATTTGCACGTGCACATTGGGCCTGAAGTGTTGCCCAGAAGGTTTATAGTGAGTAGTCTCATCAAAAAGCAAGAAGGAAAAGTAAGAGGCATAGCTCTCAAAAACCACTTCTATCCAACAATGCCACTCATAAAGGGTGGAAAAAAATCAGAATTGATTCTCATAGGCTCGGTGACGCTCAATAATTATCTTGGAGGGTTGAACGCTGATGCTATTTATGCCTCTGCACAATTGTCAGAAAGGCCTATTATTGTGTGGTTTCCTACAATTAATGCAGAGAATTTCTTGCGAAGGAGCACATATGAAATCCCGTTAGAGTGGGTTGGCAAAGGGTTCAAGTCTCGGTTATCAAAGGAAGTCAAAGGAATCAGAATAATAGACAATCAAGGAAAATTAACAAAAGAAGCAAAAAAAGTCCTTGCTGCAATAAAAGAGAACAATTGTATTCTTGCAACAGGTCACGTATCGTGGCAAGAAGCGCAGGTGTTAGTAAGAGAAGCGAGTAAGGAAGGAATAAAGAAAATAATTGTAACTCACCCTATATATCAGCTGATAGACATGCCTGTCAACGTTCAAAAAGAATTGGCAGAATATGAAGGAGTATTCATGGAGCAAAACTATGCAATGTACACAATTGATAATATTGCTATAGGGAAAATAGCAGATCAGATTAAAAAAATAGGGGCTGAAAAGTGTATTCTTACTTCAGATATGGGACAAGTGAAAAATCCAACTCCAAGTGAAGCGTTAGAAGCCTTTACAGAGTTACTCAAACAACAAGGGATATCAGAGAAAGAGCTGAGGATAATGGGTGAAGAGAATCCAAGAAAGTTGTTAGCATAATCATAGTTAGGTGATGACTGCTTTCAGGCTTGCAATAGCCACTTCCACTTGCTTTTTGTCTGGTTCTTTGGTGGTTATTTTCTGGAACCAGAGTCCGGGTGCGATGAGCGCGCGGAAGAATAATTTGTCTTGATGTTTTGCACCGAGTTTCAGAATTTCATAGGAAATGCCTGCAATCAATGGGATGAACAAAAGTCTCAGTCCAAATTGGATAAGCCAGTGTTCGCTTGTGATAAAGCTGTACACAAAGATGCTGATCAGTAAGACAATAAAGATGAATGCAGTGCCGCAGCGAGGGTGTAAGGTACTAAACGTACGAACTGTTTCAGGGGTGAGTTTTTTTCGCGCCTCATGGCAATGCACTGCCATGTGCTCTGCACCGTGGTATTCAAAGAGTCTTTTTACGTCTTTCAGCTGTGCAATAAGGAGAATATACAAGATGAAAACAACAACCCGAATGACACCATCAAGAATGTTGAAGAGGAGAGTATCTGTGGTAATGAGCTTTGTCACATACAAAGGAAGCACGATGAAGATGCCGATGCCAAGCGCAAAGGAGAAGAGGATGGTCAAAAAGATGCCCATGCCTCCTATTTGTTCTTCTTTCTCCAGTTGTTGATTGCTGCTCCAAGTGATGGCTTTTGTTCCGGTATAGACCATGTCAATGAGTGCAAGAACGCCGCGAAGAAGGAAGATGTGTTTGAATTGCTGAGTGAAAGAGCGTCTCTTGTGGACCTGGGTTTTAATAGAGCCATCGGTGAGCCTGACAGAAACAGCGCTTTTGGCATCACTAATCATGAGCACTCCTTCCACAACTGCTTGTCCTCCAATGGTTTGCATGTAAAAGATGTTTGAAAGAAGGTTTTTAAAGGTTTAGAGGCTTCTGAAAATGATGGCGAAGTGTGATTTGTGTAAGGAAGGTGTGCAAACGACTTTTTTAGAAAAAGTGAAAGGCACATATATTGGTCCGCGAAAGAAGCGGAAGCTCGTCTGCAGTAATTGTCAGAAATCGCAGAATATGCAGGAAATCAAGAAAAAACTTGGCTTACTCTAAGTTCTCAAGGTTTTCAATGTCATCGAGCGCGCTGTCAAGGTCATCAAACTCGCTTTCGTCTTCATTGCTCGGAGGAATATTGCTCTTTGCAACAGTCACCGTGTTTTCTTCTCCGTTTGTTTGAGTTCCTGAATCCTGGTCTTGGCTTCCGCACCCAATAAGGAAGAAGAGGAGTACAATAAGGAAGAATGCAAGATATTGTTTCATGGGGTATCACTTGCTCCAGGAGAAGGTTGGGTATCAGCAGGATCAGTTGCTGGAGGAGGTGATTGTTTGTTTGAAAGGTATGTTTTTGCTTTCTCGATAAACTTCTTCCAGGTGTCTCGTGCATCCTGGAGGGCATCTTTCCTCTTGTCTTTGGTGTCTGCAAGTCTGAATTCTCGAATGGCTTCTTCTAAATCAGTAATAGCGTTAATCACAAGACTTTCAGGAACGCCTCTTTGCATGAGTTTTTGGGCGCGGAGTTCAAGATGGTAAATGCGCAGGGCAATAGCAGAGTGTGCTCGGTCTTTGAGTTGTTGGGCGCAGGTTGCTCGTTCTTCTCCAGTTTTCTTCTTGCATGCCTTCACTTCATCGTCGACTGTGGTTATTCCTAATTTTTCTCTCAAGCATTTGCCTCGTTCATTTCGATCGGGAATGTCCCAGCAGGGGCGTACTGTTGTGTATCGTTGAACGCACTGCGTTTCTTGATCATCTGCGAGGGTTCTGCATTCTTCAGGAGTATTGACACTTTCTTTGCCTTGGTTCTGGGCACGAACACGCTCTAAAATCCGGTCGCGCATCTTATTTCCTTTTCCAACAAGAGTTTTTGCTTGTGCAGCTGCAGGTGCTTTTTTCATTGCTTTTTCTGGGGAAGGGTCTTTGTCATTCTGTTGGGTGTCTTGTGCAAGAACAACCACAGAGAAAGCTAGGAGAAGGACAAAAAGTAATGCGATACTCTTTTTCATAACGCTTATTAATAGGCACCTGTTTTTATAACTTTCGGGTATGCCGTCGTAGCTCAGCCGGTAGAGCGCGAGCTTCGTAAGCTTGAGGTCGGGGGTTCAAGTCCCTCCGACGGCTTTGAAAGATTTTTGGTAAATGATAAGATACATTTATAAATAAGTTATACTTATGTATCATAAGAGTGATACTATGGCAATTCAGGTAACCATCAAAAAGTGGGGAAATTCGCTTGCAGCGATATTTCCAAAAGAAGTAGTAGAGAAAGAACATCTTAAGGAAAATGATAAAGTGTTTGTGGAAGTTGTAAAACCTGCAAATTTGAAAAAAATGTTTGGTTCTTTAAAAACAAAGATGAGTGGTCAAGCATTTAAGGATATGGTGAAGGAAGGATGGGAATAACAACCTATTTTTTTGATACTTATAGTTTTCATGAGATTATTGATGGGAATCCAAAGTATGCTTCTTTTATTGTAAATATTGGGATTGTAACAACAAAATTGAACTTAATGGAGTTATATTATGGATTATTAAGAAGGCTTGGGAAATCAGCAGCAGAAAAAAGTTATGACAATTTAGTAAAATATACGATAGAATTAGATGATGATACAATCAAGCAGGCAATGGAGTTCCGTATGCTACAAAAAAATAAAAAATTTTCTTATATTGATTGTATAGGGTATGTTCTTGCGGAAAAAAACAATATAAAATTTTTGACAGGTGATGAAGCGTTTCGTGGTTTGTCAAATGTAGAATTTGTGAAATAACAAGAAACATTTATAAAAGAAAATAAGCTTCTGTTTCTCAATGCGGGGGTCGCATAGCCCGGTCAATTGCGCAGGACTTAAGATCCTGTGGGTTAGTCCCTTCGGAGGTTCAAATCCTCCCCCCTGCATGGAATTTTTATAATCATAATAGAGATCATTTTATATAAGATCATTTTCTCGACGATGATATGGAAGTGGTTTTAAGTATGGTACATCCGTATACATACAAGTTGCAAGATGGGAATTTAATGCTGGGACCTGTTGCAGAGTTTCAGGAGAGGGATAAAGTGCTTTCCAATGTGGTAAATCACGCGCTTGACAGAGGAGTTCAAGTGGTGTGTCATTGGTTGCAGCATCCAGAATCAATTGAAGGTGCAATAGAGCAAGTTACATTTAGTGTAGATCCTCTCTTTGCATGGACAAAAGATCAAAGAATGCATCATGTGGTGACTTCAAAATATGGAGTTCCTATTCCTGATAATCCTCCAGGAAACATTTCTCAGAGAAGCTGGGAGAACTTAAAAAAATATTTTACAACCCAATCAAAACTCAGGGAAGTAATGGGAAATCCTGATATGATTATCTTTGTTGGCGGATTGTTAGAAGCATGTGTGACAAGTGCGATGGGATATCATCATCAGTATGATCGAAGAAAAGGACAAAGAGTCGCATATATTCCTGAATTATGTGTGTCTCTTGATCAAGAACAAAGAAGAATGTTTGAAGGTGAATTAGAAAAGATTGCAATAGAAAGAGTGAATTGTGCTGAAGCGCAAAGAATGTTCATGAACGGAAATACTCTTGGCATGTAAAGGAAAAGCATAAGAAGTTTATACACATATGAAATGAAGGGAAAATGAAAAAGGATGTGCGTGAAGATCAGTGGAAAAAGAAATTAACTGCAGAGCAGTTTCGAGTGTTGCGAAAAAAGGGAACGGAAATTCCGTTCACAGGAAAATATTATACATTAAAAGATAATGGAATGTATGCATGCGCTGGCTGCGGTCAAGAATTGTTTTCGTCAGATGTAAAGTTTGAGTCCGGCACTGGCTGGCCGAGCTTTTCCCAGCCTCTCACAGAGAAGAAAGTGCTGTTAAAAGAAGATAACAGTTTGCTGATGCGTCGAATGGAAGTGGTGTGTAGCAAGTGTGGCGGTCATCTTGGTCACGTGTTTGAGGATGGCCCGCAACCGACTGGAAAAAGATTTTGTATTAATTCTGCTGCATTAGATTTTAAGAAGAAAAAATAGGAGGATAAAGAATGTTGTCCATCGTGATCGCTTCAAAGAATTCTTCTGATTTGGAAAGGTGTAAGGCAAGTATTGCAGAGACAATTGGTGTTCCGTATGAAATAATAGTAACTGAAAATAGTGAAGGAAAAATTCCATTAACAAAAGTGTATAATGATGGTGCACAAAAAGCAAAATATGAAACTTTATTATTCGTGCATGAGGATGCAGAATTTAAGAAGAAGGAGTGGGGGAAAAAGATTATTGAAACGTTCCGGCGAAAAGATATAGGATTAATAGGTGTTGTTGGTTCAGTCTATTTTCCAGAGAATGGTGCATGGGCCTCTCCAGGAGTGCCTTTCTTGAGGGGGCGCATGATTCATCCATCAAGGAATATTGAGATTGATCAGATTGACTTGTTCTCTGAGGAAATGGGTGATTTTGAGGTGGTTGCAATTGATGGGGTGTTTATGGCGACACGGAAAGAAATTGTGGAAGAAATACCGTTTGATGAGCAAACATTTAACGGCTTCCATTTTTATGATGCTGACTTTTCTCTGCGTGTCGCGCAGAGGTATAAGGTGATTGTAACGACAGATATTTTGTTGAAGCATTATTCGCATGGGAAGCATGATGAAGTCTGGAATAAATATAAGGAAAAGTTTGTGCAGAAGCATAAAGCAATCCTGCCATTCACGAACCAGAAGGGAAAGCCAGATTGGAATCATATAAAGGAGTGGCGGGTGAAGTATTTGTTGTATAAAAAAGAGGGAAAGCTGGTTTCAAAACAGTAGATAGGAAAGTAAACTGATTTAAGAGATAGGATGGCTCTATTAATAAAATTTTATCTTTAGTTCTCAGCAATTTTTAAGAAAATTTTAGAGAAGATTGAATTTGGGTTGTGATTTTGTAAAAATAACTAGAAAACAAGAGAGTTCCAACTAGAACCATTCTATAACTTAATAGAAAGAAC
>ERZ1292623.3073-Hain-H51-01um-R1-3073-length-14487-cov-5_pt1 | contig 14487 bp, 13 predicted proteins | sample MGYA00564398_ERZ1292623 | MGnify/ENA primary metagenome ERZ1292623 (study PRJEB36523, sample SAMEA6512633) | groundwater metagenome | collected 2019-01-07 | study: AquaDiva: Metagenomics assemblies of 32 groundwater samples
AACCGTCGGCATTGTACGCATGCTCAATTGTGGACAAAACACTGCTTTTGAAAAAGTAGAAAAAATACTGAACTATACTCCAAAATCTATCCAGTTGCTGAACGATATTGTAGTCTTAGATAAGGATGCGGCAACTCAAAAATTAAAACAAGCAGGATTAACCTATCTGGAAGCAGCAGGCGTGCTAGAATATACCCATTGCGACAATCCCCCTGAAGATTACTATATCACTTCAGAAGACATGATTGGAAAAGCAGGAGTGTGGGGACATTTCGGCAGTTGGGATTTTACCAGAGCAGCCATGTATCAAAAGACCAAGAAACTAGAGAGGAATGAAGCAATCGCTCTCCTAACCACAGAATTCGAAGTAAGCAAGGAAGAGGCAGAACAATTGCACGCAGAGATAAAATCGACTGACGCAGATAAATGGATTGCGCCATGGCCAGGTTATCCTTCTAAAATAGAAGAATGTGAAGAACTTTCTGAAGACAAGCTTCGTTGTCCTGGTTCAGTTCAAGGTAAGAATTTCATCGTTAATATCGATTTGACCGATCATACTGCAAAATTTGATACCCAAGGAGACGTTTATCCTCATTCCATGGTGTATGTAACCGAGAAAGAAATTGTAGAAAATAAATTTTCAGGTACTACGTCCAGCTTCTCTGTAATACTGATCCCTTTTCAAACCGACTATGTATTACTTGCTGCCGATCCGCTGCAAGCCAACAGCATCTTTGCTCAACTTTATTTCTTACAGGGACACGGCCTGAAATGTTTCAGCAAGTTTGGTGACGTGCAAAATTTTAATGGGGGAAGAATAATTACCTGGAAAATGGATTATTCCTGTCAGCAAGAGAATAATACTTTTTTCGCTAAAGAAATAAATCAATCAATAAAGAGTGATGTTAGTACTTAGATTACTTCACAACAAATTTTATAAAGCAACCCTAGTTCTGAATTATAGTGGTTTATTCATGACAGAACAGCATTCTAAAACAGAACATCCAAGCAATTCAGAGGATGAAATTATAGATTTATCCAAACTAAAGCAAAAAGTAAAAGGATTCCTCAAGAAGGGAAAAAATGAGCATACTGAAGTTACGCCAGAGCATTCTCATCATTTACCTTCCCATACTGTAAAACAATCCGACGATTCCCTGTCTTTTGATTTCAAACAAATTAAAGGTACGGCAAAGAAGCATGCCAAATGGCTTATCCCCTTGCTGTGCATTTTCATTGCCATATTCGCCTCTGTATATCTGCGGACCATGCCGCAACGCATGCCGATTGCCGACCAGTGGGCGGAGAATACAGTTGCTAATTATTATCAAGAATTAATCAAACAACAAATCAACCAGCAATACCAGCATTTGCCGGAAGAGATGAGACAATCTCTTCTGGAGAAAGAATGGCAGAATTTTCAGAATCAAAATAAAGATAATTTAGAAGCGCAGAAAGAAACCATTGCCAAACAATATCGAGATAATTTTAAAGACCAAGAAGGAACGCTGTATCTGCTCGGCATTGATCCCTACCACTTTTATCGCCAAACCAAAAATATTCTAGAAAATGGAATTCCGGGAACTGGCTACTTTGAAGATGGAAGCCTTAAAGATGATTACCGGCTTGCTCCTTTAGGCGGAGCAGCAGAATGGATTTTTCATACCTGGTTTGCTGCGAAATGGCATCAATTCCTCAACCTATTTGGCGATTTCCCACTTATGTATACTTTTTTCTTTGTAGGAGTTATCTTTTCTGCACTTACCGTCATTCCAGGATTTTTCATCGGAAGAAAACTAAGTAAAAATAATGTCGGCGGATTTTTTACTGCCTTCTTACTTGCAGTTAGCTCATTTTTTGTATCAAGAACGACTGGAGAAAGTTCCGATACCGACGTATATACTGTTTTTTTCCCAGTACTTATTGCCTGGTTATTCCTAGAAGCGCTGGATGCTAAAGAGAGAAAATGGAAAGTAGTATGGCTTTCGCTGGCCGGGTTTGCTACCGGGTTATTTGCTTTCGTCTGGACCGGTTGGTGGTATATTTTCTTCTTTTTAATTGCCACCCTGGGTTTTAAAATAGTGTACTTAGTAATAATGAGCTGGAGAAATCTGAGGACAGCAGCTACATCGCCGGAAGTTAAAGGTACTCTTTCAACCTTAGTTATGTATCTGGTCTCCTCAGCCGTGTTTGTAACTATCTTTACTTCATTTGGTGCCTTTGTACGCTTTCTGGCCGGGCCTTCGAAATTTATTAACCTTAAAGCAGTAGGCATTTACAATTTTTGGCCAAATATTCGAACTACCGTTGCAGAACTTAACCCCGTTTCTTTCGATCACGTCATCAGCAATCTTGGTGGAAAAGTATTCTTGCTCATTGCCATCGTCGGCATACTTATTTTAGCATTAAGAAAAAACGAACAGGGGAAAAGGGAGCCGCATCTGGCCTTTTTACTCGCCCTGTGGCTAGGTTCTTCTCTCTTTGCCACCACCAAGGGAGTAAGGTTTATATTGCAAGCAACCCCCATCTTTGCTATCGCCGTAGGAGTGTGTCTGGGTTTAGGGTGGCAGTATTCCACACAATTGATTATTAACAAGTTTAAGCACTTCAAGTTTAATCAGAATTTAATTAAGAAAGCAACCAAGATCACCCTTTTTCTGTTGTTTTCTCTCTTGCTCATAAGTCCAGCTAAAGCAGGATATTATCAAGCTCATAATTCTGTTTCCAGCATAAACGATGCCTGGTATAACACCCTGACAAAAATTAAAGAAGAAGCGCCAGAAAACATAATTATAACTTCCTGGTGGGATTTTGGACATTGGTTTAAAGCAGTTGCCGATCGTCCGGTAACCTTTGATGGAGGAACACAGACGCAATGGGATGCATATTGGGTAGGAAAATCCTTGTTGACCACAGAAGAAAAAGCAACCGTCGGCATTGTACGCATGCTCAATTGTGGACAAAATACCGCCTTCAACGAGTTAGATAAAATCATAAATTATACTCCTGAATCGATACAGCTATTAAATGAGATAGTCACACTAGACAAAAATGCGGCAACTCAAAAATTAAAACAAGCAGGATTAACTGATCAAGAAGCAGCAGGCGTGCTAGAATATACTCATTGCGACAATCCACCTGAAGATTACTATATCACTTCAGAAGACATGATTGGAAAAGCAGGAGTGTGGGGACATTTCGGCAGCTGGGATTTCAACAGAGCAGCCATGTATCAAAAGACAACAAAAGTAGAAACAAAAGAAGCTGTAGCTCTCCTAAGTTCTGAATTCAAGCTTAGCGAAGAAGAGGCAGAACAATTGCACGCAGAGATAAAATCGACTGACGCAGATAGATGGATTGCCCCTTGGCCGGGCTATCTTACAGGAACCCAGGGATGCGAAAAAATTTCTGAAGACAAGCTTCGTTGTCCTGGTTCAGTTCAAGGCAATAATTTCATCGTCAATATTGATTTGACCGATCATACTGCAAAATTTGAGACCCAAGGGGATGTTTATCCAAATTCCATCGTGTATGTAGTTGAGGAAGAAATTGTAGAAAAGAAATTTTCCGGCAACACTGCTGGATTTTCTATAGTTCTTATTCCTACTGGAAGCGATTTTGCTTTCCTTGCCGCCGATCCGCTGCAAGCCAACAGCATCTTTGCTAAACTTTATTTCTTACAGGGACACGGCCTGAAATGTTTCAGCAAGTTTGATGACGTGCAAAATCTTAATGGGGGAAGAATAATTACTTGGAAAATGGATTATTCCTGCCAGCAAAAGGCGGGAAGTGCTTTGAGCGCCTCTTAACCCTTCTTCCACAATTTTTATAAGGGCCTTATAGCTAATTGGAGTATGGTAGATAAGGCGAACGAGGTAATTGTTATTCCGGCCTACAACGAAGGAAAAACGATCTTTGAGGTTATCGTTAAGACACAAAAATTTGCTTCCAATATCATTGTCGTAGATGATGGGTCACAAGATAATACTTCAACAGAAGCATCCAAAGCAGGTGCAGTAGTATTGCGACATAAAGTAAATCTGGGAAAAGGCGCCGCTTTGAAAACAGGATGCGATTATGCGGTACGACGAGAAGCTCAAAAAATAATAACCATGGATGCTGATGGGCAACACGATCCTAAAGAGATACCAGTATTTTTGTCAGCCCTAGAACATTATGATGTTGTTTTTGGCAGTAGAAAAACGCCAAAATCCATGCCCGCGGTGTTCAAATTTGGCAATAAAGTAATCACTAAAAGTCTGCAGATCCTTTACGGAGTTACTGTTGAAGACAGCCAATGCGGGTATCGGAGTTTTAGATCTACTGCCTACCCCAGCATACGCTGGGAAGCTACAGATTACTATGTAGAAACAGAGATGGCCATTAGAACTGGAAAAAAGAAAATGAAACATACTACCGTTCCGATAGAAACAATTTATGCAGATAAGTATAAAGGAACAACCGTATTAGACGGAGTAACTATTGTTGCAAAAATGATGGGGTGGAAACTATGGCGTTAAGCACAACCTTTTGGATCCAATTATTGGGCATCATCTTCGGTGCTGGAATGATGTACTTTACTTTCGTTAAATATAAACGCAAAGAATTAAATAAAACTGAATGTATGGTTTGGTTTGTAGGCTGGATCCTGCTCATTGCCCTGGCAACAAAGCCTTCCGCTCTTGATTTTTTCATTGGCCGTCTTAAATTTCATCGCCGCTTAGATTTTTTTGTAGTATTGGGATTTTTCGCCCTTTTAGGGCTGGGTTTTTTCAATTATAGCATCGTTAAAAAGATGGAAATAAAATTGGAAAAGTACGTGCGAAAAGATGCCATAGAGGGAGTGATAGAGAAAAAAAATGAGCAAAGTGCTAAGTAGAATAAATAACCATGAAAATTCTCTTTGTCTGTGAAAATTACTATCCTCACTACGGCGGTGCAGAGGTTCTGTTTAAGAATGTAGCTGAAGGCCTAATTAAAAAAGGAAATAAAGTGGCCATAGTCACTACCTTACTTCCTGGAACTAAAAGATTTGAAGAAATCAATGGCGTAAAAGTGCACCGCGTTTCCTGCTTCAATAGCCGCTACCTTTTTTCTTTTCTCTCTGTCCTCAAAGTCTTGAAGTTAGCTAGAAGAGCAGAGGTAATCCAAACTACTACCTTTAATGGAGCACCACCAGCATGGTTAGCCGCAAAATTAACCAAGAAGCCAATAGCTTTAACTGTCCATGAAGTTTGGATAGGAAAATGGAAACAAGTAACTGGTTTTTCGGGGATAAAAACATTATTGCATGAGTGCTTGGAGAGAATGCTCTATCTCCTTCCCTTTGATAAATACGCCTGTGTTTCTGAGTCAACCAGAAAAGATGTATTGTGCCAAGGAATTGCTCCAGAAAAAACAGCCACTATTTACAATGGGTTTGATTACCAATTCTGGAATCCACGTAATTTTAGTAAAACGGAAGCTCAAAAACTGCGTAAGAAACTTGCTGTAGATAAGAAGTTTGTCTGTTTATCTTGGGGAAGGCCGGGAAGTTCAAAAGGTTTTCAGTACCTCATTAAAGCTGCTCCTCTTCTCCAAAAAAAAATCCCACAAATAGCAATTCTTCTTATGCTCGGTACACCTGAAAAATATAAGAAAAATTATCAGCGCCTTACCCAGTTAGCAAGTAGCTATCCAGAAATAGTAAGAATTATTCCTTCAGTTCCTTATCAACAACTAGGAACAATGATCAGGGCTGCTGATTGTGTGATTATACCCTCGCTTTCGGAGGGGTTTGGATATAATGCTCTAGAAGCGAATGTGATAGGAACTCCGGTAGTTGCCAGCGATGTAGGTTCGCTCCCAGAAGTGGCGTCAGGAAAACATCTTTTTTTTAAAAGCAAAAATCCAGAAGATATGACGGAAAAAATTAAAGCAGTTGCTAAAGGAGAATGGAAATATCTGCCCCTCAAGAAATTTACCTGGGATGCTTGCGTGGAAGCATATTTGAAAGTGTATTCGCAGATTTTAAAAAAATGAATCAATAATTAATATTAAGCATATCCATCATTATCTCACACACTCTTTCCAGGTCTTCATAATAATAGTAGAAATATTTTCCGCAAAATTTTCTTCTGCATTCAAAACAACCGCACCATACTTCTGCCCAGCTGAGAGATATCTGCGCCGCTGCCCTTCCAACTTTTCCCGGGGCTGAACTACTCGTACATCCTTTCCGCCTTTATCCCGCTTCATCACTGCATCGACAGCAGCATCGAGAAGGAAAAGTGTATCCGGCTTAGGGATAGGAAGGATTTTCAAAACTATACTTCGTTCAGAATAAGGATACTGGCCGTATAAATCATAAAAATAACGATCGCAGATTACTAATTCATTCCCGCGCAAATGAGGATAAACCTCTTTCATATAACGCGCCAGAAACGTACCATACATAAACAAAAAAAGCAATTCCTGAAAAAAATCAAAGGATTTTACTTTCTCTTCACTCACCGTATCAAAGATTTTCTTATCCTTTTGTTGAGGGAATAGTTTTCCTAAAAGCGATGGCTTCCAGCCAAAATAATAACCGTATTGTCCTGCAACAAAATGAGTTAAAGGATCATATGCCTGCAGCAGGGCTTCCTTAGTAGTGCTTTTCCCAGCACCATTCATCCCCATCACGCAGAGTAAATGTCCTTTTCTTTTCAACGAAATTTTCCGTGCGCTCGCGCGTAAGACTTTCTTCAGCAAAGCAAAAAAAAGAAGCGGTTCCTTTCTTAACCTACCACCATAAGCATTTAATATTATTCTAACCTTAAGAGAAAACTGAGGAAGAAACTGATAAAATGACTTCTTCCAGCCGAACTGCGCCAGCTGTTCATTAATATAATTCCAGTCCTTCGCTTCTTGTTTGTACTTTTCCAACAGCTTCCGATTATATTCTTTAACTTTAAAATTTTCAAACAAAGCATGCGCGCTATGGATCAACAGCGAGTCTTCAGGAGAAGGTATAATTCCCTGTGCACGTTCAAAGATCTTCTCTTTATCTAACACTCGTACGCCATGCCAGGCCACTTCCCGATGCAGATGAACCGCAGAAACAATTTTTCCATCAAAGAAGAGGTACATTTTCTTGTACTTCTCCACAGATTCATCCATATACAAAACATATCCTTCACCGTCTAAAAGTCGAGAAGCATGATTATAATCCTCATTCTTTCTGAAGAGTATATCTAAATTTTTATTCTGCCCTTCCAGGATATGTTCGCATTTAAAGAGCAGATACGCGAGTCCTGCTTGATCAAATAGGCCGAGAATTCGTCTAAGCTCAACGGGTATTTTAGCAATTATTTTCATAGTATTGAATTATAGATTTCCTCATGCTTTTTAAGAAATATTTCTTGTGAAAAATATTTCTCTGCTGTTTTACGGCAATTTTTCTGATATAAAGCATAATTTTTCTTAATTTCAGCAATGGCCTTAAGTAAGCTTTCTTTATTTGGCTCAAATACTACTCCACATTTTTCTTTGGTAACTATTTCAGCAATGCCGGTCTGGGATGATACCAAAACCGGCTTTCCCGCCGCTAAACTCTCAATGGCAGAAGTAGGCATAGTCTTGAGATATTCATCCAATTGAAGATACGGAATAATAGTACAATGAACTTGAGCATACCGAAAATTCATGTCCGTATGAATTTTGTTTTCAAAGCTCATATTTTTAAATCGTTTATTTTTCATTTTTTCTTGGAAGAGATGATATTCTCCACTGCGCCATAAAAATATGATCTTAGTATTCTGCAAAAATTGATCAGCTCCTAATAAAAAATAAATTCCTCGTCGGTGAAGATACCGAACTTTCGCCGGACAACTGGCATTAAGAATAGTAAAAGTCTTGGCCGTGGCTTTATGATAGGAAAATTGCTGCAAATCCACCGGTGGATAGATCACTTTTATCTTCCGTTCCTGCACCCCTGCTTCTACTAATTTTTTTTTCTGCAGCGCTGATTGGACAATAAGGGTGTTAATCCTGGAAAGATACTTTATCTTTTTCTTTATCCGCTCTTTACCAAAAAAATTTGCAGAAGTTAAAATAGTTTTCTTCGTGCTAAAAAAAGGTAGATAGGGCCGATCACATAGGGAAGTGTAGATATGCACGATTTTATTTCTGGAAAAGAAAGATAATGGGATAATTCCCAGAAAGTAATACAGAAAATGATACGAGAATAAGTGAAAACTAAATCTTAATTTGTGATAGCCATCTAAGTGTAAATCATGAATGTTTCCTTTAAAATGCGCCGCTAATAAAGCAACTTCCTTTGAGGTAGCTTCAAATTTCGGTCTAAAGCGTTGAGTAAGATAAAGTAATGTTTTCATGGTTGATTATTTTGATTATGTTGTCGTAAAGAAATATATTGCATCGCTAAAGTCCCCACCCAAAATAGATTCCCAAAGAGAGCATAGAACCACAGGAAGATTTCAATCTGATCGGAAAGAACAGCAATAGCTAACAGGGGAAAAAACAAGGCTGAACCATAGAGGTAACGCACTTTATCAACCATGGTACCAGAAGCAATAGGGGTTGGATTATGTTTAGTAATTTCAAACTTATAAAAATAGACCAAGAGGTATTGTAAAGGATAGGCTAGCATCGCTAAAGAGCCTATTACAAACAAGGAAGGATTGCCTTCTCCGTACAACAGGGAAAACAATAGAAGCGGAGTAATGATAAACCCGCCCGCGCCGTCTAACCAATGCCCTTTCACTGATTTTAACTGTTTTACTCTGGCGATGTTGCCGTCAACACAATCAAATATAACATATAAGGACGCAAAGATCACTCCCAGCACTTGATTCATAAAACCGCCGCGAATAAAAAAAGCAGCGCTCACTGCAGCCAGGAAAAAAGAGAATACACTTACTTGATTCGGAGTTATGCTAGTATACTGTATCAGCAACCGCGAAGGAAGACGAGAAAGAGGGCGCACCAGATAGCGCATCGTATACTCATCTCCTTCTTTTTTCAATCCTGACAGGTCTCCAGCAGATTTGGAAGTATTCATCTTCATTGCGTAGTATCTAACCTCAAAAAATAATTATAATAAATAAAAAACATCATGACTAAAAAAATTACTCCTTCTTTCGTACACAGGCAATGTATTCAAAACTTTCATTGTCAACATATTTAAAAGAGACATGGCCAACGTCATCAACTTCAAAAAGTCCCTGCAGAAGAGACTTAAATTTATCTTCTGACTGCGGGCAGTAACAAAGCCGCGGCTCTTCTTTTCCACTGTTCCCCCTATATTCATATATTTCATCACCCACTAATCTTGCGTGTTTAGAGAAGTCACTCCCTGGTCCGTTTATATCTATGAGCATTTTTGCGCCTGGCTTTAAAACTCTGTTGAATTCCTGTAAAAGCCATTGAATTCTTTCTCTAGTTTCCAGCAAGGAAAGAACGCTCAGGCAGACCACATAATCAAAGGAATGATCAGGATACGGAAGTCGATCTGCATGCACATCAAACACGGTAAGATTCGCCCTTGATTTTAAATCCGGTCGCTGCGCCAACTTTTGTTCAACAATGCGCTTAGCTTCAGGAGAGGCTTCTATACCTTCTACCTGATGGCCGCACTCCAGCATGTGCAGAAGATTAACTCCTACCCCAAAACCGTAATCGAGAACCTTGCCCTGCTTTTGCTTGAAATACCAGCGCTCTAACCGCACCAGATCTAAATTGGGGTATTTTTTATCGTACCCTTTTCGATAAATATCATCATACTTATCCTTATTCACTTTTACAACCAATTCTGTCTTCATAGTGTTCACCTCAAATATCAGTATCCTCTTTCTTTATCAACAATATTAATCAACGGCCGATCGTGTATAAATCTATCGATATTCAACATAATATTTTCATAGCGGCGAGTAAAATTATTGTCCGACATCCCTGCTAGATGCGGAGAAATAACTACATTTCGAAATGAACGTAAAGGATGATCCACAGGAAGAGGCTCAGGATCAGTTACATCTAATCCTACTCCTCGAAATTTTCCATTTTGAAGAGCTTCCAACAATGCTTCTGTTTGCACTAATCCTCCGCGAGACACATTCACAAAATAGGCAGTATCTTTCATGGCTGCAAATTCTCTTGCTCCGAAAGTTCCTTTACTTTTTACGGTAAGAGGAGCGGCGCAAATAACTACGTCAGCCTGAGGCAATATCTCTACCAGTTGCTCCGGCATATACACTTTTTGCAGCATGGTGAGGTAAGGAATATTTTCATTGTTTACAGCAAATACTTTCATCCCAAACGCCGCCAGTTTTTCCACGATAAGCATACCGATGCCCCCGCAACCCACTACTACTGCAACTTTATCCCGCAGTTCAATAGGCCGAGGAGTAGCAACATCCTCATCGCCAGTCATAGTTAAATGAAGATTTCTGGTAAGCGTAAGCAGCAAGGCCAGAGCATGGTCGGAAACGCCCGGCCCTTGCAGAATTTTCCCATTGGTAAAAATAATAGAACTTTGCACCAATTCAGGAATTAAATAATGCTCTATTCCTGCACCAGTAGCATGAACCCAGCGAAGCTTGCTGGCTTTCCGCAATAACTCAGCAGTCAATACTTCGTCTAAAACGGCGCGATCAGCGCTGATAAGAGCATCGGCAGTAGATATAGTTTCATGAACAGTATCTCGAGTTACCGAAATCAACTCGGCAGTAGGGAAGCGAGATTTCAACGTCTCCATCTGGCTGGGAGTAAAACCTAACAGAGCAAGACGTTTATAATGGGCATCCATAGCCTTAAAACAGGCCATTTATTTATAAGCATTATCGAACTTGAATACAGGTTGTATTAGGCGATTGGGGATCGTAGACAGAAGGAATAGTATCTTAAAAGAAAAAATTCTGAGAGCCAGTTATCTCCGCGCGTGCAGAACCAGCTAGTTTTCGCCTAGTGATTCTTCTTTTTTAAAAATAATCTTAAGCTGTTCCTTAAGTTCAGGAAGATCTTGTTTGAGAACGTTCCAAACTTTATCTAGCTTTACTTCAAAATATGCATGAATGAGAACATCCCTCATACCTGCGATCTTTTGCCAAGGGACTTCAGGATATTTGCTTCTAAAGGAAGTAGGAATATTTTTAGTAGCCTCTCCTATAATCTCAATTTGCCTGACAACTGCGCTTTGCCGCAGCAGGCTTTTAAAAAATTTTTCTTTGGATACATTTTTTGTAAAACTCTCGATATTTTTGATACTTCCAAGTATGTCCTCGACATACAATAGGACATCTCGCTTCATATAATTTTAACCTCTTCTCTTAAAATCTGTTCCCTAATTCGTGATTTAATAACGTCATACTCGACTAAATCAACTTTTCTTCGTAGCAGTTCTTCTAGTTCAAGTTTTATACCTACAAAGTCCAGAAGGCTTTTTCTTCCTCCAAGTCTTATGAGGATATCGATATCACTGCTTTTTTTCATTTCCCCTCTTGCAGCAGATCCAAATATTCCCGCCTTAGTAACCCCATTCCTTTTTAGGATAGGCACAGCTATCCTAGCGATCTGTTTTACAGTCAGTTGTTTGGGTATAGTTTTTTTCTTTACCATGACGATAATTAATATTTACTTCTATATAAATTATTTGTGCATTCCTAAGCTTTGTACGGCATTTGTACCAACACAAAATATTTTAGTTCAATAAACAATATAAAGGAAACATCAAAGACAATGCCATGGCCATCCTAAACTCCACCTATGCCCCTATTTACGGCGAGATGGAAGAAATAGCCCTGAACTGGTACCAGCGCAAGGTCTTGGATGGAAAGAGTTTTGCTGATCTATTTGAATTTGAAGGGCTTCCGTTAGGCTGGTTCTATGAGCGCATGTTCTTTCTGGTAATGATGCCCAAGCAGCTTAATATGTACGATCTTCTTAAACGAAAAGAAAAACTTACTGCTACACAAAAAATAGAGTTTAGCCTCTGGAGTTCATTACTTCCAAAGTTGATCTCTTTAAATGAGAAACGAAAAAGATCCATTGTCAAGTCTCAAGCTCATAAAGCTTCTTCATCGCAGCAAAAGGCGCTCTTTCTTACTTATACCAATCAGTTGGAAAAAGATGGAAAAATCTACCGTCTTCAAGAGATAATTGATGAACTAACCAACAGAAATAACTTAGTTCCTTTTCCCATCGTAATCGATCCTTTTTCCAGTAAAAAGTACCAGATATTAAAAGATAGAAACAGTATCTACCAGTACAGCGATACAGAAATTATCCAGAAAGCGAAAGCGAAAGCAAAAGAACTGTATCAGAGAATACAAAGTTTATCTGAAGAGCAAAAGGAAAGAATTTTCTCGCTGGGGGAGAAAAATTTCTGGCCGTATTGTAAATATCTGTTTCATTTTCATTTTTCTCAAGAGATGCTTTTCCAACTGGCCTTTCATTATTATGTATTTGATAAAATCATCCGCCAGGAAAAGATTACCTGCGGCGTGCTCACCTCTCCCGGGAGCAGTGTGGAGAAATGTTTAATTGCCACGGCCAAGAATAACCATATCTCTGCTCTAGTTATTCAGCATGGAATTACTGATCAGCCTATCAACAATGCCGGCAGCGCTCATTATGCAGTGTTTGGAAAACATAATCAAAAACAATTTATGAATTGGGGCATTGCCAAGGAACAGGTCCATATCACTGGGCCAATTATATACAACGATATTTCTAAATACAAAAGAAAAAAGCCTCAACAGAAAACCAAAGAAATTCTTATTACTACGCAAACCTTAATTGAAGTAAATTTAATTCCAAAGGAGATCTATTTCCAATGTTTTAAGCAGATTATTGCAACTCTGCAAAATATTCCTGAGGTGCATATTACCATCAAAACTCACCCCCGAGAAATTCATCATCAGGAATACGACGCCTTAGTTAGCGAAAAAGTGTCTACTAACCATCTCAAGGGAAATGAAAATCTGTACACCTTATTATCTCAGTGCGATCTTTTAATAAATTTTTACGGAACCAGCACCGTTTTAGAAGCAGCTATCCTCGATAAGCCCTGCCTGACTATTGATCTTCCTAATCTTACCCAAAATTTCTACCAAGATTATGATCCTTCGTACAGGATTAAATATAACGATAAGATACAAGAAAAAGTGCAAGAACTGTTAGAAAACCCTTCTTTGTTGCAAGAGAAACGAGAGAGGCTGGTAAAAGATTGGTGTTATATCGTGGATGGAAAAGCCCATCAGCGAGTTGTTGACGTGATTGAGAAGTTGAGTGGAAAAAAATAACGAAGGAATTTATCCAATAAACACTGCATCCACAAACTTAAACATCTGTACTCCTTCTCTAAACTCTCCTACTTGTGAAACATTAATCTTTCCCTCAAGATTATGCAAAATCAAATCCATAAAATTAGCTCCACTATTATAAGCTAAAGGATATCCCCCGCCAAAACGAGGATTTATCTCCGACACTACAAAACCATGCTCAGTCTCAAAACAATCTAGATCTATCGGCCCTACTAATCCTAGTTTAGAAACAACCTCCTTGCATAACTCCATCAGTTCCTTATTCTTAACCCCTATAGCCTTGTCCGTTTCCCCTGACCTCATAAGTATTTTCTTCTTCGGAAAAACCTGGATCACTTCCCTGCTCTGAAAATCTGCATACACATCAACTCCCCATTCTTGGCCAGTCACAAAAGGTTGAATCATCATTCCCGGCTCTTTAGAGAAAGCCATGCGCAACTGTTCCAGGTTATCAACTTTCGCCAAACCTATGCTGGCGCTTCCTTTGCGCGGTTTTAAGAACAAAGGAAAGCACAACTCTCCCAAATCTAACTTCTCCTTTACTTCTTCCAAAGAAATAAAACTAGGAATGCTCCTAAAACCATGTTCCAGCAAAAAAGTATGCAATACATATTTATCAAAACAAATCTCTACTGCCTCTTTCCCAGAGACCAGAGGAAAAATGCCTGCTGCTTTTAACCGATCATAATTCTCAGCAAGTATAGACAATTCTGGATCGATTACCGAGAGAACAGTGTTTATTCCATTCTCTTTACAGAGACGGATGATCGTATCAATATAATCCTGATGACTAAAAGGAGGCACCATAAAACTCCCATCTGCGTCATATAAAGCCGGCGCCGTCGGACTGCAATCTGCCGCAAAGAGTTTTCCTCCAGATTTCGAAAGACTTTCTTTAAAATAGCGCACCAGTAAATTTCTTCTTCCAGCGCTTAATAATAACATATTCATGATCTCTTCCCTAAACTCTTTTCCAGTAATTGTTTGTTATTGTAATCTAACTTCAAAATAGCATTATAAATCACATCTGCCGCCGCGCCATTTCCAAAAGGATTTTTCACCGTAGTTAATTGTCGTGCAAAGTCCTGATCATATAATGCTTTTTTGATTGCCTTTTTTATTTCCTCAACTTCATAACCGCAGCTAATGACATTACTCGTTCTTCCTCTTCCTTTCTGCCTGTTTC
>ERZ1292623.3074-Hain-H51-01um-R1-3074-length-14482-cov-4_pt1 | contig 14482 bp, 12 predicted proteins | sample MGYA00564398_ERZ1292623 | MGnify/ENA primary metagenome ERZ1292623 (study PRJEB36523, sample SAMEA6512633) | groundwater metagenome | collected 2019-01-07 | study: AquaDiva: Metagenomics assemblies of 32 groundwater samples
AAGAATAATTTTTCCTTCGCGCGAGTGATTGCCACATAAAAAAGCCGGCGTTCTTCTTCCTGCTCCTCGCCGTAGCTTTGGGCGGAGACAGGACTGTCATCATGTCTTTGGTGCGGGAAGAGTCCATCTTCCAGTCCGGTGACGAAAACATACTTAAACTCCAGCCCTTTTGAGGCATGCACGGTCATCAATTTTACTGCGCTTGTTTTTTCTTTTTTTTCTTCTGTTATGAGCAATGAATCTTGGTCTGACGCCAAAGAAGCGTCTTCTAAAAGCTTTTCCACTCCTTTGCCATTTTCCAAATTGTTATATTTTAGCGCCAGAGTTGCGAGTTCTTTTATGTTTTCCAGTCTTTCTATATCTTCTTCGGCGCCAGATGAAAGTTCTGCTTCAATACCTGACTTTTTCACTACGAATTTTATCACCTCGCTTGTTTTTGAATTATAAATTTTTTCTTTTACCTCTTCCAGTATTTTGTAAAAATTATCAATTTTAATTTTCATTTTTATCGGCAGACTTTCTTTTTCTCCGGCAAAAATTTTAATTAAGGTGACTTTTCCAATGCCTCGCGCGGGAAAATTTATTATTCGTTTTATATCGGAAAGACTGTCTCTATTTAGCGCCGCGCGCAAATAAGCCAAAGTGTCTTTAATTTCTTTTCTTTCAAAAAACTTAACACCTAAAACTTGATACGGGATATTATATCGAAGCATTGCTTCTTCTAGAGCTCGAGATTGGAAATTGGCGCGATAAAGAATAGCAATGCTGGACAACTTCACGAGTTCTCCTTCCTCGGGGTCGCTGTCTGTGCCTGCTGGCACAGCGCTGCCTCTCGGCCCGTCGGCCTGCGAGACACCCCGCAGTAGAACTTTCTTTTTTCCCGCTTTATTCGGCATCGTGCAAGGAGGAAGAGATGAAAAATTAAGAAAAAAATCAGCAAAATTTATTGGCTCGCTAGCTTTTGATGGTTTCGGCATTGGTGGATCGTTTGCGAAAGTTGACATGTCTTCCGCGGTAAAATGGGTGAACGAAATTCTGCCGGAAGAAAAGCCTCGCCACTTGCTCGGCATCGGGGAGCCGGAAGATTTATTTATGGGGATAGAAAACGGCGTAGACCTTTTTGACTGCGTTTCGCCCACGCGTCTGGGACGGAATGGCACGATTTATACCAAAAACGGGAAGATAATTATTATGAATACAAAATATCGGAATGATTTTTCACCAATAGAAAAAGACTGCGAATGCTATACTTGTGGCGGGAAAAGGTCAGATCTTAAAGGAGCCCAAGGTCTGACCTTGAGGAGCCAAAGATATAGTAGGGCGTATGTGGCACATCTTTTTCACGGCAAAGAAATGCTCGCCGGTACCCTTGCCTCGATTCACAATCTGTATTTTATAGTTAATCTAGTCAAAAAAATCCGTCAGTCGATAATAGATGACAAATTCTTCGAATTCAAAGAAGAATTTCTAAGAACTTATTTAAAAAACTAAGTAGGCTGATTTTGTTTAAAATAATTTAATTTTGCCTGTAAATTTAGGTAAAAATATGCTATAATTAAGTGATGAAAGCAGTCATGCCACAATCTGTCAAAGCCTGTTTATGGTCATATGATACCGATATGATTGACCTTTCTGTGGTTGCGCATCGCGCGCGAGTCATTCAAAATGTTTTAAATCGTGGTACTAGCGAGGCTATTTCCTGGCTTCGTGAAATGTTTTCTGAAAGAGAAATCGCGGAAACGATAGAAAAAAGCAGTAGTTCCGACTGGAGCAAGCAATCTTTAGCCTTGTGGTCGCTTATATTTAACATTCGTCCGACGAGGGAGGGACGATTTAGGTAATATGGATTTACACTGGAACATTTTGGATGATAAAAGACGAGCCGTTCTTCCACTCTTCAAAGATTTTTCGAGTGATGGATTTTATCTGGCTGGTGGCACAGGACTTGCCTTGCAGCTTGGTCATCGGGATAGTGTTGATTTTGATTTCTTTAAGGAAGGCGATTTTGACACCGATCTTTTAGTGGAAAAAATCCTGAAAACCTTTAGTTCAGATAAAGTGGTCATTACTCAGAAAGAAAAAAATACAGTTTCTTGTTTAATTAATAGCAGTATTCAACTTAGCTTTTTCGGTTATCATCATTCTCTTTTAAAACCACTAATAAAAACTGACCATTTTGATATTGCTTCTGTTGTTGATATTGGTTGCATGAAACTATCCGCCATTACCAGTCGTTATGTGGAGAAGGATTATGTTGACTTATATTTTATTTTGCAAGATTTGCCGTTATCGGAATTTTTAGAAAATTTTGTGGAAAAATATCCGAATTTTGATAAAACTTTGATTTTAAAATCGCTTGTCTACTTTGACGACATCTTAGAAGAACCGATTTTGTTTAAAGAGGGTCATAATGTTTCATTTGAGACAATCAAAATTTTTTTACAGAAAACAGTGAAAACTTATTTAAAATAGAAAAGCTTTACTTTTGTTTTTACATGTTATAATAAAACTCATGAAAAAAAGTAAAATAAATAAACTTTCTCCAGCTTTGAAGCGACTTATTGTGTTAGATGATAACAAGTCCAAAGGCGCCCTGAGCGAGAATGTAAAAAGAAGTTCCGCGCCGGTCAGCCAGTTTGCCGAAAAGACCCTGATGCATTGTAACGGCGGTTCGACTATGCAGGCGGCGCTATGGTTGAAAAATCATTTAAAGAATGGAGGTAAGTTGGTGATTACTTTAGCGGGGGCCTTGAGCTCCTTCGAAGTCGGGGTGATGCTGGCTGAACTCATTCGTCAAAACAAAGTGCATTTGATATCGGCCACTGGGGCGAATCATGAAGAATCATATTATCGCTACGTTGCCCATTCACATTACGCCAACATTCCTCGTTACACCGAGCTGACTCCCGTCCAAGAAGCTGAATTGCGGGATGCAGGCTTAAGACGAATCACCGATACATTTTTGCCGGAAGACGAGTCTGTCCGCATCATGGAACCGCATCTTTTAAAAATGTGGAAAGAAGCGGAGAAAAAAGGAGAGAAGCATTTTCCGCATGAATACTTCCGCAGGCTTTTTGCCGAAAAATTAATCAAGCCCGATCCGAAGGCGAACCCGCTCGATTGTTGGGCTTACGCGGCTTATGAGAAAAACATTCCGATCGTTGTGCCGGGTTTTGAAGATTCCACTATGGGCAATATTTTTGGGAGTTATGTATACAATGGTCCGCACAAGAAGAAAGGCGATACAGTACTCGATGGCAATATTATGAAAACCGGTTTGGAATATTTTCACCTGATGTATGACTGGTATATGAAAGAATCTAAAGACGTGCCTATCGCATTCTTGCAATTAGGTGGGGGTATAGCCGCAGATTTTCCTATTTGTGTTGTTCCTTCTCTGAAGCATGATCTGAAACTACATGACAAGGTCAGAGATTGGGCAGGGTTCATTGAGATAGGTTCTTCACCGATGTCTTACGGCTCTTACTCGGGCGCTGGCGGTAAAGAGAAAATAACTTGGGACAAGCTTTCTACCAAGAGTTACTATCAGATTATCCAGAGCGATGTTACGCTGGCTTTTCCTTGGATTGCCGCGGTGTTGCTTGGTTTGTAAAATGTGCTTGGCAAATAATAAAACGGCCTCCTTTTTATTTGTGCGACAGTGTGTTATAATTGGGTGGTGAAAGTAGTAATACCACAATCTGTCAAAGCCTGTTTATGGTCATATGATACCGATATGATTGGTCTTTCTGTGGTTGCGCATCGCACTCGGATCATTCAGAACATTTTAAACCGCGGTACAAGTGATGCGGTTGCTTGGCTTCGCGAAACGTTTTCGGAAGAAGAAATTATGAAGGCGATAACAAAAAGTAGTAGTTCCGACTGGAGCAAGAAATCTCTGTCTTTGTGGTCGCTTATCTTTAACGTTCGTCCAGCGAGGGAGAGACGATTTGTGTAATATGAATTTACATTGGAACATTCTTGACGACAAAAGACGTGCCATTCTTCCGCTCTTTGAAGGATTTTCAAACGATGGATTCTATCTTGCTGGCGGCACAGGACTTGCTTTACAACTTGGTCATCGTGATAGCATTGACTTTGATTTCTTTAAGGAAGGCGATTTTGACACTAGTCTTCTGATCGAAAAAATTTTAAAGATCTTTGGTTCAGAAAAAGTGGTTGTTACCCAACAAGAAGAAAACACCATCTCTTGCCTAATTGATGGCAGTATTCAGCTTAGCTTTTTTGGTTATCATCATTCTCTTCTGCAACCAGTTATTAAGACCGACTATTTTGATATTGCTTCTGTCATTGATATTGGTTGTATGAAACTATCTGCCATTACCAGTCGATATGTGGAAAAGGATTACATTGATTTATATTTTATTTTGCAAGGTTTGCCGCTATCGGAATTTTTAGAAAATTTTGTGAAAAAATATCCAAGTTTTGATAAAACTTTAATTTTAAAATCGCTTGTCTACTTCGACGACGTTCTAGAAGAACCGATTTTGTTCGAGGAAAATAAAGATGTTTCATTCGAGACAGTCAAATCTTTTTTACAAAAGACAGTAAAAGAGTATTTTAAATAAAAACTTACCAGTCAGCAAAATAATGGATAACCGCTTTTTCAAATTCAAGAATAAGTTTTTGGAGACCTATTTGAAGTAATGCACACAAACTCTTTACAATTTCTTGACACTTGTTATACTGATTTTTGTCAAGTTTCAATTCGATGAATAAGAAAAAAATCAAAAAACACGGCAAGAACTGGAAAAAATTTTGGAAGCTAGGAATGGAGGAATTCAATACTCAGAATTTTGACGTCAATGCTAGTGGCGAGCTGGTAGTAAAGGAAGGTTACTATCAGTACAACATGATGGATATAGTGAGAAAGTATGGTACAGTCGTCCGCGTATTTTTTCCATTTATCCTTGAAAACAGAGTGCGCGATTTGATAGAACTTTTTAATGCGTACATAAAAATTCTAAACTATAAAGGCAAGTTTTTTTATCATTATGTGATGAAATCCAATCAAAATCGCGACTTCGTTTTGCCGGCAATAGCCGAGGGAGCGCATATAGAGGTTTCCTCGGCTAATGAACTCTTCCTGGTTAAAAGAATGTTGGAACAGGACAAATTTAATCGTAAGATACGAGTTACTTGCAATGGACCAAAGACAGAGCAATACATAAGTTTGATCGAGGAGCTTCGCGGAAAGGGTGTGATAATAATACCGATTATAGAAAATCATCAGGAACTATACAGGCTTGAAAAGTTCAAAGGTGAGGTAGGTGTGCGAGTGAATCTCGACATAAAGGTGGACGCGCATTTTGATAAAAAATATAATCATTTCGGTTTTGACGAAGAAGAGTTGTCTAAGATCGGCAAGATAAGAAATTTATCAATGTTGCATTACCACATTTCCACTCAGAATGAAAAAATAGAAGGATTTATAAAACCTCTCAAACGCGCAGTTGTGCTTTACTCGAAGCTACGACAGCACAATCCGAATCTAGACACCATAAATTTCGGTGGTGGAATGGCTGTGCCTTACGAAAAAAGAAAAAAAATGTTTTCCGTTAAAAATTTGGTCCATAAAATAATTAAGACGGTCAAGAGAGAAAGCGACAAGCTTGGGATAAAACATCCTAACCTTGTTTGTGAATGGGGTAGTTATTTTACAGCTCCGTCTCAGATTACAATCTTTAAAATTTTATGTGAAAAAACTATTTTTAAAAAAGCTGATACTAAATGGTATTTCATCGACGGGTCTTTCATCACACACCTGACAGACACTTGGTCTCCGGTGCGACATAAATGGCATTTTACAACAGCCAACAACTTAAACAGTCGCAGATTGCAGAAAGTTTGGCTGGCCGGATCGACTTGCGACTCCGACGACCGCTATACTGCCTCCGGAAATTATGTTTTACTGCCGAAATTATCCGAAGATGCGCCTGAGTTATATCTTGTGGCTTTTGATACGGGTTCCTATCAAGATACTTTTGAAAATAATCACTGCTTACTTTCTAGGCCCGCGATAGTAGTTTGCCAAAATGGAGAAGTGAAGCTTTCTCGCAAGAGACAATCACCAGAGGATTTAGGCAAGCTTTTTGGTTGGAACGGAGACCATAAATGAAACATAAAAATATTTTTTCTATTTGCATTGCTGCTGTTTTGTTAACGACAAGTTTTTTTATTTTTAGGCATGACCTAAAAATAGACGAGCCGGTGATGGATGAGAATGTAAGTCACATCAAATATGTAAAAATCGCAGGAAAGACACTCAAAACCGAGCTTGCCTTAACTCCGGAGTCTCAAAGCAGGGGGCTTTCGGGCCGAACTTTGTTGAAAGAAGACGAAAGTATGCTCTTTATTTTCAATCAGGCAGGCAGATACTCCTTTTGGATGAAAGATATGAATTTTCCTATAGATATAATATGGATCGGGGAGGATTTACGGGTCGTTTACATCAAAGGGGAGGCTACCCCGGAGTCGTTCCCGGAGACTTTTGTGTCCAAGAAAGACGCTAAATATGTCTTGGAGGTGGAATCCTCGTTCTCTCTGAAGAATAATTTACAAGAAGGAGATGAGATAGAATTTTTGTCCTTCTAGGCTTGTCATTTCAGCTTTTTCAGAGACAGCTATTTACAGTTTTCTCTAACTGTTTTCTTTGTGGTTTTTTTGGGAGATTTTCACTTGTTTTCGCTGGTGTAAGTTATTTTTAAGAAGTATAATCTACTTCATGAAAAGTAATTTAGTTTTAAACAAAAGAGAATTAAACAAAATAAAGAATGTCAGAAATCGCGAGGGAGAAATAATTTCTCTTGATTTAAATAGAATTATTGACGCCGTTTCGAAGGCGTTTACCATAACAAGTGAAGGAGGAGAAAAAGAGGCAATAGATGTAGCGAAGAAAGTTTTTCACAGATTAACTCACATAAAATCCGAAAGTACTGAAAAAAAGTTCATTCCGACAGTAGAGATGATACAGGATATCGTCGAAGCAGAGCTTATGAGTCTGGGGTATCACGCTACTGCCAAGTCCTATATTTTATATAGATCAAAAAGGGCAGAATTGCGACGCGAGGTGGGCATTGTGCCTCCAGAGAGCAAGAAGGTATTTGATGAATCGAGTGCTTATTTCGCCGGCTCTTATCAGGAATTTATTTTTTACAGGACATATTCAAAATGGCAAGAAAGTCTGGGTAGGCGTGAGACATGGATGGAGACTATCGACCGCTTTATGGCATATATGAAAGAAAATCTTGGAGACAAAATATCCGCGAAAGATTATTCGGATATAAAGGAAGGAATTTTGAAACAGGAAGTTTGTCCTTCTATGAGACTTCTGTGGTCTGCCGGAGAGGCTTGTAGAAGGTCTAATGTCTGGGCATACAACTGCTCGTATGTAGCTCCATCTTGTTGGCAGGATCTAGGAGAGATAATGTATATATCAATGTGCGGGGCAGGACTCGGCTTTTCTGTGGAGTCTGAAACTGTGCAAAAATTTCCACAGATAAGAAGGCAAACTGGCAAACGTCTAGCGGCTCACATTGTGGAAGACAGTAAGGAAGGTTGGGCGGATGCTTTCGTGCTGGCTTGCAAGACTTGGGCTGATGGTTACGATATAGACTTCGACTATAGTAAGTTTCGTCCAGCTGGTTCTAGATTAAAGACTGCCGGTGGTAGCGCCTCAGGGCCTCAGCCTCTAACTGATGTCATTAGTTTTACCAAAAACAAAATATTAGCAAGACAGGGAAAACGCCTCTCAAACATAGATCTTCACGATATAATCTGCCAGATTGGTCTTATTGTTGTTGCTGGGGGGGTTCGTCGCAGCGCTATGATATCTCTTTCTGATATTGATGATGAGGCGATGCGCAACGCCAAGCAGGGGAAGTTTTGGATAGAAAATGGACAACGTTCAATGGCCAATAATTCTGCTGTCTATAATCAAAAGCCCGGAGCTGCAGAATTTTTAAACGAGTGGATAGCATTGATAAATTCAGGTACAGGCGAGCGTGGGATTTTCAATAGAGGTGGTCTCTTGGCTCAACTCCCAAAGCGTCGTATCGAGAATTGGAAGAAAGCGGGGATTATTGATGATCAGAACGTCGTTGTCGGTCTGCCGGGTTCAAATCCTTGCGGAGAAATTACTCTCCGCTCCAAACAGTTTTGTAATCTTACCTCCATTGTAGTTCGACCTCATGATACTGTGGAAGATTTGAAAAGGAAAGTCAGACTTTCTACAATACTCGGCACCTATCAAGCTACCTTGACAGACTTTGGTTACCTATCGAAAGAATGGAAAGAAAATTGTGAGGAAGAGGCTCTACTAGGCACTTCTATCACTGGGTATTATGACAACGAAAAAATCAGGAATGATAAAGTTTTAAATGAACTTCGCGAAGAGTCTATTCGAGTAAACAAAGAATATGCTAAGAAAATGAGTGTCAATGCCTCTACCTGTATCACTACGATCAAGCCCCATGGCAATTCCGGTCAGCTTCTCTATGTGGGTTCAGGAATGCATCCATGGTATGCCAAGTACTACATCAGACGTGTTCGTATTTCCACCAATGATTCTTTGTATCAACTAATCAAAGACCAAGGAGTTCCGTTCAAGGCTGAAGTGGGGTATTCTACCGCTAACTCCACTGTCGCTGTAGTCGAATTTCCTATAAAAGCGCCAGAAGGTGCGGTCACTCGCGACCAAGTCTCTGCTCTCGATATGTTGAACGAATGGAAGAGACTAAAAGTTAATTATATCGAACACAATCCATCGGTAACTATCTATGTGGGCAACGAGGAATGGATAAAAGTTGCGAACTTTATTTATGAAAACTGGGATTTCGTGGGCGGGCTTTCGTTCCTTCCTCGCTCTGATCATGTTTATCAGCTAGCTCCATATGAAGAAATTACAAAAGAAGAATATGAGAAGAGAGTTAAGGAAATAAAACACATAGATTTTTCCAAACTTATTTACTACGAACAAGAGGATAATACTGTCGGCGCCAAAGAGTATGCCTGTGTTTCTGGAGTTTGTTCCATTGACGACGTTTTGGCTGAGGAAGCCAAAAAAGAAAAAGCAGAAACTCCTTCGGAGAATTAATCCCCTTAAATTTTGGGAATAGAAAAATCCTCTCTTGCGAGAGGATTTTTCGTGTTTTTTGGTTCTGTATCTATAAGCCGAATTCTGTCATGGATAGTTATTTATCTAGGTCTTTGATTGCTCAAAAACTCGAGCGATTCTCTCCACTTCGCCACAAAGGTTTCGCGGAGCACGATCTTGCACACGCGTAAGGATTTTGCCGTTTCACCTCCACTAAAGGAGCTCGTCTCTGTTCGCACCTCGGTCTTTACAGACGGCGGGCGTTACCCGCTACGTTTAACCCTGATACCAATTAAGGCAGAAGGGCTGTGTGTTCGGACTTTCCTAATCCCGCCGAAGCGGGACTCAACTATCATGGTACAGAACCACCAATACTATATAGCAAAAGCAGAGGATTTGCAATTTTTTTCGATATGTGCTATACTGCCCATGTGAGTGTGAGGTCATTCTGACGTTACCTCGCATTTATCGCAAACAACATAAGTGCCACAAAAACACCCGCAAGGGTGTTTTTGTTTTTTATACTAATAGATAGATAACATGGAAGATGACAGCCATGTGGTATACTCTAATTTGTGAGAATTGATGAACAAGTAAAACTTGATTACGACGATGTGTTGCTTCGTCCGAAAAGAAGCACACTGAACTCCAGGAAGGAAGTTTCTTTAGAGAGAACTTTCAAATTTTACCATTCACCGAAGATTTGGACTGGTATACCCATAATGACGGCAAACATGGCGACCTGTGGGACTTTCGAAATAGCGAGGGTCTTGGCTCCACACAAGATGTTGACCACTTTTCACAAATATTACACGGTGGCCGAGTATAAAAAATTTTTCTCTGGCAAGAATGCCTTCAAAAATCCAAACTATATAGTCTACACAACAGGCGTAAGAGAAGAAGACTCTAAAAAATTAAAAACAATGCGCAAGCTTGGGTTAATGGACAACTTTTCTTTTATTTGCATAGACGTTCCAAATGGTTATGTGGATAAATTGCTTCATGTTGTGGCAGATATTAGGAAAAATTTCCCGAAACATATCATTATCGCGGGTAACGTGGTTACCAACGAGATCTCCGAAGAGCTCATCATCCGCGGTGCGGATATTGTCAAAGTTGGTATCGGTCCCGGATCTGCTTGTACTACGAGGAGGATGACTGGTGTGGGGTATCCCCAGCTCTCGGCGGTGATAGAATGCGCAGACGCAGTACATGGTATTTCGAATTCTCAAGGTTGCGGGCTGGTGATAGCAGATGGAGGGCAGAGATATCCGTCTTGCCTGGCGAAGGCTTTCTGCGCAGGCGCAGATTTCAACATGTGCGGTTCTCTTTTTTCCGGATACGAACAGAGCGGTGGGAAAACAGTAGAAAAAGACGGAAAGAAATATAAGGAATATTTCGGCTCTTCTTCAAACTATGCGCTCGAGAATTATTATGGAAAAAAGGATTCACATAGAGCCTCCGAAGGCAGGTACACGCTTATGCCCTACAAGGGAGACATACTTGTATTCTTGCAAGACTTGTTGGGAAGTTTGCGTAGCACTGGTACTTATATAGGCGCGAGAAACCTGAAAGAATTTTCAAAGAGAGCGACGTTTATTAAAGTGAACAGGCAATCCACTACCTACCTAGAACCTTTCGATCAGGAGAATTAAAAATACTATCCCCAACGGAAGCATTGAATTTATTCCTTGCGCTTCCGTTTACATCCTGGACTACTATTTCTAGGAAGCGTTTTTCACCAAGCCCAGAACTCCCGGTAATTATAGCTACCTTTCGGTCCGGAACCTCTTTTAGTCTGTTGTAATAGGGGAGTTTGCCGAATTTTGTTTCTATGCCATTGTCAAGGTTGAACCTTGACAGTGGCGGGTTCAGGTCCTCCGACAGAAGTGTAGTTTTGAAATTACCGAAATTATCAATCCACCAGATAGCTTTTGGCGCATTTGGAATTCCTTCAATAGAAAGTTTCTCGCCTGCCAATTTTTTTCCTTTTGCCAAGTACGTCCCCACACGAGGCAAAAAATCATAACTTCTGAATTGAGATTTAGCTATGTAATCTACTAACTCTTCCGGAATTACTTTTTCTTTTGCGAATTTTTCGAGTGTTTTTCGAGTATCTAACACGATTATTTTTTTGCATAATTTGAATTTCTTGATTAATGAAAGTGTAAGTCCGTCAACACTAGAAACCACTAAAATTTTCTTATACCAGAAGTATCCGAAAGGAGAACCATTCGGCCATTTCTTTCCGCTTCCATTTCTGGGGGCGACATTCACTAAAACAACACCAGCGTTTTCTTCAAGCGCGTCTAATGTGTCTATCAAGTTGCCCGCGGCTTCGAGGTCATTTTCCACTCTGATAAAAGAAACGGGACACTTGAAAAGCGATATTGCTCTGGTCACTTGTCTTCCTTTGGCATTTTCGTCTCTGCAGTCGTTTATTATTGTTACATTCATAAGTTTGTTCTATTTTTATTGATAACATTATAGACACGGTCGTGCCCATAGTGTTATTAAGATAAATGATGAATAAAATTTACAGAAATCAAAACAGCCTTCGTGAAGGCTGTTTTTCTTAGTTTGTTTTTAATAATTTATTGAGTATGAGCTTTATATTTTAGATCAAAGAAAAATCGCCTTCGTTTTTTGAAGCCATCATTGTCATTATCATTTCTACTCGCACTTTCATACTCATATGTATATACTAGCGAAAAGAAATATTTTGTCAATTGTGCTAAAATAGCAAAATAAGATGTCTGAAATTTCGCTTAAAATAGAAGAAAACGTCTCCCTAAAAAATCTTACTGCTTTCAGGATAGGTGGCCCAGCGAGGTATTTTGTCAAAGCAGAGAATCTAGAAGACATAGAAAACGCCTTCAAATTCGCAGATGAGAATAGTTTAAAAATATTCGTGTTGGGGAGTGGGAGCAATCTTTTGGTGAGCGATGATGGATTTGATGGATTGGTGATAAGTCCGGAAATAAAAGGTATAGAAAAAATAGAGGAAAATAATGATGAGGTGAAATTAAAAATTGGTTCAGGGGAAAATTGGGACGAGATGGTTGCATACACGGTAAATGAAGGGCTATGGGGGATGGAAAACTTGTCTTATATTCCGGGAAAAGTAGGTGGCGTACCGATGCAAAACGTAGGCGCATATGGCACAGAAGCGAAAAATATTGTTGAGTCCGTTTTCGTTTATGACGTAGTTGAAAAGAAGACCAAAACATTCCAAAACGAGGAATGTGAATTTGGCTATAGAGAAAGCAGGTTTAATAAAAGAGAAAAGAAGAGGTATGTAATACTTTATGTAATTTTTAAACTCAAAAAAACAGGCATTCCAAATATGAAATACTTGGATGTGGAGAATTATTTTAAAGAGCATGGTGTTACAAACCCATCTTTGAAAGATATGCGAGAAGCCATAGTGTGGATTCGCAAAAATAAATTGCCAGACCCTGCAAAGGTAGGCAATGCGGGTTCGTTTTTTAAAAATCTTATTCTTAACGAACAGGAATTGGAAGAATTGTTTGAAAATGTCAAAAAAAACACAAATGAGAAAGTCGTAAGTGAACTTATCGAAATAAGAAATAAATTATTTTCTCCTTCAGGTATAAAGATTCCTACAGCGTTTTTGGTAGACAAAGTCTGTGGCTTGAAGGGTTTTCAGATGGGAGGAGTGAAGATTCATAATACGCAGGCACTTGTGTTGGTCAACGAAAGCGGTAAGGCGACCGCCGAAGAAATTTTATCGCTCGCGGGCCACGTGATGCGGGAAGTTTACAAAAAAACTGGTATTAAGATATACCCCGAACCTGAGCTTGTCGGCTTCACAGACGAGGAACTTGGAAAATATTTGACTATGGGATAGCTCTTTGTCCACAGTTTCCTTTGTGGTTTTCTTAAGATATTAGTATAATTATTTTACATGAAGGTCCTTCACCAGCATTTATTAGAAAGTTCGCCACTTTATCAAAAATGGCACGAGTTTAATTATCATTCTCACTTGCATTGGACGCTCTTTATTGTTCTTGCCTACACTTTTACGTCGGCAATATTGTTGACGTTTTTTTACAATGGCTCGAGTGAGGCGGCGTCACAGCCTGGTGCCCTTACACAGGTAACGTATGCCCTGCAGAAAGGAGGCAATGTGGAATTGGATTTGCCTTCGTATTATCCTGAGCAGATGCGGTATCCGCAAAAATTGTTTCCCGGCAGAAAAATACGTGTCACAACTATTGCAACTTCAGAAAGTACGTTATCAGAAACGAATCTTTCAGCCTCGTTGGTAAAGGGGACTGGCGTTACAACGCTTGCCCCAAAGAAAATCAAAGGTACCTCAGTGAGCCTGGAATTGCCGAAAAATTTATCCGCCGGACAGTATGAGCTGCTCATTCAAGGGCCTGGTTTTTCTCAGACCGGTACCATTTCCGTAAGCAAGCCCGTGATCCCACCGTCGTCTAGCGCATTGCCGCAGCCTGCGGTAAGCGGGCAGATATTGTATCGGACGAAGCTGGGTATGCCAGGGTGGGAAATGGTTGCTGCAGGAAGCCCCTCCAACAGCCAGAAACTTGCCGTATCGGCCTATGGCACGATTGGACGTTCGCAAGACGGCGGGAAAACGTGGAAGAATGAGTCTGTGAGCAATTTGTCTCCCTCGTTGAATGAAAGCTTCATCGGCGATCCGAAGTTATTATCATTTGGGAATGATGATTTTTTCTTAAGTGGTTTAGCGGGGATGGATGTTCCTTCCACCACTCCTTTTCGTACGATCACGGGCACCGTATACCGAGGACAATTCGGCGGAGGTTCGCTGGATGGGATGATATTTCAACCTATTCCCCCCAATCTTGACCCGAGCCAATGGCTTATCGCTGACTATCCCAAGATTGCTTACCATGAGCCGAGGAACCGCATCTTCATTAGTGACAATTCTTCCATCGCGCCCAACGGCAATCATACTTTGCATGTACTCAATGGATGTCTTACGGGAAAGAAATGCCTACAGGTGAATGAATATATGCCGTTTGGCATGGCATTTACCTCACTGACTGTCGGGAAAGACGGGAGACTCTTTGGTGTACACCGCGGCAGCGGGTGGCCGACCTCAGAGCTTACGTTGGTAGTCTACGATCCCGCTACTCGTGCCATTGATGTACGGAGTTTGTTGAGTTTTAATGTTGGTTCGGTGCGTCTTTTTTCAGGCAGCAATGTGTGGCTTGCCGGGCACGTTGGCCCTGAGATAGTTATGGACAATCATTCCCAAAGTCCGCATTATGGGCGTCTGTATATCGTATGGGCGGAAGCGAAAAGGCTAGTCCAGGATCCCAAATTTGAATATAACCTGTTTGGAGAAGAGTATGATAT
>ERZ1292623.3077-Hain-H51-01um-R1-3077-length-14471-cov-8_pt1 | contig 14471 bp, 8 predicted proteins | sample MGYA00564398_ERZ1292623 | MGnify/ENA primary metagenome ERZ1292623 (study PRJEB36523, sample SAMEA6512633) | groundwater metagenome | collected 2019-01-07 | study: AquaDiva: Metagenomics assemblies of 32 groundwater samples
AATCTCTATCGCATTACCCATCGCACGAAACATTCCCGGCGCGAGATCAGCAGGTGTTCGTTCAAAAAAAATCGCAACTAGTTTTCGCAAAAGTATCGCGCGATCTGCTGTATCCCCCACCGAAAGTTTCAAATTCTCACGCGCATATTCTTCCGGACTTCCTAAACCATAAATACAAGATACTGACGCAACAATAATCACATCACGGCGCGATAAAAGCGCCTGCGTAGAGGCGTGGCGCAGTCGATCAATCTCTTCGTTTATTTGCGCGTCTTTTTCAATATACGTATCCGACACGGGCAAATACGCTTCCGGTTGATAAAAGTCGTAATACGATACGAAATAGTGCACCGCGTTTTCCGGAAAAAACTCGCGATATTCCTGCGCTAATTGTGCCGCGAGTGTTTTATTGTGCGCAATCACAAGCGTCGGTTTTTGTATTTTTTCAATGACATTGGCGACGGTAAAAGTTTTGCCGCTGCCGGTCACGCCCAAAAGCGTCTGGTAACGCATTCCTTTTTTGAGCCCGTCGGCCAGTTCCCTTATCGCTTTTGGTTGGTCGCCGGCGGGTTCATATTCAGATTTAAGCTTGAATTTTTGCATTGTTTATGTAATATAACGTTAGGTGAACAAACTCACAACCTAACCACTAGGAGGACACTTATTGTGAATATTATCAGACACGCAGGCAATGATTATTTCAGCAAGGTGATGGGAGATTTGGGGAAGTGTTTTAATCATTTTAAATTACTCCCCCCGTTTGAACGTGAGTTCGTAGCGTACACCATCTTCACTGTCCCAATGTGGGAAAAAACCAGCAAGGAGTTATTGTTCGCGGTCGGGGTGACTATACCCATGGGTCCGAGACCAAATTGTTTCTATACAAGATGGTTCTTTGTCGGAGAGGGAGAAAGCGCTACCATCGTCTACAATTGCAAGCACGGCAGATTCAGTAACCTGCCACGAGAGTTGCGTCACGAGATATTAAAGAACATCGTCCCAAACTACAAAAAAGTTACGGAGATAGATTAAGTACGATAACAGCAACTGACAAAACTTCCCCAACCCCTCTCCGGAGGGGTTTTATTTTTGATACTGAACCGGCAGATCTATACTTTGATTTGAGCGAGGATTGCGTTGTGCTTGACAGCATGCTGGAAGTATGATTAGATACCGCAAGTCTCATATCCGATCTTTAGGGGGTCTCATGAAGCGTGAGGAATTTGCAAAAAGGATTATGTGGTCAAAATCTATGTTTTGGTTGGGGCTTCTCAACCCACTTGCCTACATTCCACAGATCTGGAGCATCCTTTCCACTCATGTCGTGGACGGAATCTCCATCCCGATGTTTGGGCTATTCTTCGTCATTCAGGTATCGTTCTGCCTGAATGGTTTTTTCCACCGAGACAAGAATGCGATGATTAGCATGGGTTCGGGCGCGATGCTCTCCATGGTCGCAATTGTGCTTACTGCATACTATCGCATCTAGATTGAAACGACCGTCCCAGACGGTCGTTATTCTTTATAGTACTCACTCAAAAATTTTGCCCTATATTTTTTAAACTGCCCATCCAAAATTGATTGACGGATGTTCTTCACGAGGTGCACAATAAAATAAAGATTATGGATAGACGCGAGTGTTGCCGCGAACATTTCTTTTGAACGAAAGAGGTGCGCAACATACATGCGAGTGTAATGTTTGCAGGTGTAACATCCGCATCCATCGTCTATCGGCCCAAGGTCGTTTCTAAACATAGCGTTGGAGATATTTATTCGTCCATTTTTTGTATGCAGAGTGCCATTTCGCGCCATTCTGGTTGGCGCGACACAATCAAACAAATCACAGCCGTTCTCCACAGCGCCGAAAAGATCTGCTGGTTCACCGATGCCAAGTAAATGTCGTGGTTTTTCTTCCGGCAAGAGTTCGTTCACCCACCGCACAGTCGTATACATGTCATCCTTATCAAATGATCCGCCTATACCGAAACCGTCAAAATCCATACCACCAATCATTCGCGCGCTTTCCTTCCTTAAATCCTCAAACCGTCCGCCCTGTACAATACCAAAGAGCGCAGAACTATGCGGAATCAACGCAGAACCATGCGGAACGGACGCTGATTTACGCAGAATTTCTCCTATGCTTTTCTGCGTTTGTTCTGCGACGTTCTGCGTCGCGAGCGAGCGGTGTGCCGCGAGCGAGCGGGTGGCCCAGCGGTGCGTGCGATCCATCGCCTCTTTTTGATATTCATATGAAGCGTGTGGTGATGTGCATTCGTCAAACGCAAAAATCATATCCGCGCCAATGTTGTGTTGTATTTCTATAGAACGTTCTGGTGTGAAAAAATGTTCGCTTCCATCTCTGTATGATTTAAACGCAACTCCATCTTCCGTAATTTTTGCGAGGGTCGGCTCTTCTTGGGAGCCTATATTTTCATCCGCGGTATCCGCACTTTTCGCATCTGCATCCGTCCGCGTGACGCTGATTTTACCAACTTTTTTATTAAAATCAGCGCCAAGCGAGAACGCTTGGAATCCGCCCGAATCAGTCATCGTCGGACCATTCCAGTTCATAAACGTATGTAATCCTCCTGCGTCGCGCACAATCTCATCACCCGGCTCCAAATAGAGATGGTAGGTATTGGCAAGCACCACTTGCGTGCCGAGATCTTTCACTTGTTCCGGCGATAATGATTTAATTGTTCCCTTTGTCCCCACCACAACAAACGTGGGCGTTTCAATACGTCCATGTGGAGTTTCCAACACGCCGGCACGCCCCAGTGAACCGGAAATCTTTTTTTCAATCCTAAATATAAACGATTCCATTCGGCAAGCATACCAAAATCATCTCTGAAGCGCACGGGGTCGCATCCAATATTATAGGACAATTTGACCGCGCGACACTCACTAGTAGTTTCGGAGCCGATTCGCTTTCTGGTGCGCGCGGATTTTTTCGTGGGCTTTCCGCTCCACACAAACTCCACACACGTGCCCTTCACAACAAAATTTTCCTATAGGAGAATTTTGTTGTGAGGCATCCTTTCTTCCCGCCAAACGCACAATTACCCCCCCCCTAAAATCCCTGGGGCTCTGTACAGCAATTTTCTCCGATAGGATATACTTGTTGTATGGGGCAGATGGAACAAAAATCAAAACAGAGAACGCGGGTAAAAAATCTGCAGGGCATTATCTTGGATACCGTTGCAGCGGCTGGAGTGATAAGTATTGCACTTCTTGCGCCCAACACACTCACTGCGCTAAAAAAGTTCGGCATGCTTCCGGGACCGCGTCAAAAGGAGACTATTTCCATAACCCGTAAGCGCTTGGTGAAAGCGGGGCTTCTTGCGTATGATGATCGCGGACTTCTCCGACTTACGGCTCGCGGAGAGAAAAAACTCCATTATGCCCGCATGCGTGATTTTAAACTAAAAAAACCGAGGCGATGGGATAGAAAATGGCGAGTTCTTATCTTTGACATAAGGGAGAAGAAAAGATCTACCCGCGACAAGGTTCGCTATACACTCTCCGCAATCGGCTTTGTTCGTCTCCAGGATAGTGTGTGGGTATATCCATATCCGTGTGATGACTTTATCACGCTTTTGAAAGCGGACTTTTCTCTCGGTCGAGAACTTCTCTATCTGATCGTGGACAGTATTGAGTTTGACAGAGACTTACGAAAGCAGTTTGGACTCAAAGAAAGTTAAGAAAGTCCGATCCACACACAACAAAGTTCTCCTATAGGAGAACTTTGTTGTGTGTGGAGGGGTAGTTGTCTCTTTGTCTGTATATTTGTCTGTATATATTCTGCCCGGAATCCTAACAATTCCTGAGTCGATTCGATTTTCCGTGCGAGCGGATTTTTTCGTGGGCTTTTGTTTGTCTTAGTTTTTACAAAAGTAGCACCCCGGTAAAACATTTGACAAAATAAATATCCTTAGATAGTCTACAGCCAGCAGTCTGGCGCTTTGGAATATACTTCCGAGCAAAATCTATCACTCACGATAGGAGGGGTTATGTCAAAGGTCCGTCAACGCCGTCGTCAACACAAAAAAGTCCTAGGTAATCTCACAAAGGCTGAAATTGATAGTCTTTTGCTTAAGGGGAAAAGATTGCGGGAGATCGTTCATGAACAGTTTGAGTCTGTCACTACTATCCCGGATGCCGAATTGCGCCGGAGACTCCGGTGAATAGATCTTCGTGACCCCGACGTAGTCGGGGTTTTTTTATACACAATGCGCAATACTCTTTAATAATTTCGGAGACGATTCGATTTTCCGTGCGAGCGGATTTTTTCGTGGGCTTTCGCTTCAATTTGGCGAATACGTTCGCGCGTAACGCCGAATTCTCTGCCGACTTCTTCAAGTGTGTGCATGACGCCGTCCGTGAGTCCGTGGCGCATTTCTAAAATTCTGCGCTCTTTGGGAGATAGGTCGCCTAAAATCTCGCGTACTTGATCCGAGAGGATCCTGCGCGCTGATTCCTGGTCCGGCGCTAAAATTTTATCGTCAGCGATAAATTCACCGAGAGTGGAATCTTCTTCATCTCCGATCGGCTTTTCAAGCGAAATGGTTTCTTGATTGATATTTTCAATTTGGCGCACTTTCTCCACATCCAGATTCATTTCAGCGGCGATCTCCTCCGGCATCGGCTCGCGTCCCAAGTCCTGTGAGAGGCGCCTCACAACCTGCTTGTATTTCGCGATTGTTTCCACCATATGCACGGGAATGCGAATTGTGCGGGATTGATCCGCCAAAGCGCGAGTGATTGCCTGCCTAATCCACCATGTCGCGTATGTGGAAAATTTATATCCTTTGGTCCAGTCAAATTTATCTACCGCTTTGAAAAGACCGAGATTTCCCTCTTGAATAAGATCAAGAAGCGTCAAATCGGAGCTCCGTCCCACATATTTTTTCGCAATAGAAACAACGAGACGCAAGTTCGCGCGCGCAAGAAGATTCTTTGCCTCCATGTCTCCCTTCTCAATGCGTCTTGCAAGTTCCTTTTCTTCCGCCGCAGAAATCAGCGAGTATTGTCCTATCTCGCGAAGATACATTTGCACAGAATCGTATTGCGTATCACGACCACTCTTTGCAACCGTGAGCAAATCCTCATCCGGAGAAAGTAATTCACCGCCTTCAAGCACATCAATCCCCGCCTCGCCAAGTGTCTCATACAGTTCATCCAGAAAAAGTACATCCTCTTCAATGGAAGGATATATTTTTAAAATATCGTTGTAGGTGATGAACCCGCGCTCACGCCCTTTGCGTATAAGCTGTAACGCGCGCTGCCGGAGAATTTCTTGTTTCCCTTTTTTTGACGCCTTTTTCTCTTTTTTGCGCGGTGCAGATTTTTTTACGCCCTTTCTCTTTTTCGCGCGCCGATCGGATGTTTTCTTAGCATGCGCTTTTTTTACAGACTTTTTCTTTTTCTTCATCGTCATTATATTACGCTTTTAAATCCAAATGCGCTATCTCTTTTGAAATGGCGCCGCAGAGGGCCAAAAACTCTTCTATCCTAACGGGGTCTCCTTTTTCCTCCGCATCCCGAAGCATATCTGTGGCGCGCGTAAGACGTTCTTTGAGAACCTCTTTCGTCAATTCCCCAAACAACACTCTTACCTCTTCTCTCACGTCCTTTCCTTCAAAATAGAGTTCCGCTTCAAATGTCCTCTCCGCTTTATCGTGCTCCGACACATCGCTCCCCGTAATTTCCGCAAACTGCGCGCGAGCGTCTGATACGGAAATAGCGGAGTCTTCCGCTTTTTCTTGCCATAAAATAATACTCTCAATATGCCGCGTAAGAATATCTTTGCGAGAGAGCGCGTGTACACGATCCTCCAGAGGCCCTTTCTCTCCCGCGCGAGGCGGAAGAAAACTGTCTTTCTTTGTCCGTGCGATTTCTTCCCATACCGCCTCCTCTAAAATCCCAAGAGAGCGCGCCGTCTCGCCGACAAAGTGCGCCTGGTCTATTTTGTTTTCCATGCGAACCAAAAGAGGAATAATCTGTTCGCTTGCCTCTCGCCTAAATGCGCGCGTGTCTTCCGTGCGTTCCTTACTGTTCTTCAGCGCCGACGTGATTATTGGCTCCGCTTTTTTAATTATTTCAGCGAGAAGAATCGGGTCTTCTCTTGCGAGATCTGCAGGATCTTTTCCATCCGGAATCTCCGCGGAGAGTACATCTAACCCCAGCGCAAACGCAACTCCTGCGGCACGAATAGTCGCCTTGCGCCCCGCCTCATCTGCATCAAGAGCAAGAATGATCTTCTTCGCGAGCCGCCCGATCATCGCCGCATGATGTTCGGAAAACGCTGTGCCAGAAACTGCAATTGCATTCCCAATCCCCGATTGATGCGCGAGGATAAGATCCATTTGCCCCTCCACAAGAACAGCGCTCCCTTGCTCGCGGATAGTATTTTTTGCACGATCATATCCGTACAGAATGCGCGATTTGTGATACAGCGGCGTTTCCGGGGTATTGATATATTTACCCATCGCTATACCGGAGGACCCGTCGGGTCGGATGAGGGTACCATCTTCTTCACCAAAAATACGCCCGGAAAATCCGACGACGCGCCCCGCCGAATCAAAAAGCGGAAACATGATACGGGAACGGAACCGGTCATGATATCCGTGCGCGCCTTTCACCAGCACGCCCGCGCGCTCTCCCGCGCTCTCGGAAAATCCTTTTTCAGAAAGATAATTCCGAAGATTTTCAAACCCGGCAGGCGCAAATCCAAGACGAAATTGCTCCAGAGACTTTCTTGCAAGCCCGCGGTCATAGAGATACGAGATCGGTTCTTTCGCGCTTGCAAGATTTTTTTGAAAAAAAATGGTCGTCGCCTCTAAAATTGTCCGCAGATTTTCCTCTTCCGTCGCCTCACGCTTCCCAAATCGCGGAATTTCTACGCCCGCTCGCTCCGCAAGAAGTTTGAGTGCGCCGGGAAAATCCAATCCCTCTATTTCCTCCATAAAAGTGAACACATCGCCTCCTTTGTTGCATCCGAAACAATGGAACGTCCCGCGCGCAGGCGACACGAAGAAAGAGGGGGTGCGCTCTGTGTGAAATGGGCAGCGTGCGCGAAAATTACTTCCTGCTTTTTCAAGCTTCACATATCCGCCGACAATGTCGGCGATATTGATGCGCTCTTTAATGAGATCTACGGAAGACATGAAAAAATGAAAAGTTGAAAAGTCAAAATTCAAAATTGATGAGTCCGCTTCGCGGACACAATAATTTTTCATTCCTGCCTGCCTGCCTGCCGGCAGGCAGGCAGGCAGGTTGAAATTTGCATTTTACACTACTCTTCGCCTTCTTCCTCGCTCCTTTGCGGTTTCAGTCCCGTTCCTGCGGGAATGAGGCGTCCAATAATGACGTTCTCTTTAAGACCTGAAAGGTGGTCAATGACTCCGCGCACCGAAACATCAATAAGAATGCGCGAGGTATGCTGAAACGAGGCCGAGGAAAGGAAACTTTTTGTGGTAAGCGAAACATCCGTAATCCCAAGTACGAGCTCTTCTCCCTTCGCTTCCGCACCGCCGTTCTCTGCCACGCGCGTATTTTCACGAAGAAATACGCTTTCTTCAACAATGCCGCCGGCGGAGAGCCGCGTGTCGCCAGCGTCTTTAACTCTCACGCGCGAGAACATCTGCCGAATAATAACTTCAATATGTTTGCGTGAAATCGTCGCGCCCTGCAGTTCATAAATCTTTGTGATTTCATTGATGATATACACTTCCGTCTTCTCGCGGCCGGCATATTTGTATAATTCTTCAATGTCAGCCGACCCGTCAGTTATGATGTCGCCCTTCGTCACGTTTTGTCCCGCCTTCACGAGTACAACGCGCCATGCCGATACCGAATATTCAACCGTTTTCTTTTTTTTACCCGCCCGAAGCTCGGGAGAGCGAGCGGAGGAGGGTTTGCTTGTATCATCAGAGAGTACGCTCACCACCTTCTCTTTTCCAAGATCTTTTACTTCCAAAACCATGCCGTCGGCGACCGCTATGACCGCTTTGGATTTCGGCGTGCGTTTTTCAAATATTTCTTCCACGCGAGGAAGGCCCATAGTAATATCGGCTCCCGCAACGCCTCCGGTGTGGAACGTACGCATCGTAAGCTGGGTGCCCGGCTCGCCGATTGCTTGCGCCGCAACAATGCCGACGGGCTCTCCTATAGAGACGATCTTATTTCGCCCGAGATCAATGCCGTAACACTTCTGGCAGAGCCCTTCTTTTGCGCGACACGCAAGCGGAGAGCGAACCGTGATCTCATCGATTTCTTCATCCTCCAATTCCTGTGCGTCCGTGCGAGAAAGGAAATGTCCTTTTGAAAATAGTGTCTTGCCTTTAGCGTCCGTCACCTCTTTCGCAAGAAATCTTCCCCATGCATTTTTTGCAAGAGAGATATCAAAACCAGAAACATTTTTTCTTGTAATGATGCGCCCTTCCTTCGCGCCGCAATCCTCTTCCAAGATGATGGAGCTATCGGCAACATATACAAGGCGGCGCGTCAGATATCCGGCGCGCGCGGTATTGAGCGCGGTATCGGCAAGACCTTTGCGCGATCCGTGCGTCGTCACGAAATATTCAAGAGGTGAAAGCCCTTCTTTATACGAAGGAACGATCGGGAAATCAATAATCTGACCCGCCGTGTTTTGGATTAAGCCCTTCATGCCGGCCATCTGCACAAGCTGTGCTACGGTCCCCCGAGCTCCTGAAACGATCATGTCAGATACCGGACCATTCTCCGGAAGGGACCCCGGCATCAATTTCTCCACGCCGTCTTTCGCCTCCTGCCATATTTCAATCGTCTTTCTGCGCCGCTCTTCGTCAGAGAGAAGTCCTTCATTGAACTGCTCGTCAATGTTCATCACTTCTTTTTTTGCTTTTTCAACAAGCGCTTTTTTGCCCTCCGGCACGCGAATGTCTGAAATACTCCAGGTGATGCCGGAAATAGTCGCGTAACGGAAACCGAATGTCTTGATCTTGTCTAGAATCGCCGGCGTTGCGTCAATGCCGTAGGTGGTGATAAGATCGTTCACAATTCCAGCGAGATCCTTCTTCTTCACTTCTTTGTTGATATACGGGAAGTCTTCCGGCAATACGGCATTAAACAAGAGTCTTCCGACCGTTGTCTCAAACGGCTTGTCACCGAAGACTTCGTATTTTTTCTTTCCTGTGCCGCGCACAAGAATTTTCGCGCGGAAACCGACTGCGCTGAAATCATAGGAAGTGATCGCGCTGTTTGGAGATTGGAAATATTTTCCTTCTCCCCTATCTCCCGCAACCATTTTTGTCATCCAAAATACGCCCAAAACTATATCCTGCGACGGATTCACTATCGGATTTCCCGAACCGGGACTCAAAAGATTTTTGTTCGACGCCATAAGCTCTTCCGCTTCTTTCTGCGCATGATCAGAGAGCGGAACATGTACTGCCATCTGGTCGCCGTCGAAGTCCGCGTTGAATGCAGTACACACGAGCGGGTGCACCTGAATTGCATTTCCTTCAATGAGAACGGGCTGAAACGCCTGAATGCCCAAGCGGTGAAGAGTCGGCGCGCGGTTTAAGAGCACGCGCTTTCCTTTTGTTACTTCTTCAAGGATCGCCCACACCTCTGAAATTCCTTCTTCAATAAGACGGCTTGCGCCGCGAATGTTGTACGCAAGTTCTCGCTCCAAAAGTTTTGCAATGACGAACGGTTTGAACAGTTCAAGCGCCATATGCTTCGGGAGTCCGCACTGCCCCAATTTTAAGTGTGGCCCGATGACAATAACCGACCGTCCCGAGTAATCCACGCGCTTACCCAAAAGGTTCTGGCGGAAATAGCCCTGCTTGCCTTTCAAATTATCCGCGATGGATTTGAGCGCGCGGCGCTGGGACTGAAGCATGGCTGTCTGCGACTCGCGGCGCATTGAATTATCCAAAAGCGCGTCCACGGCTTCCTGCAAAATACGCTTCTCGTTTCTCAAAATGACATCGGGCGCGCTGATTTCCTTCAGCTTTTTCAAACGATTGTTGCGGTTGATAACGCGGCGATAGAGGTCATTCACGTCTGATGTTGCGTGGCGTCCTCCCTCAAGCGCCACCATCGGGCGAATCCCCGGCGGAATAACCGGAATGATCGTAAGAAACATCCACTCGGGGCGAACGCCCGATGCGCGCATGCCGCGCACGAGTCCCAGCCGTTTGCCCAATTTGTGCCGTTCCTGCGCTCCCGCTTTTGTGAGTCTCTCGCGTATCTCATTCTCCAATTTCCCAAGATCAAGATTGCGGCAGATAGTGTACATCGCCTCTGCTCCAATACTCGCTTCAAAAATCGTGCCGTACTTAAGCGCATAACGATGATACTGATTCTCATCCAACACAAGACCCAAACGGATATTTTCCACCTCGCGCTTTGCTGAAAGGAGAAGCTCTTTTATCCCCTCTTTTGCGCTATCGTCCGTGAGCTGTTTCACTTTCGTTTTATATTCATTGTCTAAACGCTTCAGAATCTCTCCGCGCTCATCTTCATGCACGCGCGTGACAATGTAGCCGGCAAAATACACAACCTTTTCCGCATCGCCGCTATTCATATCAAGCAGAAGCGCTATGCGTGACGGAATGCCGCGCAAAAACCAAATATGCGCCACAGGGCTTGCAAGCTCAATATGCCCCATGCGCTCGCGGCGAACAACGGACTTTGTAACTTCCACTCCGCACTTCTCACATACAATTCCTTTGTAGCGAATGCGGCGATATTTCCCGCAATAACATTCAAAATCCTTTTCGGGACCAAAAATGCGCTCGTCAAAAAGACCATTCCGCTCGCTTCTCCCCGTGCGGTAGTTGATCGTTTCCGGCTTTGTCACCTCGCCGCGCGACCACTCTTTGATCCTCTCGGGAGATGCGAGTTTAATGGAAATCGCTTTGAATTTTTTTTCGGGTATTTCTCGGTAATCCATGGTATATCGCTATGCTTATAATTCTTTATCGGGCAGATCGGTGAGCGTTTGAATATCCAACCCTAATCCCCGCATGTTATTTAAGAGAACGGTAAACGATGCCGGTACGTTCGGCTCTTTTATGCCGGTTCCTTTCACAATGCCGTCAAACGTCGCCGCGCGTCCGGCAATGTCATCTGATTTTACGGTAAGCATTTCGCGAAGCGTATAGGCCGCGCCGTATCCTTCAAGAGCCCAAACTTCCATTTCTCCAAAACGCTGACCTCCTCCCTGCGCTTTCCCGCCAAGCGGCTGCTGCGTGATAAGCGAGTAGGGACCGATTGAGCGCATATGAATCTTATCTTCCACCATGTGGTTTAGTTTCAGCATATACATATAACCGATAGAGATATGCTGTCCGAATGCCTCTCCTGTGCGGCCGTCATACAGTTTCACTTTACCGGTCTTTGACATGCCGGCTTTCTCCAATTCTTCTTCAATCTCTCCCTCTGTCGCGCCCAAAAATGCCGGCGTGATCGCTTGATACCCAAGCAGGTTCGCCGCCAACCCAAGGTGGAGTTCCAAGACTTGTCCCAAGTTCATACGAGAAGGAACACCGAGCGGCGTGAGTACGATATCAATGGGCGTGCCATCTTCTCGATATGGCATTTCCTCTTCCGGAAGTATGCATGAGATAACGCCTTTATTGCCGTGGCGCCCCGCGAGTTTGTCTCCAACGGATACGCTGCGGAGTGTCGCGACTTCCACATGCACGCGCTTCAAAATACCGGACTCCAGATGATCTCCTTTCTCCCGTGAAAATACTTTGATGCCGACGATACGGCCGCGCTTCCCATGCTCCATGCGAAGCGATGTATCCTTCACATCGCGCGCTTTCTCACCGAAGATAGAGCGGAGAAGCCGCTCTTCCGGCGTCAGCTCTGTTTCGCCCTTCGGCGTAATTTTCCCGACCAAAATATCTCCCGGACCAACCTCCGCGCCAATGCGCACAATGCCTTCCTCATCCAAATCTTTCAGCTTCGCTTCGCCGACGTTTGGAATGTCATGCGTCGTTACTTCGGGTCCCAGTTTTGTTTCGCGCACGTTCACGACGAACTCATCCATTTTGATACTGGAGAATATACTGTCGCGCACAAGACGCTCCGAGACGATAATCGCATCTTCGTAGTTTGATCCGTCAAATGACATGAACGCGACGAGCACATTCTGCCCGAGCGCCATTTGCCCGCGATCGGAGGAAGAGGTGTCGGCAAGCACCTGCCCCTTCTTCACTGTATCGTGGAGTGAGACAATCGGCCGCTGGTGAGACGTGGTAAAACTGTTCGTACGAGAAAAATTTACAAGCGTATATTCATACTCTTTCTTTGCTCCTGCAAGAACAATGCGGCGCGCATCCATGTTCTTTATCGTGCCATCTTCGTCGGCAATAATAAGACGCCCGGTATCGCGTGCCGCGCGCTCTTCCATACCGGTCGCAACAAGCGGTATTTCGGGCCGAATGCAAGGCACCGCTTGTCGTTGCATGTTGGAACCCATGAGGGCGCGGTTTGCGTCGTCGTGTTCCAAAAATGGAATCATAGATGTTGCTATAGAAAACGCCTGATTGGGAGCAACGTCAATAAAATCAACTTTTTCTTTATCCACGGTCACCGGAATGCCTCCCTTGCGCACCTCTACCGTAGCGGTTGTGATTCCGCCTTTATCGTTGTACGGTGTCGCGCCGTGCGCAATCTTGTATTTTTCTTCTTCGTACGCATTCATATAGAGAATCTCTTTCGTTATCATGCCGTTCTTTACGCGCGCATACGGTGTTTCTATCATCCCGAATTCGTTGACGCGGGCAAAGATGGAGAGACGCAAAATAAGTCCTATGTTAGGACCTTCCGGCGTGTGGATTGGACAAAGGCGTCCGTAGTGTGAGGGGTGCACGTCGCGCACTTCAAGACCGGCGCGTTCACGAGTAAGACCCCCGGGACCAAGCGCGGAGAGCGTACGAAGATGCTCAATCTCGGAGAGAACATTCTCCTGACCCATGAACTGGGAAAGCTGGTTCGTCGTAAAATATTCTTTGATGCGCGCCTGAAGCGGGCGCGGGGAGATAAGTTGGATCGGGAGAGTTGTCGTGGCGTCCACCGTAGACATCCTATCTTGAATGTTCCTTCTCATTTGCGTCATGCCAACGCGGATTTTCTGCGCCATCATCTCGCCCACATAGCGCACGCGGCGCGATCCCAGATGGTCAATGTTGTCTTCCTCTGCGGTAGGCGTTGCATTTAAGTGCGCGACATGCGATACGATAATCACCAGATCATCCAGAGAAAGTATCTTATCTTTGAGTGATTTCTTGTCCGTCGGTTTTCCAAAACGCTCGTTGAAACGAAAACGTCCCACAACGGAAAGGTCGTATTTTTCTGTGCCTAAAATGCTCTTCACGAAATCCCTTGCATTTTCCGGTGTTGCCATTTCTCCGTCCCGCAGACGTTTATGGATTTCCATGCATGATTCGTTATGGGTTTTTGCCGGATCTTTTTCAAATGTGATGCGCATCGCCTCCGCCGCGGACGCCGTCTTCTCAAAATATGCGAGTATGTTTTGGTCACTCTCATCGGAGAGCGCTCGCAAGAGAGAGGATATCGGGAACTTGCGCTTTTTGTCCACGCGCGCATACATCACGCCGTCCGCATCCGTCTCAATCTCAATCCACGCGCCGCGTGCGGGAATGATTTTTGCGCCGAAATATCGCTTTCCCTTCACTTCATTCGCGGTAAACAATACGCCGAAACTGCGTGCGAGCTGCGGCACAACCACGCGCTCCACGCCGTTTATCACAAAGGTGCCGTGCTTTGTCATAAGCGGAAAATCCGCCATAAAAATCTCTTGCTCTTTGGAAGAGCCGAGTGTTTTGTTGGTAAGCTTCACGATGACTCGAAGCGGCGCTTCGTACGTCCCCTCGTGATCCTTTGCGTAATATTCATCTGACTTCGGTTCTCCAAGAGAAAAACTCACGAACTCAAGCTCAAACTTTTTTCCCGAATAATCTTTGATCGGGGAAAACTCCTGAAAGATTCCGCTGATCCCCTCTTTTATGAGAAGCTCGTATGACTCCACCTGATTACGAACAAGGTTTGGAATCTGCTGAAGCGGTTCTTTGTACCGGGCAAAGTACTTTTTCGGACGGTCTTTTGTCGCTGTCGCCATAATGATTGGTGTTTTTTATTAAAAAATGAAGATTCACAGGCAATCCTATGAGTCCGTAACAATATATTCAGCCACGATCAGCTTGCCTGTGAAGCGCCCGCACTAAAGACCACTCTCTTATGCCCATGTATGCCCATGCGGTATGGTCTTTGGTGCGTGGATGAAACGCAAAAAAGAAAGGCAATAACCGTCTTGCCCCTTAAAAAAGGCTTTCTTACGCTTCGTATGTGTTATGCCGCACAGATAACAATGCTTGCCCTGTAGTAGATTTCGCCAAAGGCGGAATTCACTGCGGGGCTGGCAAAATGATAATCGCGGTGGTGTCCGCCGC
>ERZ1292623.1436-Hain-H51-01um-R1-1436-length-22927-cov-14_pt3 | contig 14469 bp, 16 predicted proteins | sample MGYA00564398_ERZ1292623 | MGnify/ENA primary metagenome ERZ1292623 (study PRJEB36523, sample SAMEA6512633) | groundwater metagenome | collected 2019-01-07 | study: AquaDiva: Metagenomics assemblies of 32 groundwater samples
GACCTTATTCTTATATTAGAAATATGAGCTGCTATGTATTCTTCAAGAGAATCCAGAGTAATTTTCTTGATTTCTTCATCATTTAGAATTTCCTCTAGTTCTTTTGGATTTGGTATTTTATCTTTTAGTAATTCTTTTAGTAATCTGTCGTCTATTACGTAGATTTCAAGATTTTTTCTTTCATAGCGACTGTTTATATTGGTCATTTTAACTTATATGCAGGCAGCGCCAGGATTCGAACCTGGGAATCCACAGATTTTTAAGATAAAACTTAAAAATTAACCGCTATCTACCCAAAGGGGCTGCAGGTTGGACATCATTAGATTCGGTCCCCTTAACCGCTTGGGCACGCTGCCGGTATTTTTTATATAAGCTGATAATATATTTTATATAGGTTTCTAATTGTTTATTTTTGTTATTGGTCATAGTGAAATAATTTTATAAAGGTGTGGTCTAGCTATTATTGGCTATATGGATAGACGTGTTGTAATTACAGGACTGGGGGTTGTTAGCCCTATTGGAATTGGAAAAGAAGTATTTTGGGAAAATTTAATTTCTGGAAAAAGCGGGGTTAAAAAGATAACTAAGTTTGATACCACTAATTTTGCATGTAAAATTGCTGCAGAAGTTCCTGAGTTTAATCCAGAAGAATTTGGCGTTAGCTTGCGCGAGGCAAAAAGATTAGATTCTTTTAGCTTGTATTCGCAGGTTGCAACAGGATTAGCACTAAACGACTCTGGTATCAATATTGAAAGCGTTAGTGAAAGAGCTGGGGCAGTAATTGCCTCGGGCATTGGCGGTTTAACAACACTAGAGGAACAGGTACGAAGATTAATAAAAAAGAGTCCCGATAAGGTAAGCGCACTTTTGGTAATTAAATTAATGGCAAATGCTGCTGCTGGAAATGCAAGCATAAAGTATAACTTGCGCGGACCAGCTTATTCCGTCGCTTCTGCTTGCGCTTCCGGGACACATGCGATTATAAGAGGGTATAATTGCATTAAGCAAGACGATGCAGATGTAATGCTTGTTGGCGGTTCAGAAGCGGTAATAACCCCTGTCGCAGTTGCTGGATTCAGCAATATGGGTGCACTTAGTTTATCGCATAATAATGATCCTGAAAAAGCATCGAGACCTTTTGATAAAGAGAGAGATGGTTTAGTAATGGGAGAAGGCGCTGGAGTTTTAGCGCTTGAGGAGCTTGAACAAGCAAAGAAAAGAAACGTGCATATTTATGCAGAAATAATCGGTTATGGAGAAACATCTGATGCACATCATGAAACTGAACCAACCGTTGAAGGTCCTGCAAGAGCAATGATGCTTGCGCTTAAAAAAGCAAAATTAGATTGCGAAGATGTGCAATACATAAATGCACATGGAACTTCTACGCCTTTGAATGACAAGAATGAAACAGAAGCTATAAAGAGAGTTTTTGGAGAGCATGCAAGAAAATTAGCAATAAGCTCTACAAAATCCATGGTTGGACACTTGCTTGGTGCAGCTGGAGGTTTAGAAACTATTGTTTGCGCGCTTGTAATTGACAGGGGAATTATACCGCCTACGATTAATTACGAAACACCTGATCCTGAATGCGATTTGGACTATGTTCCTAATAAAGCTAGGGAAATGAAAGTGAATGCTGCTATGAATAACAGTTTTGGATTTGGGGGGCATAATGCAGTTTTAGTATTGAAGAAATATTAATGCTAGTTTCCCACAATTTGCACGTGAATCTCTCTTTCTCTTGATCCGTCAAGCTCAACAAAAAATAAAGACTGCCATTTCCCCAAAACTAGATCACCATTAACTACCGGGATTAGTTCTGATGTATTTAAACCAAATTGTTTTAGATGTGCATGGGCATTTGTTCTTTCATCAGGAGGACAATCTCTAAGATGGATATCATCATGAAAATACTTATTGTTTTTTGGCGCTGCTTTTTCTAAGAAGTTTGCTATGTCTTTTAACAATCTCGCCTCGTTTTCATTAATTTTTAATCCTGCTGTTGTGTGTTTTATGAAAGCGATAAGAAAACCATTTGAGATTCCTGATTTTTTTACCAATTCTTTAACTTTTTTATTTAAGACTATTATCTCTATTCCGCCTCTGGATTTAATATTTATTGTATTATTTGTGATTTTCATTTTTGCATTTTTAGGCGGTTATAAGCAATTAATAAACCTATCTGTTGCTTTGTTAATCGGCGTTAAAATTAACTACCTTCTTTATTATTTTCACAGCTTCTTCGGTAGTTAGCTTTCCTAAATCAAGGGTTAGATGGTAATTGTTTGGATTTCTAAAATCATAATTTTCCCCATATAGAAGTTTTCCTTTAGTGACTTCATCTTTTTCTCTTTCTAACAATATATTCTTGATTTCATCATAGGATTTTCCTAAATATCTTTCGGATTGCTGGGCCCTTTTTATTCTTATATTCAAATCTGCTGTCACCAACACCAATAAGACATTTAGATTTTTGTAGCAGATTGAATATCTAAAATCGCCGATTAGGTTTTCTTTTTCAAAAAGTTTTTTGGTTGCTTCATCTATTTGTTTGTTTTCTTCTAGAGAAGTATTTCTCCAGTATTGCTCAAAAGAAATTTCTTGATTCGGATAAAGAGTATGCCATTTTTTCTTGAATAAATTACCAACAGAATGAATTTTCCAGTTAAAAACCTTTGAGAGTTCTTTTGCCAGAGTTGATTTGCCTGTTAAAGGCAATCCAGAAATTATAATACTATTGTATTTCATTATAAAAAGAGGTTTAAGATGGTTTAAATTATTTTCTTTAGTTTTTATTGCATTAATTGGATGTTAAAGAACTTTTTCGAAAGCAAATTATCTAAGGAAAACAATACTGCTGTAAGACCAATATACTTTATGCTCTGTTCTGCAAATAAATTTAAAGTTTGTAGGAGTAGGGTTAGCTCGTTAAAGATGAATACTGCGATTACTAAGAAAACTATTCCTTCGATTATATTTTTTAGTAGTTTGTCTAGGAACATTTCTAAATTATGTTAAAGAGTTTTAATAGAATAAATATTATTATTAAGTAGATGATAAGTCTTGTTATTTTATCTACTGTATCCATCATTTTTATTTTAATTTCTGCCTATAATACATATTTCTATAGTTAAAACGGGCCCGCGAGGATTTGAACCCCGGACCCCTAGCTTACTTCTAAAAATAGAAGGCTAGTGCTCTATTTGCTCATTAAGTTTGCAGGTTGATAAGGATGCAATCCTTATTTCCAAGCTGAGCTACGGGCCCTTTAGGTTTATCAATATCGCGCAGTTTTAAAAGGTTTACTGTAAAGGCAATAAAACTAAAAAATAAAAAAGCTAAATCAAAACAGAGGCGCTCAAAAAAGGAGTTGGGCACGTAAAAAACGAAACGCTAGAAATGCGCGAAAAATTAAAATCAGGTAATTTTATAAATAGGTATTTTTTCTTTTGGTCAGACGTGAATAGTTGCTTACCTGAACAAACCATTTTGAAAAAAGCGTTTACGGAAAACATCAATAAAAGATAATGGAAGCTAAGATGGGATTGTATAAAAACATTAGAGAGTTATGGCGAAGTGAAGATATTAAACCGATTCTTCGCCAATATATGATTAAATGGAGAAGAGAGCCAGTTATTGTTAAGGTAGAAAGACCAACACGGCTTGACAGGGCTCGTTCTTTAGGTTATAAAGCGAAGAAAGGATTTTTTATAGTTAGAGTCAGGGTTTTAAGAGGCGGAAGGAAAAGAAAGAGGTTTAGGGGCGGCAGAAGAAGCAAGCATATGAGAAGAAGAAAAATGCTTGCTAAGAGTTATCAGTGGATTTGTGAGGAAAGAGCAAATAAGAAGTTTCGTAATTGCGAGGTTTTAAATTCTTATTATCTTGCAAAAGACGGCATACATTATTGGCATGAAGTAATAATGGTTGATCCTGAAATTGTTAAGGGCTATGAAGGATTTGAATGGCTAGCTAAAAGTAAAAACAGAGGAAGGGTATTTCACGGAAAAACTAGTGCAGGAAGAAGAAGCAGGGGAATTCTCACAAATAAAGGTAAAGGTGCTGAGAAATTAAGACCTAGCTTAAGGGCACATTTGAGAAAGAGCAAGTGAAAATCTTTATATTTGTTTAGATTTCAGTAATAACAAAAAGAGGCTGATATGAAGAACAACTATTTAGTATTTATTATTGCATTTTTATTAATAATTGCTATTTACTTTACTGGAAGCAGAAATATATTTTTAGGCCCGATAGTTGAAAGGGATAATAGCGGGCTTTATGTTTTGGATAAATATGGTGGTGTTTTTGTGTCTGGCGGAGCAGCTTTTATGGGAGACATGAACTTTGATGATCCTAAAGCAGTGGATATTGAGGCAGCATATAACGGCTATTACATATTAGAGAAATCTGGCAAGGTTTTTGAATTTGGCGAAACTGAATTTTTTGGAGATGCTGATTTAAAAAATGCTGTGGATTTGGAATTGGCTGGCAATGGATACTATGTCTTAGATAAAAACGGCTTGGTGCTTGAATATGGATTTATAAAACATTACGGGAATGGAAAATTTGATGATTATGTTGATATAGAAGCAGTTGATGGTGGGTATTACTTATTAAGTAAAAATGGAAAGGTTGAAGCCTTTGGCAATGCAAGGTTTTATGGTGATCTAGACAATATTGATGCAATTGCTTTGGCTATAACAAAAAACGGATATTACATACTTGAGTCAAATGGGGTGGTGCATCCTTTTGGAAATGCCAAGGACTTTGGGTTTGAATTGTTGGATAAAAAAAGTGCAGCAGATATAGAAGTCATTCCTAATGATAAAGGATACTATGTTTTGGATAGTTATGGACCAGCTTATTCTTTTTTTGCATCTGCAGGATTTCCTGGACCGGAGTTTAGCGAGGAAGCAAGATATATTGATATTGAACTAATAAGCTAAAACTTTTTTATTACTACCTCATTTTGCAGTTTTTTGTATTTCTTTCTTGAAAAATACGAAGTTAGCGACAGGATAAAGATAGATGCTGCGATGATGCCTATTACGATTGAGCCGATTAAAAATGCTAAGATCAATATTACGGGAAAGAATAAGGCAATTGCTATCCTGTATTTTAATTTTATTATTGGAATATTACTTATCTTTAACTCCGAGGTTTTTACAAATATGAAAATAGACAGTAATAACAGCACATATAATGCTATTTTATGCCAAAGAGCAAACTCTATCATTTTTTTATTTTTAATTTTTAAAATAGTTAAATTTTGTGTTTTATAATAATTTCGAAATATATATCCTTCCATAATAAAACTATATAAATCCTATGCAATTTTACTATTCGAGCATGAAAAAAGCTACATTAATTGCGTTTAGTTTGTTGATTTTTGTAGGCATTATTAATGCATTAAGCGTTCAGCTATTAGAGCCTGCTGACAAGGCGCTTATTATCAGTGAACTGAAAAATATTAAATTTAAATGCAATGTAAGCATCAATCCTGGCGGCAGCGTCGATATTGTAAGGCTTTATACAAATATTAGCGGCTCTTGGTCTATTACCGGCACCAATAATAATCCGCCTAATCAAGGAGGAATTGTTGAGCTGCTTGCGGTTAATGTCCCTAATGGCGCCTATGGGTGGAATTGCCTTGCAGGTGGAATTGAAGGCTCTGTTTATGCGCCTCAGAACTTTACATTTAAATTACAGTCCCCTCCAAATAATCCGCCAGTGTGCAACGGCACTTTTCCTGATGTGAGCTTGGAGAAAAATGGTCCAAAGAAGATAGACATACTTAATTTAAATAATTATTTTGATGATCCTGAAGATGATGATTTGACCTTTACTTACTCTGGAGCCAATAACGTCATAGTTACGGTAAAAACCACTGGGTTTATTGATATCGAACCCGCAAGAGATAGGGTCGCTACAGACCAAATCTACTTTAGAGCAAGTGACGGAAGAAATACAGAAATGCAATGCGGCCCAATGAAGGTAATTATAGTAGATACGGGCGGCGGAAGCACTAATCAGACGCCGCAAAATACTGCGCCAAGGATAACCCCTGACATTCCTGATCAAATCATGGGTAGCGATGTTGCTACTTGGAACCTAAATCTAAATAATCATGCTGAAGATAGTGAGGATAGCAAAAGCGACCTTAATTGGACTGTAGAAAATACAAATGACAATATTGTTAAAATTTCAATTAATCAGATCTCAAAGAAAGTTACATTTGAAAAAGTTAGCGAGGGAGAATTTACAGTCACTTTTAGGGTTAAGGATCCTGACGGATTGGAAGATTCGCAGGGCGTTAAGATAAAGATATCTGGCGAAGAAGGCGAGGTTGCTAATGAAGAAGAGGTTAATGTACTGCCATTAAAGATAGAGAGCCATACCCCCGGAAGCAGCGATCCTAGTATTGAGTTAGGCGGTAGTTTAACATTTTTTATAAATTTGAATACTGAAGGTGCTGAAGTTATCTGGTATGTTGATGGAGAAGAAGTTAAACGCGGTCTGGATCTGGATAATTTTGAGTTTAGTGCAGATGAATTTGGGTTGTTTAGCGTGTCTGTCAATGCTGAAAAAGATGGAATAAGTGATGAGTATGAATGGTTTGTAACTGTTGAAGAAGCGGCTATTGAACTTGCTGTTGCAACTGAACCATTATGCGGCAATGGCGTTGTTGATGAAGATGAAACCTGTACAAGTTGTCCTGATGATGCTGCTTGCAAGAAAGGAGAAGAATGTACTCCAGAAGGATGCGTTGCCAAGACAAACAAGATAACTGGGGCCGCAATTGCCAATGTTCCCCTAAATGTTAAGATCGGGGTTTTGGCAGGGGTAATTGTCATTGTTCTCGTATCTATTGGCGCTACAAGAGCAAGAAATAAAAAAGCAGTGAAAAATAAGCCGTTAACTAGCTTTTACGGCAAACAAGAGGCGGGCAAAAAACCAGGAGGAGCAAAACTTATTGTTAAAGATATTACTAAAGACGAGCACCGTTCTCCTTCTGGCATAGAACCCATTATTGGCTTTATCCAATCTGGATTAGCCAGCGGAGATAATGAAAGGAGCATAAAGAGGGCCCTGAAAAAAAGCGGATGGAACAGAAAACATATTAAACTTGCGTTTAAATCTATTAAAAAATGATTTCTGATTCTGATTTGAAAAAGATTAGCGATTATCTTGAGAAATCTAAAAAACCATTGTTTCTTTTTGACGATGATAATGATGGCCTTTGCAGTTTTCTATTATTGAGAGGCTTTACCAAAAAGGGGGATGGAATGCCAATCAAGACCAGCCCAGAGCTTAATTCGAGCATGGTTGGAATAGTTAGGCGATACGGCCCGGATTATGTCTTTGTTTTAGATAAGCCATTGGTTAGCCAAGAGTTTGTAGATAAAGTTATAGTTCCTGTGGTTTGGATTGATCACCATGAACCTATTAAGAGAGATGGCGTGAGGTATTTTAATCCTAAGCTTGACGGAAGTGAAGACCATAGCTCTACAACTTACTGGTGCTATAAGGCTGTTGGCGGGAAATTATGGATTGCAGTTATTGGTGCTATTAGCGACTGGACAATACCTGATTATTTTAATCGATTTAAAGACGAGTATCCTGATTTAGTGAGTGAAAAAATAACCCCTACCGAATTATTGTACAACAGCAAGCTAGGAAGGCTATGCAGAATTTTTTCTTTTTTAAACAAAGGAGACCATAAATGGCTCAAGGAAGTGATGGGGTTACTTTTGAATATAGGCAGCCCGTATGATATATTGGAGGGAAAAACAGTTGAAGGAAAAATAATATTGGGCAGGGCTGAAAAAATAGAGAAAAAATATAATGCTTTGCTAGATGATGCTTTGAAATCAGAGAAGGACGGGAAGCTTATAATTTATACATATGCAAGTGCAGATACGAGCTTTACTTCTGACTTAAGCAATGAACTGCTCTATAGAAATTCTGGATATTTCATAATTGTAGCGAGACAAAAAGATGACAAGATATATATGAGCTTAAGAAGTGATGTTTTTCCTGTCAGGAGTATCCTTGAGAGTGCTTTAAAAGAGGTTAAAGGATACGGCGGGGGACATTTTTATGCTTGCGGTGCCGGCATTAATGAAGACGATTTTTCAAGATTTGCTGAGATAATTAAGAAAGAGGTCAATAGATAGTATGTTATGGCACATTAGTGGTTACTAAATTATTTATATTGAGTTTTTAACAGTTAAACAATGGCAGACATAGGCATGTGGCTATATATTCTTGGCGGCGTTGCTGTAATTTTGATTATAGTGATTATATTGCTTCTTATTCCCAAGGGGGGCAAAGCAGAAAAGATTGTAAAGCAGATGTTCGCCGATGGCAAAAGCGTGAATGGAGTATTACAGTATGCAAAGCTTAAGAAATTAAATCTAAGGGAAGTAAAACTATACTATCTCTTGTTTAGCGTGCGGGATTTTGTTAATAAAGGGTATAAGATAGATGAAATCAAAAGTATGGCCCAAGATGCAGGGTGGGCGAAGGACTTAATTGATATTGTTTCTAGTAGATTAAGATAGTTTTTTATATATAACTTTACTTTGCTAGATCATGAGAGAGCTGATTTTGCGTTGTGCTTTGGAGAATGCTGTTAAGTATGGGGGCCAAGCAAATTTTAATTCTGTTTTGGGTGCTGCCTTTGGCATTATTAAAGAAGGTGACAAAAAAGAGATTATTAATTTAACTAAGAAGATAGTTAATGAAGTTAATTCTATGAATCTGCAAGCACAGCGGGAGATGCTTAAAGAACTTGGTGAAATAAAAAAAATAAAGAAAAGGAAAAAAGCTATTGGTTTAGAGAATGTTAAAGGAAAGGTTGTTATGCGGTTTGCTCCCAATCCTAATGGATATTTAAGTTTTGGTCATTGCAGGCCCGCTTTATGGAATTGGCTTTTTGTTAAAAAGTATAAGGGAAGATATGTATTGAGATTTGATGATACAGATCCTAGAATAAAAGTTCCTTTGAAAGAAGCTTATAGAGAGATCAAGAAAGACTTGGAATGGCTTGGCGTAAAGCCACATAGTATTGTGTTTCAGAGTAAAAGACTGAAAATTTATTACGTTTATGCTGAAAAACTGATAAGGATGGGCAAGGCTTATGTTGATACACTGCCTGCTGAAAAAATGAGGAAAATGCTTTGGGTCAGCAGTATTTCTGATGAGCGAGAGGAGAGTGTTGATGTTGTTATGCAAAAATGGAAAAAAATGTTTACTAAATATAAAGACGGCGAAGCTGTATTGAGGATAAAAACTGATATTAATCATCCTAATCCCGCAGTTAGGGATTGGGCCGCGTTTAGAATTATTAATAAAAACAAACATCCTTTGGTGAAGGCAAGGGTTTGGCCTTTGTTGAATTTTGCAAGTGCCATTGATGACCATGAATTTGGAGTTACTCATATTTTAAGAGGAATAGACTTGGAGATTTCTGACGGGAGGCAGAAATATATCTATGAATATTTTGGATGGGGATACCCTACTACTATGTATCACGGTAAATTTTTTATTTCCGGCATTAAAAGCACAAGTGAAGTCTTAGAGCTGATTAAAGAAGGGAAATTAAGCGGATGGGACGATCCAAGACTAGGAACTATTGCCGCTTTAAGAAAAAGAGGTTTCCAGAGCGAGACTATTGTAAACTTTATTAAAAACAGTGGAATTGGAAAGGTTGATATTACTGTGAATACTAGCAGTTTGGCTGCACTTAATAAGGAAATAGTTGATAAAACTGCTAATAGACATTTTGTTGTTTTGAATCCTAGAAAAATTAAGATAAAAAACGCTCCAGAAATGAAAGTTGAAATTTCTTTGCATCCTGATTTTCCTAAAAGAGGAGTAAGGAAGTTTAAAACTAAAAATGAGTTTTATGTTGATGAAACATTTCAGCCTGGGAAGAATTACAGGTTTATTGACCTTTTTAATTTTAGAGATTTGGAATTTGTTAGCAAAGGATTAGACCCTGAACTGGATGCTAAAATGATTCACTGGCTGCCTGTTAGCAAAGATTTAGTTAACGTTGAGTTAGTTATGCCTGACAATAGCGTTTTGAAAGGTTTGGGTGAGAGAGACTTGAAAAAAGTTAAAGTTAATGAGGTTGTTCAGTTTGTTAGAACTGGATTTGTTAGATGTGACAAGAAATTGAAGAATAAAGTGGTTTTTTATTTCGGGCATAAATAATGATTAAATTTTTAGTCTTGGGGGATTTCCACGGCAAGTTTTCTAAAAAATTTGAAATAATTATAAAAAGGGAAAAGATAGATTTGGTAGTTTCTGTTGGAGATTATGTGCCATTCCATTATCGAAAGCTTTGGTTTAAACATTGTTTTGGCAAAGACATTGGTTTATGGGAGATCATAGGAAAGAAAAAGTATAAAGAGCTAATTTTGAAGGATTTAAATATGGCAGAGGTTGCATTAAGAAGTTTAAATAAACTCCACGTCCTGGTTTTTACAGTATTAGGCAATACAGATTATCCTCTAGCTGACGATGTTATGGATGAAAAAAAGAAAAGAGGAAAAGAATATTATAAATTCGAATGGGACCGACCTAAATTATTTCTGGATAGATTGAAAAAATACAGGAACATAAGAAGATTTGATTATTCTCATATTAAATTTAATAATATCATTTTCATTGGAATGCGGGGTCACTCTTTTCCAGGAAGAGTTAAGAGCAAAGCCTATAAAAAACATAATAAAATTCTTAATGATTTATTTAATAAATTTAAGAAAGAAAATAAAAAAGGGAAGGTTATCTTTGTTTCCCATATTCCGCCGATAAATACTAGGCTAGATAAGATCGGCACGAAAGCTCATAAAAGAGTTCGTGGAACGCACCGAGGTTCTAAACTTGTAAGAAGAATAATCGAAAGGCATCAGCCTTTATTGCATTTATGCGGCCATGTGCACGAATCATGCGGCAAAGACAATATCGGAAAAACATTAACGATAAATGTCGGCTCAGCTTATGAAGGTCAAGGAGTTTTAATTGAGCTTGACGAAAATAAAGGAAAAATATCTTACAAGAGAATCCCCAGTACTATGGCAAAGAAGTCTTATATCCTCAACTCCTAAGTTTGCTATCATGAAGTAAAACCTGAAAATTATAGAACACTAAAGCGTGTTTAATATCATTTACTTTTCAGGCAAAAAATCAACTATTCGGGCAGGAGCCACTTATCGGGCAAAGCCTTTTTGTACGAAAGCTTTAAAAATGAATTTCTTTGAAAGTTAAAGTAACCAATGAAGAAGCCCATACGGGTTTATAAGAACCAACGAGGCTCTTATTTTGGAGGTTAAAAATGGATTTAAATCAGGATGCTCCTAAAGAAATTATTGATAAAGCGTATGAGGCTATTGAAACTGCAAGAAATACTGGAAAAATAAAAAAGGGTACTAATGAAGCTACAAAAATCATAGAGAGAGGATTAGCTAAACTCGTTGTTGTGGCCAAAGATGTTGACCCTCAAGAGATAATAATGCATTTTCCGCCATTGTGCAAAGAAAAAGACGTTGCGCTTGTTGTTGTGCCTAGCAAGAAAGACTTAGGCGCTGCTGCTGGATTGCAGGTTGGAACAAGCGCGGTTGCTATTGTAAATGAAGGTGAAGCTAAAAGCCTGATAAGCGACATTGCAAAAAAGTTGAATAAATAAAATGCCTGAGAAGAAAAAAAGAACAGAGGCTAAGGAAGAAACTCCGCAAACAGGAGCTAAAGTTAATTTTACTACTGCCTTTCCTGCAACTGTTGAAGAAATTATTGGGAGAACAGGAAGCAGAGGAGAGATTACTCAAGTAAGGGTCAGGGTTTTAGAAGGCAGGGACAAAAATAAAATCTTAAGAAGGAATGTGAAAGGCCCTGTCAAAATAAAAGATACGCTAATGTTGAGAGAAACAGAGATTGAAGCTAGACGATTAACTCAGAATAGGAGAAGCTGATGGCAACGTGTAGTTTCTGCGGATTAGACATCTCTCCAGGAACCGGAATGGTTTTCGTGTTTAAAAGTGGCAAGATTGCTAATTTCTGTTCTTCAAAATGCAGAAAAAACCAATTAAAATTGGGCAGGAAAGCTATTCACACCAAATGGAGCAAGAGATTTATCAAAAAATGAAAGAGCGAACGTTTGTCCTTATAAAGCATGATGGAGTTGCTAAAGGACTTATCGGTGAAATTATTTCTAGGTTTGAGAGAATTGGCTTGAAGATAGTTGGTTTGAAAATGCTTTTAGTTGACGAAGAACTAGCGAAAAATCATTATAAAGTGACCAAGGAGTGGGCCACGAATTTATTTGATAAATCTAAGAAAGCTGCTGAAAAAAATGGCAAGAAATTTCCATTTAAAGATTCTATTGAGTATGGCAAAATGATTCAAGTGTGGAACCAGGAATATTTAAGAGAGGGGCCTATTGTTGCAATTGTTTTTGAAGGCCCGCATGCAGTTGAAATAATAAGAAAAATGGTCGGGCATACTGAGCCAAGGCAGGCATTACCGGGGACAATTAGAGGAGATTACATAATCGATTCTTATGATTTTGCTGACAGACATAAGCGCTCTATAAGGAATTTGATACATGCTTCTGAGAACCTGCAAGAAGCAGATAGAGAGATAGGTCTTTGGTTTAAAAAAGAAGAGCTAGTCCATTAAAAAGAAAGATTAATAAATATTTTAATAAGACTAAATTAAAGAGGTGTTATCATGGCTAAGGCATGGGATCCGTTTAAAGAGATCTCAAAATTTCAAGAAAAAATCAATAAGAAGATAGATGTTCTGTTTTCTGAATATAAAAAACCATTTAGCAATATCAGGCATAGCAATGACTTTGTTTCTGTCGAAGTCAAATTGCCCGGCATAGAAAAGAGGGATAAAGTTGTTATTGACGCAGATTATACAAAGCTGATTATTGGAGCAAAAAATAAAAACGGTAATGAAAGATACTATAGGGTTATTTATCTGCCTCCAGGTTTGGATATTGAAAGGGCCAAAGCTGATTTTAAAGATAACTTGCTTAAGATACATATCCCGAAGAGCAGACTAAAGAGGAAGATAAAAATAAAGTAACCGTTACTTATAAAAATGAGAGACGAATCCTGGCTGGCCAGCCTGCTGCATGAAATTTGGGATGAGAAGTTCTCGCATGTTAAAAAGAAAAATAATGTTGTAATCAGATGGAAAGGCAAATGGAAGAACAAATTTGGACATATAAAAATGTTAAAAAACGGGGACAGTGAGATTGGCATAAATGCGCTTTTTCAGGATGAAAGAGTTCCTGAATATGTTGTTAGATTAACTATTGCACATGAAATAATACATTATATGCATGGCTTTCACAGTCCACATCAAAAAAAATTTAAACATCCGCATAAAGGCGGGATTGTTAACATGGAACTCAAGAAGATTGGATTCGGCGAAGAATTGGCGAAAGAGAAGAGATGGTTTAAAGAATCCTGGCTTAATCTTTATAATGAATTAACGAACAACGGATTTGAAGAGAGGAAAAGAAACTATAATACTAGTATTTTTAGATTTTTTTGAATGGATATCTTGTTATATGCTTGCAATTTAGACAATAGTAGATCAATTTTCCTTTTTTTGTCCGTGCTCTTAATGTTTTGCCAGGTATGAGATACTTACAACATTTTTTGCAAAAAAGTTTTTTGTATTTTTTCGGAATTCTTACTTTGCATTTAGCAGAAATTTTTCTTGCTAATGTTACATACCTATCTGCCAGACTATGATTTGATTTAGATATTTTTTTTGCTTCTTTAAATAGCGCTTCTAGATGTTCCTTAGCGATATTCTTCTGAGTTTTTTTTGAGACCATACCAGATTCTACGGGCTATTAAAAATTTTTAGAATAGAATAAAAAACAAAAAACCTTAAAGAATGGAGAAAGTGGCTGTTGCACTTACGTCCTTCTTGCTCTTCTTCTTGCAGAAGATCTAGAAGCTCTTGCGCTCGAAGCCCTTCTTCTTGCAGCCATTGCAACACCTCCTCTTTTTCGGAAATATGATATAAATATACAATGATTTAGATTTTATAAAACTATCCTTTTTAGATTTTTGAAAGATTTATCGAGAAAGTAGGCGACTAACCAGGCTTCCCACACGGAGTGCAGTACAACCTGGAACGTGTGCGGTCTTAACTTTTACACATAGATAGCTTATAGCTACCTTATTCTGTGTTCGAAATGAGAACAGGTGTGGCACCGCAACTATGGTCGCCAATGCTTTGTATCTATTTTGTAATATTTTAAAGCTTTTCGGTTGGCCTAACTGTGCGAGGACAATATTGCTTTCTTTAGTTTAAATCTTTAGTTTAAATGATGAAATAGGAGCGGAAGAGTTAGCAAATAAAAAAACTACACAAAAGATGCAAAATGATTAAAGTAGTTTTAGCTTGCCTGTAAGCTTGTCTATTTCTCCCTCGCTA
>ERZ1292623.2659-Hain-H51-01um-R1-2659-length-15765-cov-18_pt1 | contig 14469 bp, 27 predicted proteins | sample MGYA00564398_ERZ1292623 | MGnify/ENA primary metagenome ERZ1292623 (study PRJEB36523, sample SAMEA6512633) | groundwater metagenome | collected 2019-01-07 | study: AquaDiva: Metagenomics assemblies of 32 groundwater samples
TGCAGGCTGAGAACCTCCCGGGCTCCCTGGTCTATTCCCGTGTCACGGCCGTAGCTTTTGCCACTGTGACAACGGTCACGGTAGCCGATGCGGTGCTCACTGCAGACCTCTCTGCGGTCTGGTATTCATTTTGGAATGTTGGGAGTAACCGCGCATATCCCGATGTGGTTGGGCCGGACTTTCCTGCGAGCCAAGCGCAGGGGGATGTGTATTTTCGTGGGTCTGCAGGCATACAGAGACTTGCTGCTGGGACGAGCGGGCAATTTCTTAAGACTCAGGGTGCAGCGGCAAACCCAATATGGGCGGATGGCACTCCGTCTGGTGTGATCTGGCTCTATGGCGGATCTACAGCTCCAAGCGGATTTTTGCTCTGTGATGGAGCTTCCTTTGCATTGAATACATACCCCTCGTTGTTTGACGCGATTATAAACAACTTCGGCAATGGGACAGCGACTGCTGCAACGGCTGACTCAACCACGGACAAGATCACTGCTACCGCACATGGTTTGGTCAATACTGATCAGATTTATTTCACGGCCACGACCATGCCTGGTGGGTTAACTGCGGCGACAAAATACTTTGTAGTCAGCGCCACAGCGAATGACTTTCAGGTATCTGCTACATCTGGAGGCGCAACCATCAACATTACCAGTAATGGCTCAGGGCTGAATTTCTACAAGCAGGCGCTGCTGCCAGACTTACGGCAGAGATTTCCTCTTGGCAAAGCAGCCGCTGGTACTGGTAGCACCCTTGGTGGAACGGGTGGAGCGATAGATCACACGCACACATATACAGATGTACCAAATCATGTGCACAGTGTTGATCCACCAAGTACGAGTGCGGTGGTGACTGATCCGGGGCATAATCATGGTGGAGCAACTGAAGCTGGTGGTTCTAGGAGTGGCGCTGGGGGATCGCCTAGTCTTTCTGCTAACACAGGTGCTACTGGTCATACTCACGGAATCCCTTCTGGTACTACTGGTATCACCGCCTCAGTTGACATCGCGGCATTCAACTCTGCAAATCCAACAGGAGGAGTGGCGACAGGGACGACAGCTACACAGAATCCTCCATTCCTAGCAGTAAATTATATTATCAAGCAATAAAGTTAGGTGGGAGACCATATGACATACAGCATTAAAATTACCAGAATAAATGGCCGAATGTCTACACTGAAAGATGTCGAATCACACTCAGTCATACTGAATGGACTCGTGATGGATATTGTCTTGAAAGACAGGAGAAGGTTTCTTATCCCAATAGATGGGCATGAATTTGAGTTCTCCAAGGAACTGAGCAAAACCATAGAGGATCGCAAGATCATAGAGGATCGCAAGAGAACAGCCGCAGGAGGGTAACAAACATGGCACATTGGAAACATGACCCAATCAAAATTCAGGGACCTCACACCGTCGAAGCCAGTAGGATAGAGGGGTTGTTTGTTTATCCGATTCAGTCTCAGGTGGATGCAGTGGTTGCTAATGGCAGGTATGTCACTTCAGTCTCTGCTGCGCAGGCTGTGGTTGGTAATACCGGGGATGACAGCGCAACAAGTAGCGGGAGCTACAGCGACAAAGATCGCTCCAGAACCTACACTGTGACAGTAACGAGGGTTGGTGCTTTGGGAGTAGCTGCAGTATCATGGACTACGGATAAAGGTGATGATGAAGGCGGCCCGATCGTAGTGCCTGTCAATGGCCTTGTCAGTATTGGTACCAAAGGTATTAGCCTGACTTTTATGGCAGGCGCAGGTGGTGTACTCACGCTGAATAATAAATGGACAGTAACAGGCCAGCGGGAGTTTGAGACTATTACTGCCCTCAAGCAACAAGTAATTCTGCGAGGGACTGATTTTTTGAGCATCGCTACGGCGGCACCAGACGCAACCCAGACTACCTTACTGGCAGTAGTGGCCAAGAAAGCCTACGAAGTTCTCTCCACACAACTCGGATGGTCTACAGGAACACAAGGTGGGATCAAGGCTTTGGACGAACTATAAGCAGCTTTTGCTCTCGATGAATTGTAGAGTATGGATTATTTTGACATAGTTGCTGATGGTGGTGCAGTCCCAGGAACAGACTGCACCCAGATAATAAACGAGTGTTTGACTGCCACAAGAAATCCGCAGTTGAAACCAGTGATGATTCCGTGGGGAAATTTCTGGGTATCTCCCCCGTTTCTCACGAACAGGTATGTCAGCATGATTGGCCATGGAGCAGGCCGGAGTAAGATAATCACCAACTCTAACGCTGACCTGCCTATGCTCAGGCTTGCACTTTCTTCTCCGCTTGGCGACGGAGTAAAAGTAGAGGGCTTTTCGCTTGACCGGGCTTTACCCAGTACGTCTGTAACAGCAGGAATCGGCATTGCACTTGATAATGCCCCAAGGGTTTTGTCCATAAGCAGAGTGCAGGTGCAGGGACGCAACAGATACGGTATAGACATTCGTAATGCCAGTGTTGTTATGATAGATACCTGCATTATTTCCGGTGAGGATGTAGGGGTTCGTATCGTCAAAACTCCTTATGCTTTCATCGGGGAATTGAGCATAGATAACTGCGTGATAGACGGCCTAAACCCTGACCCCCAAACATGCGCTCTCCTTTATCAGGGTATAGATGCCAGTGATATGTTGGATGCTGCTCTCAGAGTAAGCCGGTGCCACCTAGGAGCGCGAGGCTACGGCAAGGCTGTACTCTGCAAGTGGAGCTCCAACTTGTGGCTGAGAGAAAACGTCTTTGAGAATCCTGGGAGTCCTCACAGTTCGCAGGTGCACCTATGGCAGTCTGGGAATGTCAATATTACAGATTGTACCTGGAGTGGTGGTGAAGCCCCAGAGCAAGACGCTATATGGTTGTTCTCTCTACCTGGCGGGGGTAACATTGTTATTTGTGGTAATCGAATAATGGGTCGGTTTCGCAGCGGGATTGTAGTTGATGGTCTTGGGTGGTCTGATCTGATTATTGCCAACAATTTGATTTCTCATTCGCATCCCGACAATTTTTACCAGTATGAAGGTATATCCATTATTGACCCGCAGGCCAGCCATATCACCATCACGGGGAATATTATAAGAAGGTTTGCCGTCGGACTCAAGGTACTTGCAGGGGTAAGTTTCCTTAACAGTGCAGGCAATGATTTTTCTGACAACTCGGCAATGATGTCCTAAAATAGGATAGGCAAAAAAGATTAAGTGGTGAATCATGACAGAAAATAACGGCAAACCGTGGTGGAGATCTAAGACCATCAGATTTAATATCCTCTTGGGCGCTGGTTTGGAACTTGCAAGCTTCCTTGGTCAGGAGGGAGTAGTCTCAGCGGAGACAGTGGCCCTGGTGATGGGCGTGGGCAACATCCTGCTCAGGCTTGTCACCAAGGAGCCGGTGACTGTGCCAAGGATATTAGGAGGATAGCCATGCCGCTTCAGTCTGGTGAGTGGGACGTGTTCAGGGTCGTCACGGTTTTCCTACTTATAGCAATCCTAGTAGGCGGTCTACTCGCAATCCTCCTGTCGAACAAGTACTTCAGCAACATTCTCAGACTCCACCTCACAAGGATCGAAGCGCACGAAACTGAGGACAGGGAGAAATTCGCCGCAATACTGGGGGACATCTCTCTGATCCGAGCTGATATTGGAGAGCTTCGGAGATTGATAACGCAGGTAGGAAGTGGAGACACCTAGGATAGATGGCTGGACCGAGTGGTCAAGGTTTGTCCTGAGCGGGCTCCAACGGGTTGAGGAACGGCTAGAGACTCTGGACAGAAAAATAGAGGAGAGGATCAAGGCCGGAGAACAAGAGGTGTTGCAGCTTCGGATTGATCTGGCGAAGTTGCAGGTTAAGAGCTCGCTGTGGAGCGCTATAGCTGGAGCACTCACCCTCGCTATTATGATGGGTATTTCCTACTTGAGAGGAAGGTAGCAGCAATGAAAGTCACTTTCTTTTTTGGAGTCTTGCTCTTGGGTTTGTTCCTGGTGCAGGCAGAGGCATATACAATCGTTGATGCTAAATACCTCACCTGTTACGATGGGGACACCTGCACCTTTGCATTTCCTGAGTGGCCCGAGCCCTTCCAGAAAATATCCGTGAGGATAAGAGGGCTTGATGCCCCGGAGATCCGCGGCAAGTGCCCCAAAGAAGTAACGATGGCAATGGTAGCAAGGAACACCCTCCGCTCTGCCTTGGCTACTTCGGAGCACATAGAACTCCGAAGGTTCGAGTTCGGGAAAGATAGATACACCCGGATTTTAGCCGAGGTCTGGGTAGACGGGCGCAACGTGGCTGAGTTATTGATTCGCAAGAGCCTGGCCAGGCCCTACGATGGTGGAAAAAGAAAAGGGTGGTGCGGAGAAGAGAAAACGAAGGGGGGAAAGACGCATGTCAGGCGTTAACTGTCCCGCCCTCTGTCTCCTGGAAAGAGCCAAGATGCTCTACCCCCTGGGCAAGCTCTCTGTGGAGATGCCCACAGATCTCATTGAGCAGTACCAGGTCGAGGCCGCGGAGATCATGCATGAGATAGACCAGGCGCTTGCTGCAAAGTGCTGGTGGTGTAGGCTTCTTGGGTTTTTGGGGAGGTAATAGAGTGGGATTTAAGATCACCAATGGAGAGCTTGATTTGTTCCTCAAATACGCCGAGGGCAACATTGCGGTCCTTTTCCTGCTTGTAGCGATTCGCTGCACTGAGCAGGGCGGCCCAGGCAGGGAGATGGGTGTCCTTGATAAGAGAGCAAACAACTTAGAAAAACAAGTCCGGTGGGCAAGAAATACGATCCTGAACAACGAAAAGAGATTTGAGAAGAAGCACTTTGACTTGCTGGCCCGCAACCCCAACACAGGGCTTTTCGCTGACGCTTTTCTTGAGTATTTCTCTGGGGTCTATGCGCCGGTGGGAGCAGAGAACGACCCACGGACGTTGAATAAGAACCATCTAAAGAACCTTCGGTTTTTCCATTCTCGCTGCCGCGTGATGCTGGGCGAGGTAGCTTAATGCCTGAATCCTGGGACGAAACCGAACGGCAGAAGCTGAGCAAGATCCAGCTTTCAGTCAAGCCGGTATGGACTGTGCCATTATCCCAGAAACCCAACGCCTGCTTGACAGGCTTTACGGCCCCGTTCCTCCGGCCCATGGGCAGCCTAACTAAGACGGCGGCTCTGAAGCTGGCAAGCCTCAATATTATCTTGTAGTAGTTTTGGGGTAGGAACCAGGGAGGGCGGGGCCACCCTTCTATTCTCCAAACTCTCCGCAAGCTTTGCTCACATCCTCCAGTGCTTTCAGCATATCATCCAAGGCGGCCAACAGTTCATCAATTTCTTCGTCTGTGATCTCGCCCTTTTCTAGCCTGCAGTTTAGTTCCTGAAGTATTGGGTTCATCTCAGTTCCCCTTTGCGTGCTCCGGGTGCAGCAGGAGCCGCAGCTCTTCAACAAGCGTCTCCCAGTCCTGGCAGGATATGGCATCGTTTATGTTGCCGCCCGGCAGGATGATATAGCCCTTTCGCCCGCGCCGGACGACAGCCATATTTTTCTGGGTTTCAGTCATGCCCTTTTTCACGCCGTCGATAAAAGAGTCTATCTGCTTTTTGATGTCGGTCAAACTTTTCTCCTTTGCTATGTCCTTTACTTCTTGTGCAATTTTCTTTATACTATCTAACAAGATATAAAACAAGCTTATGACAAGCGAACAGAAAGCCCTGGCTCTAGCATTGAAAATTAAGGGACACTCCTATGCTAGTATAGGCAAAGAGTTGGGTGTATCCGGGCAGAGGATACAACAGATACTTCGCCCACCCCCCAGGGTTGCTCAAGTTGTCCAACAGAGGGCAAAAGGCAAGTGTGAATGCTGTAGCACTTTAGTTCACAAAGGAAATTTGCATCATAAATCAACAGAATTTCCCGATCTATACAATTCACCAGAGAACATCCTTTGTCTCTGCGCATCCTGTCATATAAAAATCCACAAGGGGATTCCCATCCAAATTCTTATGGAAAGGCACTCAAGGTCGATGAATATAGGGGGGAAAGACTATTATACGATCACTGAGGCTGCCGACAAGCTAGGGCTTGGCCGCCAGGGCGTACACTGGCTGATCCACCACAAGTGGAGGGGCCAATGCGACCCGGTGCAGATCAATGGCAAGGTGCTTATCTGGAAAATCCCCCTGCACCTCGTTAACGACTATGCCTCTCCGTGGGGAGAGGTGCGCCAAAAGGCAGGCAAAAAGGGAGCTAATGCCCGTCACAAGCTGTGATAGCCTATTGACAATCTGTTTTCCTCACCGCGCCCGCTAAGCCGCAACCGGCGCGGGTTTCAGCGAGCGCCCAACGGCCTGCGCCATAAGTCATTGATTTTACTACGCTTTCCCCACTGCGCCCCTTCGTGCGCTGCCTGGATTGTCTATTAAAATCAAATACTTACCGCTTTACAAAAGTGTTACTGGAAGGTCCCTTTTTGGCAGGGGCCGTGCCAAGGGCCGGGTTTCGGGCAATTTCTCAAAATATATTTTCTCCCCTAAGTACTTGATAATAAAGGAGTTTTTGCCCCGGCCCGCCCTGGCAAAAATTATTTTTGCTGCCCCCCCTTTTTGCTTGACAGCGGCCAGCAAACCTGTTAACTATACTGTTAAGATGAAGACAAGAGAGAAAAGAGAGACCGCCTGCTGACCCTCCTTTCCGGGGGATCAGCCCCCAGCGAAGGCACGGCATCCCGCGAGGGAAACTTTGATAGGGCCGGGCCAGGGTGCAGACAAGGGAAACGCCGCACCGAGTGTCCTGGCGGAGATTCGGTAGGCGAGATACCTGAGGGGTAGCCAGCCCCCCGGCACCGAGTGTGAAACAGACGCGACAAAACGGACCCCTCGCCCAGACCTCAAAAACGGAGGCAGGGTGCGAGAGCTTAAAGGGAGGGGGAGAGAAGAGAAGAGAGGGAGCTACAAAGCTCCCTTTTCTTTGTGCCCTCTCAGAGAAAGAGAGGGTAGAAAGAAAAATAAATCAGCAAAGAAGGGAGAAACATTATGGAAGAAACGACCCGAAGCGTGTCCGAGACCTCAGACATGGTTGTTCGCTGCCCCTACTGCCAGCGGCTGCTGAGCCGGGGAGGTACGGCCAGAACGGACGAGACGATAATCCGCCTACACCTTAACGGCAATCTAGCCCTGTCTGAGCGGGGCAGGGAACAGATGAAGTGTGCCGGAATTGATAGGTAGTGAATTTAGTAAAAAGAATAGGAGGGGAATATGCCAGCGAGAGGAAAAGAAAATGGCTTATATCAGGGCATGAACTGGATCCGCCCCGAGCGGCGGCTTGCCCTGTATCTGAGGGATGGCTTGGCCTGCTGCTACTGCGGGGAGGCGGTCGAGGACGGCGCAAAGCTGACCCTGGACCACCTGACCCCGCACAGCCAGGACGGGGGAAACGAAAACGAAAATCTTGTGACCTGTTGCCACCGTTGCAACAGCAGTCGCGGTGACCGGGACTGGAGGGACTTCGCAAAGGTTACCGCAGCCTATCTAAACCACGATGTCTCTGCCGCGAAAATCATCACGCACATTCAAAAGACGATTACCAGATCCCCTGATCTCGCCACCGCGAAGGATATCATCGCCCGCCGGGGCAACTTCTCCAGGGCTCTGACAAGTCTTAGAGAGGAGGGATAAAAATGCGAGAGCAAGCCGAGAAACTGGCAAGGCACATAGCCCGCCACGGCATGGATGCTAAGGCCAGGAGTAGTAGCTGGGGGCGCCTCTGGGCAAGCCTCTCCCTGAAGCCTGGCTACGTCCTGGTGGGAATCAATAGAACGTTGATTGGCCGAGCCCGGCGCGAACCGGGCAAAGGAGGATATTATGAGCAGACAAAGAAGTCCGTGGTCGTCAAAGGGAATTGTGCATCCGGCCCTAGCCATACCTGGGCTGGTGGATCTTGTACAGGAATTAGAGCGGTGCTGGACGAAGATCCAGCACAACGCACCATACGAGGCGATGGTACTGAAGGCTGCCATAGGGCGGCTGCAGGATCGGAGTGTAGGAATGGGAGCCCAGGAGGATAATTTCAGCAACGCAGCTTATCAGCTCACCGCCGCAGCGGTGGCGAGGAGAGACTATGGGATCAAAATAGGATGGGCCGAGCTGAATATCATGGAGGAAGTTATGGAAACCCTGCTCAGAGCAGGGACCCTCCTCCACGAATTTGTCAGGCTGGTAATAAGGAGGAATCAGGGCACCGGAAAGGGATGCGAGATTGCGGATGTCATGCGTTCAGTACAACCGATACAACTAGAGGAGAGATAGGAGGCAATCCTGATGAAAAAATACCTGCTTAACAGCCCGGTACTCGCAGTACCGGGCCTGTACGATTACAAAGATGCGGACGTGGCGGAGATCGCCCTGTTCGCGGTAGACACAGTGTCAGCAATTGGCCACCCCGGAACAGCTGAGGTCATGACTCAGGTACTGGGGTTCGAGGTCAAGGCTAACCGAGCCTACATCACCCTCAATCCGGGGGACATGGCCCTAGTGTTCCAGATTACGGAGCGTCTTCCGGAGGGGAAAGTCCTCACAGCTGAGGAGCTGAAGGAATTGAAATATTCGCTCCGCATCCTGCGCAGGCTGTAGATCTTTCATCCTGTCCCCTCCTCCAGGGGGCAGGAGTGAGGGATTTAATTCAGCAGCCGAGCCCGGCGCTAACCGAGCAGAAAGAGGAGAGCAAAATGACCACCTTCAGCATCCCGCAAAAAATGTCCAACTCCGGCAGCATCCACGACATCGCCAGCGACATGTTCGACCGCGACATTGTCTTTGCGCCTAGCTGCAAATTCGCCGTCGTGCTCGCCAGCTACTACGGCGGCAAGGGCTATACCACCCACAAGACAGCCGCTGCCGCAGCCGCTGAGAGCCACAAGCAGCGCGGGTACAGCCACACCGTCATCGACACCGACGGCAAAGAGTTCGCCGCCTACTACGGCGACCTGGTTACAAAATGAAACCACATATCTATGCTACGTGCGACACCAGCCAGGAGGCCGAAACCAAAGCAAAGGCATTACGAGCCGCAGGGTTCTTTGCGGGAGTACAATCCAATGCCAAGCGCAAAATCTGGGAGGTGTACGGCCCCACAAGAGAAAACGCTAGACGCTGGACCACAACCGGGTAGAAGGAGGACAGAAATAATGAAAATGGAGAACGAGAAAGAATGGGTCGTGAGGGTAGATGGGTTCGGCCATACCACCATCACCGCTGGTGAGGTCAGTATTGCCGTGCGTGGAGGCCGAGATATAGCTGAGCATGATCGCATTGTCAGTCTGGTATCTGCCGCTCCTCTCTTGCTGGCCGCTTGCAAACTGGCTTTGGGATACGCAGGAGATAGGCTTAGTGCATGGGACTGGGCAATAACGGTGAATATTCTACGCGCAGTAACTGCCGTGGAGGGAATCAGTGAATCGAGTAAGAAGAAGGAATAGATACGAGGTGATATTCTGTGATTCTGAATGCTATGAAGCGGCGCACTCCCGTACAGAGGGATTTAATTCTAGCTGAGCTCGGCGCTACCCGGGCAGAAGGAGGAGAATATGACGCTGACAATTATCGAAGTTGACCGCAAAAGAAACATTCTCTGGGCAAGACGGATCGACTCGCCGGGATTCCTAACAAATACGTCTAGCGGGGAATTGGTGTTGCCGGGCTTGCCCACAGCAGCGGAAATTATCGAGGCTGCTAACAACCAGCTTGTCGTCCCTTCGGAGGTTGGGTATTACTCGAAGTACGAGATTCGATGGGTTGATTAGATTCTTGCCCACTGGCCCTTGCGGGGGCCTTTGGAGAGGGATTTAATTCCTTAGCCGAGCCCGGCGCTATCCGGGCATAGGAGGAGGAGAAAGATGAAACCACACATCTATGCCAGCTGTAAGACATCTGCCTCAGCAGAAACCAAAGCCCGGGAGCTGCAAGCTGCGGGGTTCTTCGCGGGGATACAGTTCAACCCCCGCACCCAGCGCAATTTCTGGGAGGTATACGGTCCAACGAAAGAAAGCGATAGATGTTGGATCACGACCGAGAAGGAGGAAATCGCCATGATCACCGAACAGAAATTGCAAGCCTCGAAAATAAGAAGCTTGCACTATACCTATCCCTTCCTCATCCCAAACGATGGCAAACTACTCTCCAGAGTAGTAGCTGCAAAGAATATCCGCCTGGAGCTAAAGCAAGCCTTCCCCCGCATCAAGTTTAGCGTTAAGACCCGTGCTTTCAGCATGGGTGATGATATCAATGTGAGCTGGACTGATGGCCCTACCAAGAAGCAAGTCGAAGAAATCATTGACAAGTACCAGGCTGGCAGCTTTGACGGCATGGTTGACCTCTACACCTACGAACCCAGTGCATGGACCGAGGCTTTCGGCGATGCAAAGTACATTCTTGCTAACCGATCCTACACCAACGCCACCATCGCTACTGTCATTGACAAGCTCAAACTCGAATATGGCAACGCCCAGGCCCCGACCGTAGAAGACTACAACCAGGGCCTGGCCTGGAATACAACCCCAATGAACAAACACAACGGCCGGGTCGAGCAACACTGGAGCTGGCAGAGCATCATTAATCGTACCCTGGACGAGTACTTAGTAATCTAACCGGGCAGAAGGAGGAGAGTAGGAAATGAAACTCAAATGGACTTATCTTTGCCTTGGCCAGGTGGACGACACTGGCGGCCGGTGCAATGAGATCTTTGAGCTTGCACCGCTAGGCGTCTGCCCGGTCTGCGGCTCAGAGGACGTGTTCCCGCTGCATCGCCTGGTGCTCTCGGCTCCGGAGCGGGCGGAGTGGTATGGGCGAATAGCGGGAAAGAGGGGAAAGAGAGTGGGTGACCCGAAAACACAAAAGGCCGGCTTTGCAAAGCCGGCCCTAGTGCGGAGAGAAACCAAATCAGGAGGATCGCTGCCAAGGGTAGCATGTTTGCTCTGCAGCGGTCAAGAGAGGAGGTGAATGTGCAGCAGATGGAGCTAGATGAATCCAGTCACACTTACACCGTCTCCGGCCGCCGCGTTATCTCCGTGTCCCGGATCCTGGCCGAGGCGGGAATAGTAGACCGGACTTTCTTCACGGAGAAGGCTGCCGAGCGGGGCCGAATCGTGCACCTGCTCACAGAGACTGCTACCCCCGGCAACTCCTTTCCCCCAGGAACACCGCCAGAGCTTAAGGGGTATCTGCAAGCCTGGCGCATATTCCTGGAACAGACGGAATTCCAGGCTGAAGAAGTTGAGCAGCGCCACTACTCAGCAGTCTTTGACTTCGCGGGCCGACCGGACCGCGTGGGGCTGCTCTACCATGAAAAGACCATATTGGATCTCAAGACAGGGCAGGGATCACCCCAACCATGGTGGGCACTACAACTTGCTGGATATAGCATCCTACTTGGCGAGAAGCCCCGGCCCCGACGGGCCAGCGTGCTGCTGAGGCCGGATGGGACTTACAGGCTAAATTTTTATCGCAACGTCAGAGATGAGGAGGTTTTCCTTGCCGCGCTCGCCGTGGCAAAGTGGAAGACTGGTCTGTGAATACAAGAGAGAGAAAGGAGGATCAAATGGGAAACGGGAGAAAGGAGAATAGAGAAGTAGACCTGCGCAAGCGGGTGCTGCCTGTGGTTGCGCAGGCCCGGGAGCTGGTCATCACCACCCGCGAGGACTGCGACCGGGCGGCAGAGATCCTGCAGGCAACGAAAGCGCTGCTCGCAGAGTCCGATGCCGTCTTTGGTCCAGTCATGCGGGCAGCCTTGGAGAGTCACCGGGCGGCCGTTGCGGCAAAGAAAAAGGTAGATGCCCCGCTAAAAGAGGCTCAAGGCATCATCCGCCCCAAAGTGGCAGGGTTTCTTGCCGAGGAGGACCGGCGCCGCCGCGAGGCCGAGGCGAGAGCCCGGGAGCAGGCAGAGCGGGCTCTGCTTGACGAGGCCGTAGCCCTGGAGGCCGCAGGCGACCCGGAGACGGCGCAGGTGATCCTAGAGGCTGCGCCCACCCTTGCGGTCCGTTCCTTGCCTACCTACCGGCCTGAGGGCGTGACCCCGCGAGAGAGCTGGAAGTTCGAGGTCATAAGCCTGAACCAGGTGCCTCGTGAATACCTTGTTCCTGACGAGCAAAAGATCGGGGCTGTGGTCCGCGCGCTCAAAGACAAGACCGCGATCCCCGGGGTGCGGGTGTGGCGGGAGGCCAGGATTGCCGTAGGAAAAGCTTGAAAAGGAGAGAAAAGAAGGAGAGAGAAGAAAGAGAGAAAAAATGGTTGATTTCAGCAAACTTCTAAAACAAAGAAGGGAGAGAAACATGTCGAAAAAACCGCAGCAAGAGAACGGCGGCGACCAGCCGCAGGAGAGACAGGTCCTGGATCCCGCAGCTTCGCTTGCGATAAGTGAAGTTAGTGAAGTTTCAGAAATCTCGGAGGTTATCGGCCATCGCCATGCCCCGGCGGGCCTTGAGCTGCTGACCCACGAGGACCTGGCAATCCCCCGCCTCATTCTGGTGCAGCCGACCTCCCAGGTCGAGGATGGGGTAGCTGGGAGTTTTTATCTGAATCTGACGGGTGAGCAAATGGAGGAAATCGAGATCGTCTTTCTCAGGCTTACCAAGGGCCGGATGCTGCCAAGCGAAATCCTTGGCGACAAGCCCCTCTGCGGATCGCCGGACCGGGTGAGACCCTCGCCCCGATTCGAGAATCCAATCTCTGAGAAATGCGAGGGATGTTCCATGTCGGTCCCGGTGCTCGGCAGCCGGTTCTCGGCCTGCACGAAGAACTACTCCCTGCTTTGCGTCTTCGCCGATACTCGTATTCCCTTCTGGTGGACAGTAAAGGCCACAGCTCTGTGGCCGACGCAAAAGGTCCTTACGCAATTCGCGTTTCAGGATCGCAATCCGTATGAGGCGAAAGTGAAGGTTCGCACCCTGCTTGTGACGAAGCCGGGAAAGAAATACTTTGTCCCGGTCTACGGCAAGCTGGAGTGGCTGTCTGAGGAAGAGAAGAGGGAGTTTGCCGTCCTCTACCAACGCTATGCGGGCGAGAATCCGGACCGGATATTCGAGCCGGAGGAAGAGGCGAAGCCCTTTGATTGGGAGGGGAGCGAGGAAGAGACGATTTAAGTTTAACAGGTAAGATAGGGGCTGGGTTTAAGCCTGGCCCCTATCTTTTTTTGGAGAGAGAAGGAGGAAGACATGAGGAGATACAGGAGAGAAGAAGAACCCTGGGCAAGCGTGGCTGCGCAGCCCGACGGCTCGCTGCTCTACCGGTCAAGCTACAATGCCGACCTGGTCGAGGCGCTCAAGTCAGCCATCCCGCCCGCGGGCCGAAAATGGGACGGTGAGCGAAAAGCCTGGCTTGTGGACCCTCGCTACGCGCAGGAGCTTGCACATCTGACAAGCCGGCACCTGGGCGTTGATCTGGAGCTGCCCGTGATGACATGCCAGGCAAATCAAATGGCAACGGAAGAGTTAGAGATCCGCTACCTGGGCTCAACGAAACCCAAGACCGGCGCAGGCGAACCGCAAGCCATGGGCTGGTGCGCGGAGGAGTGGTCGGTAGTGTTCCCTGAGTCGGTGCTGCGAAAGTTTTTTGTCGATGTGCAGCCCGGTATGGCGTCTACCCTGTATGGGGTGCTGGGCCTTGCGCGGGACGCCGACTTGCAAGAAATCAAAGGGGCTTATCGCCGGCTCGCGCTCCAGTGGCACCCCGATCATTGTCAGGAAGAGGGAGCCGGCGAGCAGTTCCAAAAGATCAAGAGAGCCTACGAGGTCCTCTCCGATGGCCAGACCCGCGCCAAATACAATGCGGGGTTGGCGCTCAGCTTGCAAATCTCCAACGGGCGCGGCAGCGCCGACTCTGGAAATCTGGACGGCAAATGGGGCTACCGCGCGCCGCTGCGCTGCGGCCTTGTAAAGGTGAAAGCCCGGCGAGTACTAGGACGGACTGTCGTGGCAGAGATCCTGAGTTGGGACGACATAACTAATCCCCAAGGCCAGACTTTGATTGCCTCCTGGCCACGGGGGGCAAAGAAATTCGCGGAGGTTTGGGTATGAGCTTTTATCTAAAAGATATTCCCTGGGATAAAGTAACTGATGCAAGCCCGCCGCCAAAGGATCCCAGCGATTACATCAGAAAGCTTCCCCGGAACTATCGTTGGAACTCCAGAAATAAACAGGCTGAAGCCTGGTGCGTAGATTGTGACGGGTCATACACAACCCTCCTTATCCGCCCTGACACCAAAGAGATCATCTGCCCGAGCTGCCTGGGAGGATACTGGGGAACGCTGCCAGATGACTTCGAGGTAAAAATCGAGTTGGAGGTTGATCTTTCTACGGGACAGGCCAGCATAATATCAGTCAACAGCGCTACTCTGGTGAATCCCGTTCCGTCATAGACAGAAAGGAGGAGGAGGAAATGTTGAAAGACGGGGAGAAAAATGCGATCCGAAATGCGAAAAACATTTACTGGAAAGGAGGTAATGCAT
>ERZ1292623.3078-Hain-H51-01um-R1-3078-length-14468-cov-5_pt1 | contig 14468 bp, 20 predicted proteins | sample MGYA00564398_ERZ1292623 | MGnify/ENA primary metagenome ERZ1292623 (study PRJEB36523, sample SAMEA6512633) | groundwater metagenome | collected 2019-01-07 | study: AquaDiva: Metagenomics assemblies of 32 groundwater samples
ACAGCTATTTGCAAATTAGCATGTGTAGCTGTAAGTAATTGAGTTATTTTATTGACACCTCGAAGCCTCTTTTTCTTTTTTAATTATTTGTCGCTAATTCTCGTATTAATAGGATCGCTGCCTATCTCGTAGATTCGCTTTTTTCTAAAAGGCCAGTATCTAGCTCCGCTAGCTTTCTTTCCTTGTCGTCCTGATTTCCAAATTGCCATATTATATTTAGGCTTTATTTAGACACTTTATAAGGCTTTTCCAGGTAGAATTTTGTATTTTTAGCCCATCTTTTGTTGGAGCATAATAATCAAGTTCATCGGTAAATAAAGGCATATTTTTCTTATATAAGTCTATATGATGGTCGCCATCTACATATTTATGTTTCGCATAACGGTTATTAGTGTTTATGCTTAAACTATTTTCTTCAATTATAATTACTGGAGTTATATTAATTTTACCTAACATATGTGTTTGGTGCATTCTTGGTTGAACATATAGTATATATTTGCCTTTATAGATTTCAAGACCAGTTCGAAAATTTATTAATTTTTTACAAGTTGCTACTATATCTCTGTTGGGTATTTTTAATTCAGTGCGAATTACGTAATCTACGAGGTTATCACCGCTAGTTTTTCCGAGGCGTATTGGAACCATTAATTCGTATAATTCAGTTTCTAGTTCTTTAGTCCAAGCTATAATTTTGTTGTTTGTATTTCGTCCCGTTTCTTTCTCATCATACCAAATATCTACTGCTTCTGTCTGTTTTTTATCGTGCTTTGCAATTCTTTCTAATAGATCTTCTAATAGCGCCATATATTTTAAACTCATACAAATGTTTATAAATGTACTACAGATGCCAAGCTTATGGAAACCGAACGACCACTCGATGCTTTGAATATGGCTCGAGGAAAAAGAGTATTAGTAGAATTAAAAAATAAAAAAAGAATATCAGGTATTTTGAAAGCTTTTGATATTCATATTAATTTAGTTTTAGAGCAGGCAGAAGAGCGAGATGAAAACGGCGAAATGGCAAGAAATTTAGGCAACGTTTTCTTAAGAGGCGATATGATAGTCTTAGTAAGTCCAAGCGAATAAACTTTTAAAGTCAAATTTTAGACAATTATAAGGTACTACGATGACAAAAGGTAACGTATCAAAAGGACGAAGAAGCGGCGACCGCAATCACATTAAGTGCAGACGCTGCGGAAGTAATTCTTATCATAAGCAGCACGGAAGATGTTCGCGCTGTGGTTTTCCAGAAGCTAGGTTGAGAGGCTATAATTGGATTAGAAAAACTCGAATTGGCACAAGAAAGTTAATGCAGAGACAGAAAAAATAATTACAAACTAGTTTTTCTTTGTGGTATAAAAAATAGGTTTTTGAATATCTAATTTTATTTGCGGTATACCTAAAGAATCTTTTTCAGCTTTGTCTATATATTGTTTTAATCCATCATCCCATTCAGACATTTCTATAATATCGTTATTGATTTCTAATTCCGCTTTACATAATATATCATCTAATTTTAAACCTGATACACCTTTGACACACATCGCAACTAAATCTTTTATAGTTATATTATCTCTGTATATATCATACTTTAAGTTCATAGAAATATATCTAGGCCTATCGCCATAGCCTTTAATTACCGCATCAATACCTATAACTTTCATTATTGTGATTCAAAAAATCTGTTTCTTAAACTTTCCGCTCTGTCAGACATAGAACTTCCGTATATACCCTTTTCTGCTCGGTGAGCTTCAAATTGTAAAGCTAGATCTTCAGGTAAAGTTATTTCGTCCAAGTCTAATAAAGCAGTTTTCGTATTATATGTTAATATTGGTGTTTCATTCATACTAGTTTTTCTATGTTCATAGTAGTAGTTTAAAAGCAAAGATTCTGCAAGTCCAAGTGGTTTTTTAACTCCAAGAAATCTTGCCATTTTACCAACAACTTTTTTTAGTAGGACTATCTAAATTTAGTAAAGTTTTATACTCTGGTAAAGTTTCGTAGTCATCTTGCTTAAAAACATCCATTAATGTATCGTAATATGATTTGGGGTCGTTCATTCGCTATCTCCTAGCGGATTAATTAATCCTAATATATTGCTTTGTACATAATTTGTATCGTCATAAACTACTTTAGATTTTTCATCAAATGTAGCTAAAAGCTCATCATAATATTTATCATCAATTATACCTCTGCTTTTTAAATAATCTAAACTTCCTATTAATTTCATTCTCAAATCTAATTGACTGCCAAGCTGTTTTAAAATTTCAGGACTAAGATTAGTCATATCATCAATAGTAATAACTTTTGCAGCCGCATTATATTCTCTAAAAATAGCATCTAAAGAAGTAACAATTTCAGCTTTTTCCGAATCTGTGAAACTATCATTTGTCATTTTCTTTAGTAACCTCTAATAGTATGTAAGAGAGTTCGCTCTTGTAGACTTAATCTTTTTACTCTTTCTTCCTCTAAGTTCTCTACGTAAGCATTAGCTACTGGCCTCAAGCGCTTTATTTCTTCCTCTGATTTATAACTTCTATTAGCTACTGGCCTCGAGCTCTTTCTATCTAGCTCTATAAAAGCTTCATTTAATTGTTCAAGCATGTCATCAGTTGTATAATTTTTGTTAGTCATTTTAAGCAACCATTGGTTTCAGATTTAACTTAGTAACAATTTCTTTATACCTATTTCGTATTGTTACTTCTGTGACTTCAGTTGCGTCTGCAACCTGTTTCTGAGTTAAATATGCGCCAGTAAGCTGGGCAGCAATGTAAAGAGCAGCAGCTACAAGTCCAAGAGGACCTCTACCGTTGTCAATCTCTGCTTTCTGAGCTTTCTTTAAAATCTCAACTGCTTTTGCCTGTGTAACTGGTTTTAATCCAATTACAGATGCAAATTTCGGAATAAAATCAGTAGGATTAGATGGAGCCATTTTTAATTTCAATTTTCTAGATACAAATCTAAGAGTTTTGCCAAAATCTTTTGGATTTACTTTAGAAACTTCGCAAAGCTCTCTAAATGATTTTGGAATTCCATATGCTTTGCAGGCTAAATAAATAGATACAGCAACAACTGCTTCAACAGTTCTACCTCTAATTAAGTTCTTGTCGAGAGCCTGTCTGTAAATTCTTGCAGATTCCTCTTCAACTGATTTTGATAAGTGTAATAGAGAAACGAATCTATGTAGATCATCAAAAGCATATTTCAAATTTCTTTCAGTTTTTGTAGAAGCTCTAATATCCTGTTTCTGTAATCTTTGATAAGTTCTTGCTTTTCCGCCTAATTTAGATAGGTCGGATCTAGAACCAATCATTGTTCTAATACCAGAGTCAGCTCTAGATAGCTGTAGTGGTGCACCTGCTCTAATTTTATCTTCAGAGTCTTCAGAAGCAACCCATTCAGCAGTGAAATCAATAGCATTATCTTCAAGAATATAACCGCATTTTCTGCAAATAGTTTCGCCTCTACGAGAGTCTACTTCTACTCTTGCGCTGTCACAGTTTGGGCATTTGTTTTCCATAGTTTTCGTCGTCGACAGCTATAGCTCATCGCCAATAGCCATCATATATTACTATATAGTAACGTTAAATTAGTATATAAAGCTTTCGTTTTATATGATTTATAAATCTTATGCATTTAATCGCTTATTAGTGTTTGTTAGAAGATATAATAAATTAGGTATCGTCTCATCTAAACCAATTACTTCCCTTACATATACGCCAATAGTTGAATCTTTTTCTCTAAAAACAGCATCATATATCTCATTTTCAGGTAGTCCACTTTGGCTATCGATAAGAGCAAAAACTTCAGGTCTGGTTTCGTTTTCAAATAGATAAACTCGCTTGCCTTTGTGCTCTATTATTTGCGGACCAATGCGCTTTAACATTGTAAGGATTACCTCAGGATCTTTATAGAGCATTCTGTGTCCAGATATGTCAGAAGCAGCTTTGCAGTGAATAGAAAGATTATAGCTAATTTGGTCAAAATCCATACACTTCATAGACATTTGATACTAAAAAATCTATCGTTATACACTTAATAACATAAACTGATTAAATCAGCTGCATAATCGAACCAAAAGTTCGATATGTTTTTAAACAATCTAACGACCTTTATATTATGGGCTCGTAGCTCAGCCTGGTTAGAGCGTTCGGCTTTTAAATAAGCGGGAAACGCTGTTAGGTTACTATACTTAGCTGAAGACACCGAAATGTCGAGGGTTCGAATCCCTCCGGGCCCACTTAATGCTTTTATACTACTATAATTTTACTATAATATGACAGATAGCTTGTACTGGGCAGATCAAGTTGCTGATCGCGTAATAAAAGAGCGCGGTAATAAAAAGAAATATACGTGTGCAGCAGGTATCACTCCTTCTGGAACTATTCATATCGGTAATTTCCGTGAAGTCATCACAGTCGACTTGGTTGTAAGAGCATTGAAAAGCAAAGGCAAAGATGTGCGTTTTATTTATTCTTGGGATGATTATGATAGATTTAGAAAAGTTCCTGCAAATATGCCAAATCCTAATTTATTAAAGAAATATTTATTTCAGCCAGTAGTAGATGTGCCAGATACAACTGGAAAGTACAAAAATTATGCAGAGCATTTAGAGAAGGAATTTGAAAAATATCTTCCGAAGGTTGGAATCAAGCCATATTTTATTTATCAGAATAAAATGTATAGATCTAAGAAATATGCAGAACAGATTAGAGAAGCTCTACTAGACAGAAAAAAAATATCAGCTATACTAAATAAATACAGAAAAGAACCTTTGCCAGAACACTGGTATCCTGTTGGAATATTTTGTGAAACTTGCAATACTGATGAAACAAAAGTAACTGATTACGATAACAATTATACTTTGACTTATGTTTGCAGATGCGACAACAAAACAAAAATTACTAATTTCAAAAAGCAAGGAAATGTGAAATTAAATTGGCGTGCTGACTGGCCGATGAGATGGGCTTACGAACACGTTGACTTTGAACCAGGAGGAAAAGATCATTCAACTCCAGGAGGCTCAAGAACTACAGCTGTTGAAATTGTGAAAGAAGTGTGGAAAGAAGAGCCACCAGTTTATCAGATGTATGATTTTGTAATATTAAAATCCGGAGGTAAAATATCGTCATCCGCCGGCAATGTTGTGACTTTAAGCGAGTGTCTGAATATATATTTGCCAGAAATAATACGTTTCTTATTTACGGGAAAGCCAGTAACAGAATTTACAATTCCGTTTGATGAAGAAGTAATAAAAGTGTATGAAGATTATTACGAAACTGAAAGAATTTATTATAATAAAACAAAACTTACTGGACAGAGAAAGAAACATTATGATAGAGTTTATGAAATGAGTTGTGTTGGTAAGCCAAGCAAGAAAATTCAAACACAATTCAGTTTTAGGCAAGCAATTGAATTAATTAATATTTATAAAAGCGTTGGAGAAGCACAAAAACAAGTGGGTAAAGATAAAAGAACTAAGACTATTTTGGAATGCGCAAAAAATTGGCTGGAAAAATATGCGCCGGAAAAGTACAAATTTTCTGTTAATGATAAAACACCTAAAATAAAATTAGGAAAAAGCGAGCGGGAAGCTATAATAGAATTAGGAGAATTGCTTTTGAAAAAACACTATACTGCTGAAAGTCTTTTTGTAGAGTTTGGAAATCTAGCTGATAAGCACAGTATAGAGAGAAAAAACTTTTTTGAAGCAGCGTATCGTATATTAGTATCAAAAGAGAATGGACCAAGATTAGCTCCGTTTATATTAGCAATAGGCAAGGATAAAGTTAGTAAATTATTTTCTAAAGTTTAAATTCAAATAGCACAACTGGTTGTTCAATATTCCAATTGTTTAATACTTGCGGATGCACTTCTCCAAGCAAGCCAATAATTCCTTCTGGAGTTTCTATAGCTGCACATCTGCCAATTATAAAACCAGGATGTTCTTTCTCTGTAATTTTTAAATCCCAGCCGAGGTTTGCAAATAAATTCTCGAGATGCTGTTTTATTTCTGTGTAATTTGCATTTGAATGAGTAATTGCGAAGCAAATTCGTTTAGTATTCTTTACTCCAGTTTCAGCTCCAGTTTTCAAATGAGTAACATCACCGACTTCAAACACTTTCTGTGGAAATTCCTGCATTGTATTTTTGGATAAAAATTCCAAAGTGGAAGAAATAATATTATTTCTCAATACGGAATGAGTTTGCACAATTGGATTTTCTATTTCAATTATATCTTCTTCAGGCATATTACTCTTTTGAAATAAACTTTCTTTAGCCGTAAGATTAAAATTCATTATTTCTTGACCACCTAATCCAATGCACAATTCTCTTATTTTATCTGTTAAGATTTCATCATCAGATAAACTACCAGATACGGGTAAACCTAATACTTGCCGTTCGAATCTATTATATCCGCGGGCTATAGCGATATCTTCAATTATATCAACTGGATGCATTATATCTAATCTGTAACTAGGAATTTTTATTTCTATTTCTGTTTCCGAACATATTCTAGTTTCATAACCCATTTTTTTAAGCAAATCTGAAATTTCATTAGCACTTAATTTTACTCCAAGAAGTTTGTTTGCATCAGCTATTTTTATCCGCACTTCTGTTGGTTCAAAATTTGGAGTGCGCTCAAGAGATCTATAAGTATAATCAATTGCAACGCTGTAGATTTTGCCATTTCTGTCCGCTAAACTTAAAGCTAAAATTTTCAATACATTATTTACTGTTTTGTGATTTGTGCCGGTAACCTCAATTAAAACATTGGTAGTAGATTCATCTATTTGTCCGAGAGTGTTTGAATTTATTATTGGAGGCATAGATAGAATTTTATTTTCTGCATCAATAAAAATTGGATACTTATCGTGTCCTTTTAGTATAGCTCCATATTGTAGTCCTTTAGGATGTTCGCGCAAAATATCTTTTGGTGTCATTTCATCATTAAAACCAAGAGGCACGAACGCATTTTCAGTAGGATTACTTAAAGTATATTTCAAAGGCCATTTTAATTTATCTAATTTATACAAACCAATAGAAGTTTTAGCTCTATTTCTACCATAAGTTACATCTATTTTTTCCTGCTGTTGCATAAGCTGTTTAATTATATTAGAATTAAGTTTCACGCCTTTAACAACAGCGCAGGCAATAAATGGCCTTACATTTTTCATATTGTCTGTTACAAAAACTTTGTAATCTGAAGACTCAACTTTATAAGAAATTTGTGCAACACCTAAAAATGTTCTAAAATGTCTCGCTAATCCTTCGGCAGACCATAAATCTGGACGATTAGAATCCTCAAGATTTAATTTCAGAGTATCGCCATCTAATCCTTCAACTTCACCTTTAGCATAACTCATTAAATCATTAAGTTCTTCTAAATCATTAGGTAATTTTTTCCCTATAAGATTTTGTAAATCAGTTTTGCTTATTTCGATTGATGGCATGATTAAACTTAGAAATTCAGCTTTTTAATAATTATTGAGCTTTAGTAAGAGTTATTTCCATTGTCGATACCCTTACTTTTTTACCATCTTTAGCTGTAAGTTCTTGGCTGTCAATTTTTACATCCCCAATTTTTACCTTATCTTTCAAAAATTGTTTTTGGATAACTTCTGCAACTTCAACAGCAGAACTAATGAATTTTCCTCTACTCTTTATTATGACACTTTCGGCGCCCTGCGTAGTGAAATACATCACTACGTTAGTTACATAACTCATTATTGGCTTTCCGCCTATGTATAAACTAAAATCCATATTATTCCTTTGATATTTTGATTTTCTTAGTTATGTAGCCGGCTAATAAATTTCTTAGTTTTTTAGTAGGTATTTCGGCTAACTGAGCTAAAAGTAATTTATTTTGACTGAAACTTGCCTTAAAAATTAAATCGTATTTCTGCATAAGTTTATCGGCTTGCCTTGTTACAAATCCTGCTCTTACTCTTCCCATAATTTAAGCAACTGTAGGCGTTTTATAAGTCTTTCTAGCTTATTTGCTTGTTATAATTTCTATTATATCTAAGTGCTTTAGCTCTTTATCTCGCCCTATTTTTTGCCTTGTTTTGACATCAATAGCAGCTACAAAATTATCTGCTAAATCTGTATGAATTTTTTTAGCGAAATCAAAAGCAGTTGAATGCGGTGAAAATATAAAAGCGTCTGGAAGTATATTACCTTTAGAATCTCCTAATTTTTTTGTTCCTCCTGGAAATATTACAATATGATGTAAGAAATCTAAGACCGCGGAATTTAGGCATTTTTGTACGCCAGTATTATCCCAAATATGCAGTATTTTATCTCTAATGAATTGCAGAGCTTCTTTTTGCTTATCTGACAATTTATCTGTTCTAAGAATTTCAAAACCGCCGTCGCCTGGAATATATTTTATAAGGTTATTTTTAGCGGCTTCTCTAAGAGCTAATTCGGATTCAGCAGAGCAAGGTATTATTAAATGGTCTGGAAATTTCTCTCTCAGCGTTTCAATATTCTTTTTTGCTGTCGGTAAATCAATTTTATTGGCAGCAATAATAGTAGGTTTAGATAATTTTCTAACTATGCCGGCGAATTTGAAAATATCATCATCACTCCAATCAGCTAATTTCTTTTCTTTTAATCCAGATTTTTTTAAAGCATCTGTAATTTGAGTTAGTGTTATTTTGAAACCATAAAACTGTTCTGCAAGAGCTTTATCCGATGCTTTTTGCAAGCTTTGCCTTACGAATTTATTCCAATTTTCTTTTAACATAGAAGAAAACCAATAATCTAATTCTTTATCCAGAAATTCTATATCTTTAATTGGATCATAACTACCCGCTTCTACAGGTTCTCCAGTTTCATTTATACTGCCGCTCGCGTCGATAATATGGATTAATACATCTGCTTGAATTAAATCAGACAGGAATTTATTTCCTAAGCCTTTGCCTTCGTGCGCACCTGGAACTAAGCCAGCTACATCTAATAATTTTACAGGAACAAATCTTTCTCCATCGATGCAAAAGCCTTTGTTTGGATTGCATTTGACTTTGAAATATGTTTCTGGACAAGGTACTCTAATAAAACCAATACCTTCATTTGGATTTATTGTAGTGAAAGGTCGGGAACTAATCTCAACTTCTGCAAGTGTTGCAGCTTTGAAGAATGTACTTTTGCCAACAGATGGCTTGCCTACTATACCAATTAACATAGAATTAATACCTTAAACTAGTTCAAAAAGCTTATCGCAACATTTAAATCCCAAATAAATAATTAAAAATTATGATTAAGAAGAATATAGATAAGTCTCATAATGTAATTTGGCTTATTGGCATATCTGTGCTTTTATTAGTGGGTGTTAATTTACTATTTTTTTTCTCTGAAATAACTGCGAGCAGCTACAATAGCTTCGGTCCAGTAACTGGTTCAGCAGTTTTTACTTGCACTTATACATTTGATGGTGTTCATTGTTCAGACGGCTCTGATTATATGATAGCAGAGCTTGGTTGTCCGGTTAATACAAATATTATTTGCACAAATGAATGTGAAATAGAACGTTCGAAAACAAATGATGGACGATTATGCCAAACATATTGTACTAATTATTGCTTATCTTCAGAAGATATACAAAAGCTAAAAGAGACAGCAGTTCACTTGATTTAAAAGGCTACGTGTTACAATTTGTAAAGTTTTCTTTATTATGATACCATATATCACGAAGAAAGATATTTTAAAACGATTTGACTCATTTTAGCGGAGGTGGTTGTACATGGATACGACTACTAAACTCGAACAGAAACGCGAAGACAAAAACGCAAGAAAAACCTGGGGCATTGAGGAATGTCCAGCTTGTAATAGCACAGAGATATCCACTAATTATTTTAGCGGTGAAATGTTCTGTCGAAAATGTGGCTTAGTTCTTTACTAAGCCAAGTATTTCTTTTTAGTTAACAATAGAGATAATATCATCATAACTTACTAAATAGAGGCTTATTCTATAATAATTAACTTTGTACTGCGATAGCAATATTAACAAATCTTTAGGGATTAGACTTAAAAAGCTCCTTTGGACGCAGATATGTACTTAGTAGTACGCACAATGGTAGCTGAACAAATAGAAGCAAAATTAGAAGAGATCTTGAATCCAGAGACTGTGCTTGATCGTAGAAAAAGAGTTATACATATTTTTGATGAATTTAAAGATGAAGATGCCGCTTTTAGAGAAGAGCTAACTAGTTCAAATATAAGTAAAATAAGATTGGAAGAGATAGCAATTCTTATCAGTTCACGATTCGGAAAAGTAGTAAAGTCTCCAACGCAAACAGGGTCTACTCATACATATTATACATTAGTTAAACCAGAAAATAGTAATTATACTTTGAGGTTGAAGGGTTTTAATAATTTATTATCGATTGAACAAAATATACAGCATTTAGAGTTTTTAAGATTGAAAAAAGAGAGCGGATATGGTGCTGGTATAGGTTATGGTCCAGATTTAATAAAACCATTATATATAGTAATGCTTCAGGGAGATACTTTTACTACCGCGGATTTTAAGACGTCTAAAGATACTCTTGATGATACAGATCCTCAGCCTAGAACATTAAATAATATATTAGATTTTTTAGGATCTTATAGTTTGAATCAAGATCATCATGGACCTTCAGAGAATATAAACTCACACATAGATTTAGTTGGCGCTAAAATGCTTGATGAGTTATTAACTAGTCAAAGCCTAGAACAGCAAGGACAAACAAATTATTGGGTGGATTTAGTAAATACCGCTATCAGCGATATGAAAACACATATTAGGGGAGATGAAATATCAACATGGGTAGCAAGCGATCCAATTATAGAGAATTTTATAAAAATAACTAATGGTAACCCCAAAGAAACGATTATGTTTATAGATCAAGGTTATTTCCCATTGCAAATAAACACATGGAAAAACAAGTTAGGAATAAATAATTATGAAGATATGGTACGTAGAGCATTTTCAGGACGCATAGAATATAATATTGGACAAATGTATTATTCGTTAGCAAAAATGGACAATATTGATAAATCTATTATAGATATTTTTAATAATCGTATGTCTACTTTAGCAATAGAAGGAAGGTATAATGGCAGCGATGTTAGACAAGGAAGGCTTATGCCTGGCCCAGATAATATAGATTTGTCTTCAGCGTATATTAATTTAGGTACATTAGTACCTGTTATAACAGATATTGCACGTAAAGGTGAGACATTAGCTACAAAAGCGTGCGCTAAAGCATTAATCAGAAGGGTAGCAGATGGACATCCTTTTGGATTGCCTAAAAAGTTATTTACAGAAATAAGAGGCAAGAGTTTTAATCCGTAATTCTTATCATACCAAAGTCTTTCAAAGACTTCAAATCAGTTTTTTTAATATTTGCGCAATATCCGCCCCAAAGATAATTTTGCAAATCTAAATCTTTAATATCCAAACCAAGTCCTGGCGTATAAGTCTTCAATTTTGAATTGTTTTTAGAATCCAATTTATGAAATCTGTTACTTATGTCTTGAGATGAATTCTCTTTTAGCAATACTCTTATAGGCGCTCTTATTTTTTTCTCTACAGTTTTAGAACAGGTTTTCAATAGTTTTTCGTAAGGATTTTTTTCAGCATCTTTTTTGTTAATTATATTTATAGCGTCTTTAACACCCGTAAGAGATATAGAGTAGATAAAATCTTCAGGCACGGCATAATTCCATCTAATTCTTTGTACAGATTCCAGCTGAACATTCTTTTTTCTCAAGAATTCTCCTAAAGTAAGTTCTGCCATATTTTCTATATAATCGCAGCATTTTATGATTAATTTTTCTGTATTTTTTTCAAAGTCTTCGAAAGATACAGAATTTTGTGCAATTCGTGGAATATTAATTACTATTTCCTGAATTTCTCCAGATCTATTGGTACCGAGCCAATTTTTCCACTTAGGATTTAATCTTGTATACGATACAAAACCAGCATTTGGCTGCTGCCATTTGTGAAACATATGTACTACGTATGAACCTTTTGGCCAGTCTAAATCAACATTTTTATTCCATATTTTCACAATCAATTTTAAATTTTCATAGTTATTCTTTTCAAAAAGGTCTTTTGTTATTTTAGTTATAATATTGGCTGTTTCTATATAATCTTCATAAATGCCCGTTGTTTTTTCTGTTAAGAACCCTATAGGTAAATTCTTCACAAAATCCGGAACACCAATCTCTAAACAAATATAGGCTTTTATATTATTTTTATTTAAAGCTTCAAAAAATTTACTCAAAATTGAATAAAGTGTTGCAGTATTTATTTTATCTACAAATGGAGCTATTGAGTAATTAAATGTATCTAAAGATTGCTCATTAGATGCAAAATTTAAAGTAAAATTTATTACGGATAATATTTGTTCAAACAAATCATTAATAGTTTTAGGTTTCTTGCCATCTACACCGTGAATTGCAATACCTCTAATATCATGTACGAAATTTAGTAATTTTGGAGAGTCTAAATTCTTTATAAATATAGTTCCATCTGCATGTTGTGCTAGGGCTTCTGGATGAGCAAATTGCATAATTGTCTTATATGTTCTTTTATGACCTTCCGCGAGTGTTACTTGTTTTGAAACTTCTATTATATTTTGCATCTTTTTATTTAACTCGTCTTTGAAAAGTTCTCTAAGTTCTATAACTGTAATTCCATCATAAGATTTTTCCAAAACAGATGTAAGCGCATTGGAAATTAAACCGCGAGGCATTCCACGCTTCAAATACTTTAGCGAGAAAAGTTTTTCATCAAAATCTACAAATTCTCCACTATCATTTATTACTTTAAACGTTTTAGCTTTTTGAGGCATCTTGCTTGAACTGGAAATTAAATTAGCAATTCCGCTTGGACTTAACTGCACATCAAAATCACTAATGTAAAATAATCTCTTTAGCCTGTTTTCTGAAACTTGTTTGCTTGTAACTAAACCAGCTGCTCCCAGCTGCTCAAGATATTTATGGGTAGTCGAGAAATTTATACTAAGGTCTCTTGAGATATCCGTAATAGATTTAGAGCCTTCTTCTATTAAGTGTGCAAGAATTTTTAGTTTTACTGGATTATCTAAGGCTTTTACTTTGTTAGCTATGCTTTCAAGTACATCATATTTACCCATCGCAATCTCCAATATGTTATATCATAAATTATAGAATTATAAGGCTTTGTATAAGAGTAGTGGTTAAAAAACTATCACGCTTATAGAATATATGGCGGATTCTGGTATAAGAGCTATCGATATAATGACGACAGAAATAGTAATAGCTTATCCAGAAATGAATATTGTTGAAGTTGCCGAACTGCTAAATAGATTTAGACTTGGTGGTTTGCCAGTTGTTTCTGATGGAAGATTGGTAGGAGTTATTACTGAAAGAGATATTATGAGAAGAGTAATAGCAATAAATTTGCAGCCAAGTTTAACTTTAGTTAGAGATGTAATGACTTCTCCGCCTGTTGCAATCGCACATGTACATGATGATTTATCGGTCTTGGCAGAGAAAATGGCTAAATTTGATGTTACAAGACTTCCTATTTTAGATCATAAAGAACGGCTCGCAGGAATCGTAACCAATAGAGATGTTCTTCAGAATTCCAGTGAATTTATGGAAACTCTTTTAGAGCAGGCTAAAATAAAAGGTGAATTGAAAGAAGAGAAAACTGCATTTGGCAAATGCGAATTATGTGGAGATCATACTCACTTGTATTTGAAGAAAGAGAAATTTTTATGCGAAGAGTGCGGTAAGCCGGCTATTTTCAAGAAGTTTAAATTCTTGAAAATCTAATGTGATTTTCAAGCTACGAAAATTTAAACAATTAAAATAGAAATTAAATTCCTCAGTCCTTCTGCAAGTCCTAAAACTGCGATTGTTATTATGAAAAAGTTGCGCATATTCTTATCTTCTATATCTTTGTAAAGAATATATGCAACTGGAATTAATACAATTAATTTTAAGATATACATTATAGCTGCAGTATTTGCGAGCGTATTAACTAATACAGGGAGCGGATGCTTCTCAACAGCATTAAGAAAATCTACTGCTATGAATGTTGAACTTGCATCAAGCATATGCGCCGGAAACATAATAAACGAAAGTCCTTGTGCCCATGCAAGTTTTAACTTTTTGAAAATAAAATATAGAATAGCACTAGCTAATATTGCTAATCCTATGACGGCGCCACCAAATAATAAATTATGCAGTTTGATTAACAGAAAAACATAACTAACCAACCCTACTAATATTATACTTCCAATAATTAAACTAATTTGCCAATACCAAATGTTAATTGTTTTTTGCAGAAAAATTGAAAGTGCTAATACTGCTAGAAATATTCCAGCAATTGTTAAATAAATTCCTGGAGAAACAGTCCAGAATGAATAAGGTAGTTTATCAAAATCTACTAAACTTCTGGCGAATGAACCAAGAAATACGAATGGCAG
>ERZ1292623.3079-Hain-H51-01um-R1-3079-length-14461-cov-13_pt1 | contig 14461 bp, 14 predicted proteins | sample MGYA00564398_ERZ1292623 | MGnify/ENA primary metagenome ERZ1292623 (study PRJEB36523, sample SAMEA6512633) | groundwater metagenome | collected 2019-01-07 | study: AquaDiva: Metagenomics assemblies of 32 groundwater samples
TTCTCCAACTAAAAAATATAAAGTCAAACTAAGTATAATTCCTATCCCAAAATATGTATATTTCAAATATATGACAATTCCTGAACAAAAAAGTAACCCAAGTATAGTTAATCCAAATATATCTTGTTCTATCTTTTTAAACAATGAATTTGTAACTAAAATAAGTATCCCAAATCCAAACCCAAAAGCTAATGTCTTATCAAAAAATATCATTATACACAATAAAACTATTAAATACGTCAATATATGCATTACTAGTTTTCTCCCTTTTTCTAATATACCTGCAAATTACTAAGCCCATTTTTCTTTTCTACTAACCAGATTTTACTCCAATCAATCATAGATTTAATGTCCTCATTATGGGTCACTAAAACAACACATCTATCCTGTGCTATATCTTTTAATAGCTCTATTACCTTCACACGCATAGTAGAATCAAATGGAGCTAATACCTCGTCTAAAAATAAAACATTCGTTCCTCTCCCCCTTAAACTCAACCAATGCCACATCCCCAAAGCTATTATCAAACTTACTAACATCTTTTCACTTCCACTTAAATACCCGATTTTTATGTTTTTCCATTTATCTTTTACATCCAGAATTAATTTATCTCCGTCTATTATACAACTTACATTCCTTTCTAATTTATCTCCATATAACTTAAAACATTTATTTAACCCTACTAACAACTTATCTAAAACCATTAAAGGAATTCCCTTAAAACTAAAACCGTCATACCAAAAATCCAATATCTCAAACATCTCAAGTAACCCATTTTTTTCTTTTTTCAAATCCACTAAATCAACATCTATTTTGTTCTGAATATCTCTTTGCTTTTTCAATGCCCCAAGTTCCTGAATTTTTAACAAATAATCCTGTTTATCACCGACTTTCTTTTTCATCTCATCTAGCTTTTCTTTTTCCCTCTTTTCGTCAAATTGACATTCCAACCATATAGTTTTCAATCTATCTAATTCCTGTTTTGTACTCTTTTTCAATAAAGTAGCCTCAGATAATTTATGTTCTACATCCTTTCTAAATTCTTTACTGTTTAGTTTAGAACCACAAACATAGCACTTATCATCAACCACTTTTTTTAATATGTCATCAGCCCAATATATTATTCCTTCTACCTGAGATAACTTTGTTTTATTATCCTCAAGTATTTTATCAATACCTAGGTATTCATTTTTAAATTTTATCTTCTTTTCAAATTGAGACAAGTGTTTTAAAAATTCTTCCTCGGCTATTGGAGTATCTTTTTGAACTAAAGTATTTATCTCCCGTATTTTCTCCTCAATATTATCTACAAATTTAATTTCTTCCAATTGCTTTATCTTACTATCTGCCCGTATTAAATCTTCTTGAACAGTTCTCTTAACCTCTTTTACTTTATCTCTTAAAATACTTGCCCTATCCAATCCAAAATACTTGCAAATTAAACTCATTCGTTCGATGCTGCTAACCTCAATAAACTTACTAATCCTTCCTTGCTCCAAATAAGACCCCGCAACAAACATATTATAATCCATCCCAATTAAACTTGGAATATATTTCTTCATTTCATTCATACTTCGGGTCATTTCATTACCGTTTTCCCAAATCCGCCAATCTCCCTTCCCATTCTCTCTAATATATCTAAGTTCAATTTCCTTACCCATTACATCGAACTGTAAATTCAAATCAGCCTTATGCCCGTTTACATTAACTAAATCATCCTTTATTTGGTCTTCACTATTTTGTTCAAATAAAACTGTAGTTATGCCCTTAAAAATAGATGATTTACCTGCCATATTAGATACATTAGAACCCTCATCTAAATTTTTACCCTCAAGTAAAATAAGACCAGGACTAAAATTGATATTAGCCTTTCCATAAGAAAAAGCACCATTCATACTAAAATTCTTAAATTTTAACACTTAGCGTCCTTTCAAAAATAAAATCCTATCTTTGGCAATTTTTATGTAATCTTTTTCCAATTCTATACCTATAAACTTTCTTCCAAGCATTTTACTGGCTATACCACAAGTCCCCGACCCAAGAAAAGGGTCTAAAACAATCTCATTATATCTTGTAGCCAGAGTAACTAAATATGAAAATAATGCTATAGGTTTACAAGTTGGGTGTAAATTCTTATCTTTACATCCAATATTCTTCTCGCTAGTAGACGGTTTTGGTACCGTTAAAAAAGGAAATACTTTCTGAACTTCTAAAGGTAACTCCTTAATTTTTTCACAAAACCATTCATCCAAATCAAAAAATCGGCTAAATGAATCAGGATTTTTTTGATGGATAAAAAAATTCTTTTGCTCATTATTTAATATATCATCAGAACAAATAAGATTAGCTGGAAACCTCCCCTCATTACCCCTGCTTACAGCTTTAAAGCCCCATCCTTGCTTATTTGTATCTAATTTCTTACTTCCATCCCTAATAACAGATAAATCCTCACTGGTTGGCATCCTGCAATCATTAAACCATACTCCACCACATTGAACATCAGATACTCCCTTTTCCATTTTCTGATTAGCGTAATCAATTGCTTGGTCAACATTAGTTTTATATTTTAATGGTTTTTGACATACTAAAATAATTTCTAAAGCTGGTTTTGGCGAATATGTATAACAACCATCAATAATCTTTGCTTGTTCTGAACCAATTGGGTGTTTTGATTCTCCAATAACCTCTCTTTCAAATCCCAATTTCTCATCTACTGCCTTTGATAAATTCATCGCTTTTGGGAAGCCGGCCGCATATGCAAAATACAAAGAACTAAAACGCATATTAAAACCAACTTGTAACAAATCCGTAAGTATTTGGCATAAACTATCTTGCCTAGGTGTTGTCATAAAAAAAGAAAAAGCTCCTGGCTTCAAAACTCTAAAACACTCCTGCCAAATTTCAATACTCGGCAATACATCCCACTCTTTATTTAAAAATCCTTTTCGTGCTTGAGTTCTTGCGAAAGGTTGATTAGGTCTTTTATCAGATTTAGTAATACCAGACAATTGATAAGGAGGGTCACTTATTATGGAATCTATAGAATTATCTTGAAAAGTTTTTAAAACATTCAGACAATTATCATTATATAAAGTAATGTTATCATCTTGGTAAAACATAGTTTATCTTATAAAAACCTGTTGAATATTTCCTATTCGATTATCTCTAACTTCATCATACCCCAAATCTATGCCATAACCAATACGCCCATATTTTTCTGCAATTCTAACAGTACTGCCACTTCCTACAAATGGGTCAAGAACAATATCTCCAGGTTTAGTTGAGGACAAAATCATTCTCTCAACAAGATTTTCACCATAAGGAGCGTCATGATTTATTTTACTTGCTTGTGAGTCCATTAACCAAACATCTCCAGGATTAACTCCAATACTTCTTTTATCGTCTTCACTTGCATCCCCAACAAATGCTTTCATCGCCTGAGCTCTACTTCTTTTACTAGTCATTATTCTTGTTTTTATACTGTCCTTATCAAAATAATAGTTATTAGTTTTAGCAAACATAAAAATATTTTCATATGTAGTGCTAAATCGTCTAACGTGTTCCTGTGGAGTAGGAGATGCGGCTTTAGCCCAGATAATATCATTTAATCCAATCCACCCTCTATCAGTCATAGCTAAAGCAATTCTATGAGGAACAAAAAGTTTTTTACCATTTCTAAAAGTATCCCCTATATTAAGAAAAAATAAACCTTCATCCTTCAATACCCTATAAACTTCATTAATCCATAATAAAGTATGTTCAACATATCCAAAATCTGTAATTTCTCTCCCATATTGCCCTTTATAACAATTGCAACAACTGCAAATACCTATTTCATATTCAACAGGTAAATCATCTCGCCGTTCTGCCTTGTGCTTACTTATACTAAATATGTGTTTACAGTTTGTTTTACCTCCAATCAATATATCTGGTATATTGTAAAATCTCAAAAAATAATATGGTGGAGAGGTAATAACAGCTTGAACTGTTTTATCCTCCAAGGACCAGCGTTGAAATACATTTTGAGTAAAAATTTTCATTCCACCATCTGAGTCATTGCAAATTTGACTCCATCCCCAATAAAATACAAAACATCATCGTCATAGAGCATTTTAGAACTTCTCTTACATACATCTAAAAACAATATACTAGTAACTATAGCTTTAAAATTCTTATTCTTTACAGTAAATTTTTCCACATATTTTTTATCATAACTTTCTATTCTCAAAAAATTATCTTCAACTATTAAACTCATCCCTCGTAATTCATTATTTTGATAGGCACATAAACGGCTAACACCATCAATAATATCAGAAGTAATATTCACCGTAATTTTTAAATCATCAATTATTTTAAATACGTCTTCAAAATCAGGATAACTAACATTAAATAAAAATAACTCTAGCTCAATTCCGTCAATAAATTCAATTACCAATTTATTTCCAGATTTATATATATCCTTTATACCCCTGTTTTCTGCTATCTGTAATAAATTTTTAGCCCCCTCAAGAGGAATAACAATATCAAAATCTACTTTTTCTTTTAAATCCGCCCTAACAATTCTTATATTATCAGATGCAGTTACAATATCATTCTTAATAGATATTCCTTGCAATTCTATTAAAGACTCGCGTGTTCCAACAAAAGGAATTGCCTGCTTAACTCCATTCAATATATCACCAAAATTACATTTAATTCTTTCAGCTTTAAGTCTCTCTTTATTTTCCTCTACATCCCTAACTTTATTAAATTCAACATTTATCTGACTATTTTTAATTTCTATCTTATTATCGCTACCAATAACACTAAATATACTATCAAAAGGTAATATTTTGAGAGTATTAATAAATGAATCTGATTTAATACAACCGATAAACTTACTCTCAAAAGGAACTTTAATCAAATTATAATCATTAACAATCTCTATAAATTTAGCGGTAATTTTTACACAATGAACATAGGAAATATTTTCCTTAACTAAACCGCAACCCAAAATATTTCCTATATTATTTAAAACTTCACCTTTTATCTGCATGCATTACCTCTTTCCAGTTTTAATCAGATAAATAATATTCTTAGCCCTCATTTTAGCGTACTTTTCATCTTTACCTTTATTTGTATAAATCTTTGCTAAATCCCTAATAATATCTTCTTCTGCAACCCCATCTTTCATAAGTTTTCTGCATAAATCCTGATTATTTCCATCCTTCTTCTTTATATATTTACTCTTCTTATGTTTTTCATTCTTACTTTCATCTTTCTTTATAGTTTCTTCCTTACATTTTTCAGCGTACTCAACATTAACTATCGTGCACGCCTTACACTCCTTCAATTTCTCACTCCACCCATTCCCAAACATTGGACAAGTTTCTTTTGATTCCATTTTTAAATCCTCCTTTTTTTATTGACATGAATCTAAAATGTGATTTCCTATATTTATATAAGTATCACTTTTATTATTTCTCTTTACATATTCTACAATCCAGTCAGCCCAACCTACCGTCATTGATGCTTCTTCTACTTTCTTTATAACCTCATTCTCTTCTTTACCAATAACCTCTACCCAAATAGCTCCACGTTTTAAAGCTTCCTCTCTTTCACTATCCGTCTCCACCCTAACAATATTTCCGTTTATATTGGCAGTTAATCCAGTTATAAACTTTGGGCCAAATCCTCCTACCCAATCTTCTTTCCCAGTATTCAAATCCAATATTAATCCGCCAACTTCCTTACCATCCCCAAAATTCTGCTGAAAAGGCACACTAACATATACCATATTACCATCAATTTTTCTATAATGAATATGTCCAGAATAAACTTTCTTATATGATTTCAACTTCTCTCTAGAAACTCCATCTTTAACCCAATGCAACATACCTTCTATCTCATCGTGCATCATTAAATATTGCCCTCTACCAGATGGTTCAGACCCATAAGCCAAAAATTCTACATTTATATCCCCAAATTTAACAACTATATTATCACTAATAACATGAATATTTTTCCACTTTGATAATATTCCATAATTATTCTCTATACTACCACTCTTAAAATAAAAATCATGATTTCCGCAGATGCAATAAACTGGAACTAACTCTGATAATCTTACTAAACCTCTATCAGCTATATCCCTAATTAATCCCTCTGGGTCTCTACTTCGGCACCTATCCCCTAAAAAGAAAACAGCATCAATCTTTTTAGTTTGAATTATATCATATGCCCAATCCCAAACAGCCATTGACGCTTTAGTAATATCCTCAATAAAATAACGCCCTGTATGGGTGTCTCCGAAAATAAAAGCCCTCATTACTGTCCTTCTTTTATAAAATCTTCTGCTACTTCAATTAAAGATTGAAACTTATATTTTATACACCATAAAACAAAATCCCCTAAATTTTTATTACTACAATAAATTTCATAATTTTTATTTAGTTCTAAATGCCCCACTCCTAAGGTCATTAACTTTAAATTCCTATCAACAATATCTTTATGTAAATTTTTATCAACAATATCTTTATAATCATTTATCATGTTTTCTTTAACAATCTTTAATGCAGTTTTAAAACCAACCCTTTCTACACCTTTTATACCGTCTGAAGCATCCCCCGATAATGCCCTACATAATAAAAACATTTTAGCGCTATTACATCCTGTTTCCTTTTTCATCTCCTTTAAACCAAATAATTTATTATTCCGCAATATTTTAATATCCTCATTGTCCAATAATTGCCAAAAATCTTTATCGGAAGATACTATAATAAATTTTTCGTTATAACTATAATTAACTATATCCGCTATTACATCATCAGCTTCTACATTTATACCAACATATTGATTAATACCGGTCATATGTTGTAAAATATTTTTTACTTCATCTCTTGTTTCAAACAAATCACTATCAAATCTACCTGCAATTCTATTCTTTTTATAGTCCGTATATGCTTCTTTTCTCTTATCACTACTTCTTTTCCCATCCCATACAACACTAACATTATCATTAAATCTCTGATTTAAATAATATAAACTTCGTAAAAATCCAAACATACCTCCAACATTTTTACCATCAATTTTCATAAATCCTAATTGACTATAAAATCGTATAAACTGATTATTTCCATCCACTAAAATCATTTTAATTTTTTCTCCATAATATTAATTCCAGCACTCATCTCATGCTTAATTAAAGACCCAAAGGCAATCAACATATCTTTTCTCTGTTCGAATGATTTAGTCACAGCCATTAGTATCTCGGCATCTTCTTTAACTTTAATAAAAAATTTAACTGCATTTTGATATTCGTCTAATCTAACTACAGCCCCTCTAATAAATGCTTCTGTTATCTTTTCATTTTTTTGTACCGCATTTTTTCTAATTAATGCATCTAATTCAGCTTCTACAATTTCTAGGCTCAACTTAGCTTCATCCCGTCTCTTTATAGCTAAAGCTAATAAAGTAGCATACCAAACATACTTTCCAGCTTGTTTTAAAAATTCATCCGATAAATTATCTTTATCTATATGAGCAATTTGACTCATATCTAAAATTTCTTCCACTTCCATTCCTTCTAATATTTTTACCTTCATAAAGCCTCCTATTTAAATTCCATTAATTGGTTAGGGTTGTTCACTTACAATCACCCCAATTTTTACCCCATGCAATATCAATTGCAAGAGGAACTTCCTTACCAATTGGCAATTCAACTGCTATCGCTTTTTCTTTTATTATACCAACAACTTCATCTAAACAATCTTTATGACAATCAAAAAATAAAGCATCGTGCACAAAATTACAAAAATACGATTTAAGCACCCTTTCTTTTATTTCATTCCTACATAAATACCCCCCTAATAAAGCTACATCGCTAGCGGCACTTTGTATTGGCGTATTTATTGCTTTTCTTAAACCCTCCCCTCTTTTAGCTGTATCAAAAGATTTTAATTCTGGAATATATCTTATTCTTCCAAACATACTTTTTACATACCCATTTCTTAATGCTTCTTTATGAGTCTCATCTATCCATTTTTTCAATCCGTAAAAATACTCAAAATATTTATTTATTTTTTTTATTGCTTCATCTTCACTAATTCCGAGTTCCATTGCTATACTATAAGGTCCTCTCCCATAAATTACACCAAAATTAAATCCTTTAGCCATTCTTCTAACTTCTTTTGCCTTAACTGTTCCTCTCTTTATTTCTTCTTCCGTAATTCCATAATTTTCTATAGCAACTCTACTATGTATATCTTCTCCTCGTTTAAAAATGTCCAACATTACTCTATCATCTGAATAACAACAACCAATCCGTAGTTCCATCTGACTATAATCTGCTTTTATTATATATCCGTCATTACCCCATCTCGAAATAAACATTTTTTCTATATCAGACCCATGTCTAGTTGGAATATTTTGAAGATTAGGATTACTGCAAGAAATTCGACCAGTTGCTGTTCCAGATACATTAAATTGAGGATGAACTATATTACCCTTGGAATATTCTGTTAAATAAGGTTCTACATATGTTCTTTGTAATTTTACTAACTGCCTATATTCCAACAAGTAAGATACAAAATTATCATTGCCTTTATTTTTTAAATACTCCAAAACATTTTGTGCTGTGCTTGTTATATTATGTCCCCTACTTTGCAAACACCCCAAAATTTGTTTAGGAGAATCTAAATTTATTCCAGAAACAACTAAAGATAATGCTTGAGATTTAATGTTATCAATTTTATCTGATAATGTATTTCTTAAATTAAGAATATACCCTAAATCAACACACATTCCAGTGTTAGATGCTTCTATTAGTAACTGAGAAATCTTTCTAACTACGTTAACATAACAATCTTGCAAATCCGGCGGCATCTTGTTCCATAAAATATCAAATAATTCATTTAATACTAATGCATCAGTAGCATTATATATAACTAAACTATCCATATCTACACTATCCAAATTTTCTGCTTCTATCCCATAATCACCGTAATCAAGCAAATCTAAAACCAACCTCTTTAAATCTCTACCTGGCGTATTAACATTACCTCCATCCAACAAATAGCACATAATCAATGTATCATTTATTTCCTCTTTTATATCAGTTCCTAAAAATACCTTTCCTACAAGTGCATCAAATGAAGCCTGATGCGTTATCAATTCTTTACAATTCATAATATTTTTAACAGTATTTTTTGCCTCGTCTAAAATACTACTATCTAAAAATTTAAAAGGAATAGCCCACACAAATTCACTTCCACAAGACAAAGCCGCCGAAAGCAAGCGACAATCCCCATAAATATCTAAAGAAGTTGTTTCGAAATCTACCCCAACTTTACCTCCCCAATTCTTAAAATCATTCTCCATAGCTATTAAATCTTCTTTTTTAGATACTACTCTCAATTTATTTGAAATATCTTTTGAAGTTTTCCCAGTTGAAATAAAATAAGAAGCATTTTTAAAATCCTTAGCAAAATAATCTAATTTGTCATTTCCAAATATATCAGTAGACCCAATATTTTTTATAACTAGCATAGGATGGTTCACTACTAAAACCTTCCCCCACTTAGTTTCGTGAAAAAATCCTCTATTTTTGGCTGTATCAGGTATACCAAACCATTTTGCAGATAATTCACCATATACTATTATAAGTTTCTTCTTATGAGAAAGCTCTAATTCGGAAATTAATTTAGATTTACAACATTTGATTATTTCATCTGATGGTATTCCTGAGATAGGACATTTTACTACGCTAGTAATAAAAGTATTTACAAAACCACATTTTTCTAATACAGTTTTTAATAATGTTTCACTTTGACTATCTAAATCATTTGGAGTCCCTCTTACTATAAAAACTTCTACTAATTGTAATTTTAATGTGTCAAATAATTCATTAATACTGTTATCATTTTTCCCGTAAAGACTACATTCTAAACAAAGATTCTTTTCTTTTCTATCTAACTTCTTCTTTAATGAGAGGGTATCATTCTTTTTATCTTTATTTATAAATCCCACCATTTTCATTACAAAGATACCCTCTCCCCATTTATTGTTTACATCTACAATAGTAGAAATTTCAATCCCTTTACTTATTAAATAAACCTTTAATCCTTTCTTCTATTTTTGAATCTGTTTTAGCTGTAGGTTGCTCAACCGGCATTACTTCTTCTTTCTTTTCAGCTCTTCCAGCGTATTTGCTAATTAAATCATCTACGCTTTCAATTTCTTCTCCATCACTTCCTAATAAAATGATTGTCAACATATCAGCATCTTTTATTTTGCCCTTAACTAATTCCTCTAAATCAGCCAGTCTATCCAAAACAGATATATCTTTTAAAGCTGACTTATCTGGCTTTGCTCTAACCTTATACTCTGTTTGTATTTTCTGACCTCCAGGCACTATCTTTTCGATAACTATATTTCTACCAGCCTTTCCATCAGTTATATCCCCATAATCAGAATCCATTATAATTCCAAGAATATCTTTATAAACTGTTATAGGAGCTAAATACTGAACAGGAGTTGAAGTATCGTTATCAAGAACTACAATATTCATCAAATAACGCTTTTTAACTTTTAGTGTTTGAATTAGTTGAGCTGACCCGGGTGTATTTAACTTATATAAATTAGATACAGCTTCACAAACAGGACACCTTAAATTTGCTGACTCCATAGGACAAAATTCCATTCTTGACCCAAGCAATCCAAAATGAATACCTACCTTCTTGTAAAATAATTTTTTACCTTGTTTTGGCGGCAATATTCTCACCAAATTTGATGCTTCCTTTGGAGTCCAATATTCTGAACCAGAAGATTGCTTTATAGCATCCTCGTACTCCTTTCTCAATAAATCCATATCCAATGGCATAACTTTAATCCTCCTTTTTATTTTTTAATAATAACTATATACGCTTATTTTCATTTTTATTCAATATCGCCTTAATATGATGACTAAATTCATTAAAATCGTATACTTTAGAATTTTTTATGGCTTCTACTCTATCTGCGCACTCGCCAGGGTCTTTCTTATTCATTAGATTATACAATTTTATAAAATTTAACCCCCGGCTTTTAAACTTCTTTGCAATTTTATACCCCTCAGAAAAAGCATCCCCATCAAGCATTACTCCCAAACTCCAATCTCTAGGCAATCTTTTCAATATTTTTTCAATCTGAATATTATCAATAAATTTACTTAATAAAGCCACACCACCGACCTTATATGCATCTTTCCATCCCTCACATATCAAAACTTCTTTATATTCTTTTTCATGCTCTATAAAACTATCAATCCCCCATAAAATACCTTTCCGAGGAATAGGCGGAAATAAATACTTAGGTTTAACTTCATCCAACATAGTCCTACCAAGCCAATAAACCATTTTAGAATCTTCAATAACTGGTATTATAATTCTACCAAATCCACTTAATCCTTTCTTAACCCCTATTTTAAAATTTAATCTTTTAGCATCATGCATCTTAACCCCATTTTTACTTAACCAATCCTCAAATAATACCTTTAATCCCCCATCCAATTTATCTATTTCTATAACTCCAGGTGGAAAATCACACTGTAAATTAGATTGAACATCTTTAAAAACTTTCTTTTCCCTACTTTTTAATAAATCTGAAGCTTCACTTTTTTTTAAATTTCCCCTCTCAATTAAAAATTCAAAAGGTGTTGGTCTATAACCGCACCTAAAACAATTTGAAATTCCCTTTTCAACATTAAAACTAAAATGATTATTTTTATCCCCACAATTTGGGCAATTAAAAGTATATTCAATTCCTTCTTTCCTTACAAAAGCTCCCCAATGTAAAACTAAATAATTAGCAAAATCATTAAGCATTTTCTTCCTGCTGAAAATTTTTAAAAAGTTGAAATTCCTCTCCAGTAAATTCTCTAAAAAATTGGCGCTCCCTAATTACTTTACACGGAATTGTAATATTAGCTCTACCAAATTTACTTTTTAATAGTACTAATCTAATAAAATCTTGGTCGTATTCTTCCTGTGTTTGCGCTAAAGCAATAACATAATGAGCATGTTGAGCCTTTCTAAAACTTCCTCCCATATATTTCATAGTAAGAATTTTTCTCTGCAAAGCCTCTTTAGTTGCTTGAGAAGCTGTAATAATAATCTTTCCGCTACTTTCTGCCCATTTCATCAATTCTTCAAAAATATCCCCTAATTCCTGCCATTCGGCCCTGTTTCCTTTATGTTCACTCCGCATCAAATCACCATAATCAATAACAATAACATCAATATTAAACCCAAAATTATTTACAATATTTTTTAAACTTGATACAGTTAAATCACCATCATACATTGTATAAAGATTGTTACAACCCAAATTATCCAATAATGTTCGTCTAACTAATATCTTTTCTAAAGAACCATTATTAAAAAATAAAGAATCAAATCTCTCATCAATCATAGCTTTTGAATTTTCCAAACTAATATATAACACAGCATAACCTTGAATTGACATAGCTGAAGCTAAATAAACCAAAAACATTGTCTTACCTATACTTGTAACACCAAGTATAACTGACAATGTTCCTTGTCGTAAACCCCTCCCTAAAACTCTATCTAAACTAGGAATCATAGTTCCAATCTTAATATCTCTATCATCAATTTTAGCTATATACCTTTTTAAAATCTCTGTTTCAAGTAAAATAGGATGTAAATTATCAATGCTCTTTATACTTAAACTATCCTCAGTTTTCTTTATAGTATTCCAAATATCCTCTATCTTACCCTGTTCGTATAATTCAGCACTATGCTCAAGCATTACTTTCACAGCTTCTTTTTTAGACCAATTTACTATTAAATCTTCAATAACTTTTTTATCAACTTCTTTTAATTCAACAGTACCTATAAAATCCAATCTTTCCTTTATATCCGTTAATAATTTGTCATTTTTTATATCTTGCTCTAAATAAGAACCTAATAGAGAAATAGCTGGTATTGCCCCATAATTATCAACACTCTTAACTATTCCTCTCCATATACATTTATCAATCTCGCTTGAAAACCAATCAACTTGTATATACTTAATCCAACGCAAATCTTTCAATGTAAATATGGTTCTAAAAAACAAATCAACGTTCAAATTTGTCTCCTATGACTATCTCCAACAATCTCAAAAACTCGGCACATTTCCTTTAACCTATCCCTCACTCTTAAATCTATATCCCAATTTTCCACAAATAAATTAGAAGAAAAGCATAATATTTTATTACTATTATAACACCTAAAAACTATCTCTTTTACAATATCAATTTCTTTCTCTTTATATCCCATACAAAATAAATCATCTATAAAAATAATATTACCTCTGCCAATAACCTCAACTAATTCTGAATGTTCCAAATCATACAAATCACTAAAATTTAACCAAATAGGTAATTGACCGTTTTCATTTATAGTTCGCCACATTCTTTCTTTATACAAAGATGCCAGCAAATGTGTTTTACCTACCCCAACAAATCCAACTAACCCTAAACCGGTACCCCAGCTATCCTTTTTAATTAAATCATCAATAACAATTTTTATAATATCGTTACCAACCCAATCAAAATCTTCTAATTTTTTTAAAGCATGAACATGCCCAACTAATTCACCAATAGCATAATTTGTCATAACTCAATCTCACCTTCTAATTTTTCCCAATTTTTTTCGACCTGCTCAGGTGAATATCTTTTTTTTAAAAGGACATCACTTATACCTCTTTTTTTATCTTCCATATACATTCTAGCTACATAAGTCAAATAACCGTGTTTTGTAGTTTTTTCCAAAAAAGAACTAACACCTATCGTTAAAATTTCGCTCCATTTCCTAGAAACCATACCTATTTTATAATCTTCCCTTTTTATTATTCCTTTCTTCTTTTCTACTTCAATACAAATTTCATTTCGCTTTCTACATTTATTCTCATCTATAAGAGCCTTCATAGTCAAAGGCTGAGTGATTTTATCCCAACACTCATGCTGTCGTCTAATATATTCTAATACAGTAATTCCAAATTCCTTAACTAATCTTTTTGCAATTTTAGCTGCTTCTGTAACCTGATTATCTAATATAATCTTCTTTCCCCATCGTTTACCGCAATATTCTGAATATGCAACCATAAATTCTTTTATATACCGTTCAGAGTATTCATTAACTTCAAACACAGACAAATAATCTAATACTCTATTATACAACCGGCCAAAAGTGTGCCCTTTTTCAAATATACTCCATTCTATCAATCCACGGATAAATCTGTTCCGTAATTTAATATCATTCCATATTTGAGGAACTTCACTTGATATTTCAGAATATAACTTAGCAGCTCCTAACAAATCATCGGCCCATATTCTTGAATGCTCAGCATACACTTCTTTTCCAATATCCAAAATTTCTTGAACCTCTTTAAATTGCCGTCTTTCTCCCATACAAATCCAATTCCCTTTATACTATCAATTCAT
>ERZ1292623.3081-Hain-H51-01um-R1-3081-length-14458-cov-5_pt1 | contig 14458 bp, 13 predicted proteins | sample MGYA00564398_ERZ1292623 | MGnify/ENA primary metagenome ERZ1292623 (study PRJEB36523, sample SAMEA6512633) | groundwater metagenome | collected 2019-01-07 | study: AquaDiva: Metagenomics assemblies of 32 groundwater samples
CAGCTTATGCTCAAAAAGTTCCTATAGCATTAACAACAATTTATGATTTTCATAATTTTTCTTATATAATTAAAAGTGCTATTCCATTAAAAACTAAAGTTAAACAAATTGCTTATAATTTATTAAATAAATATTTTCAAAATTTTTCTAAAGTTAAAAAAATGCTTACACAAGCAAGTATACTATTTCCAGATACATGGATGGAAGGAAATTTTTTAATTAAAAATTTTAAAATTTCTCGTAAAAAAGTATTTCCAGTACCTCATGGTGTAGATGAAAGATTTATGTATGCTAAACCAAATTTATTTTATAAAAAATATGGGTTAAAAGATTTTGTACTTTATGTTGGTAGAATTGAAATAAGAAAAAATGTTTTAAATTTAATTAGAGCATTAAAAAATATAGATTTAGATTTAGTTATTATTGGAAAAGCTGAACCAGATCAACAAGCTTATTTTGAAAAATGTAAACGTGAAGCAAATAAAAAAGTTCATTTTCTTGGGCAATTTCCACATGAATCTAAATTACTTGAATCAGCTTATGCTGCAGCTAAAGTTGTAACTTCTCCAGCAGATTATGAAACTCCGGGATTATTTGGATTAGAAGGTGGGTTGGCTCGTGCAAATATTGTTATAACAAAACGTGGAAGTACCAAAGATTATTATGGCAAGTATGTTTGGTATGTGAATCCGGATGATATTAAAGACATTAAAGCAAAGTTATTACAAGCTTATAAATCAGAAAAGAGTAATGATTTAAGAGATCATATTAAGAAAAATTTCTTATGGGATAAAATTGCTAAAAGAAATTTAGAAGGTTATAAAAAAGTTTTATAAAAATTAAATTTTACCCATAAATAATAATATTAATAAATCTTATTATTTTACTAAGAGTACATGAAAGAAAAGTTTTTTAAAAATAAGAGGAAGGTTCTTCCAAAATAAAAAATGAGCAATATTTTTGAAAACAAAATTATTTTAGTAACCGGGGGTGTTGGTTCTATTGGTTCTAAGGTAGTCGAAGGACTCCTTAACTATAATCCAAAACAAATTAGGATTTTTGATAATCGTGAAACTGAAGAATTTGCTATGCAAAATAATATGGCTCAACACCCGAATCTACGATTCCTCATAGGAGATGTACGAGATAAAAACCGCCTTAAAATAGCCATGGAAAACGTAGACATGGTTTTCCATGCTGCAGCTCTGAAGCATGTTCCGGGATGCGAATACAATCCTTTTGAAGCTGTCAAAACAAATGTGTACGGCACTCAAAATGTCATTGATTGTGCTCTTGAGAATAATGTCGAAAGAGTCATCAACATAAGTACCGATAAAGTAACCAATGCTATTAACACTTTAGGAGCTACTAAGCTGCTCGCAGAACGGCTCATAACTACTGCACGACATTATCATGGTGGTAAGCGCACACTTTTCTGCTCTGTCCGTTTTGGTAATGTGCTTAAAAGTAGGGGCTCAGTCATTGAAATATTCGAAGAACAAATCAAAAACGGTAATCACATAACCATTACCAATCATAACATGACACGCTTTTTTATATCAGTTCAACAAGCTGTAAATTTAGTTTTTAAAGCTACAGAACTTATGCAGGGTGGAGAAATCTTTATCTTGAAAATGCCTGCCATTAAACTGCAGGATTTGGCAGAAGTGATGATTGAAGAATTAGCACCTAGATATAATAAAAAACCAGATCAAATCCAAAGTAAAATCGTTGGGGTACGCCTAGGTGAACGTATGTATGAAGACCTGATGACTGAAGAAGAAGCTGAAATAGCGCTAGAAACAGATGAACTTTTCGTTGTGCTTCCAAGCAGAACATATTTGCATTCCTTTGAGATGCCAAATCATAGCTATCCTAATGCAGTAAAGGCAGCCCCGAAACGCTATAGTACAATGACAACTAAGCTACTCACCAAAGAAGAGCTATATACAATGCTTAAAAGAGAAAACATAATTTAAACTCTAAAAAATATTTATTTAAATCATTCAATATTAACTATTTTTAAACCAGTCTAATGTTTTTTGTAAACCCTCTTCTAGACTAACCTTAGGTTGCCACCCCAATTCTTTTTTAATTTTCTCGTAAGAAACAGCATTATGTTTAGCATCTCCTTTTTTAAAATCTATATGTTTTTTTCCTGATTTTGAATTTGTAAGTTTTTTTAATTTAAAATAGAGCTCATTAATAGAGGTTTCAAGCGAGGTTCCCGCATTATAAATAGTGTTGTTTAAATTAGATAATGCCAATAAATTAGTTTTTATTACATCAGAGATATAGGTATAATCTCTAGTAGCTTTGCCATCTCCGAATATAGTAACATCTTCATTTTTTAACATCAATCCTAGAAAAACAGAGATAACACCAACTTCCCCAAAAGGATTTTGTCTTGGTCCATAAACATTTGAATAACGAAAGATTACATAATCAATTCCATGCACTTCCTTATAAAAGCGAGTATAATGTTCACATGCTAATTTTGATACGCCATAAGGAGATACAGGAAATGTTGGAGTTGTTTCTGTGCAAGGTAAATTATCTGTTTCTTCATAGACACTATAAGAAGAAGAGAAAATAAATTTTCTAACATTATATTCCTTACAATTTTCTAATGTATTTAATAAACCTATTATATTATTTTTAGCATCGTAAACTGGGTCTTCTACCGAATTTCTTACTACTAAATGAGAAGCATGATGATTAACAACATCAAATTGATGTTGTTTGAATACTTGAGATAAATCATCATTAGCTAAGTCTAATTGATAAAATCTAGCCACTGGGTTTATATTTTCTTTTTTCCCAGTAGCAAGATTATCTATAACACATACTTCGTGTCCTTCTTTTAAATAGGCATCTACTACATGACTTCCAATAAATCCTGCTCCTCCGGTAACTAAAATTTTCATTTTAAAAATTAGATAATAAGTTCTAAAAACAACATAAAATTTATAAATGTTTTTTATTAAAAAGATCTATGCAAAATGTTTCTTTTACTATCCCAAACTATAATGGAGTAAAAACTATTAGTAAGGTAATTGATTCTATATTAAAACAAAATTATAAAGGAAAAAAAGAAATTATTGTGGTAGATGATTGTTCTAAAGATAAAAGTTTAGAAATATTAAAAAAATATAAAAAAATAGGCAAAATTAAATTAATAGTTAACAAGAAAAATTTAGGTCAAGTTAAAACTAATAATAAGGGAATGAGAATGGCAAAATATGAAGTAATTTGTAATTTTCCTTGTGATTATGTCTTAAAAAATAAAAATTGGTTAAAAGAAATGGTTAAGGCATTAAATAGTAATAAAAATGTCGGTATGGTAGAAAGTAGAATAATTTTACCTAAAAAAGCTTGGAATAAATTTGGTTTTTGGGATAAAGTTGTTCTTGCTCAAACTTTTCATAAAGATTATAGTGGTAAGGGAAATTATTTAACAGTTATGTTCAAAAAAAATATATTAAAAGAAGTTGATTTTTATGATGATAAAACATTTAATACAGGTGCTGATACAGATTTAAGATTAAAAATTCTAAAAAAAGGATATATTTTAACACGAGGAAATGCTACTTTATTGCATTATCATGGATATTATAATATTGGTTTTTTTGGGCAGTTATTTAGGAAAGCTATGCCTTTAGCAACATCTGCTGGTGTTGATTTTAGAAGACATAAATTTATAACAAGAGGTTATAATGTTTTAATTTCCACTATACTCTATATAAGTCTGTTCGTTCCTTATCTACGATACCTAGCTATTTCTTTATTATTTTTAATTATTGGTAGATATACTTATTTAGTTGCAAAATATATAAAAGATTTTAGGATAATTTTTGTTCCGCTATTTAAATTATTTAAAGATATTATTATAATAATTGGTTTTTGGAAAGGTTTTATAGCAGGAAAACAAAAATTCTAAACTTTTATAGCTTCTATTTTCATAAAATTACATCCTAAATATTTTGGTAATAAGTAATCAATATGATAATCTTTCCATGTTCCTGTTAATCTTATATAATCTGTTTTAATTATTTTAAAGCCAAGTAATTTTAACACTTTTATAATGTGTTTCATTTGAAATAACATTTTATGATGCACTTCCGGATGATCAGGATAATCTTTTTCCCATAAGTCAGCATGATAATTGCCAAGATGTAAATGATATCTCCAATAATCACCATTATCCACTATAATAATTAATTTACCATTTTTCTTTAAATATTTTTTGCAACCTTCTAAAAATAACATGGGGTTACCTAAATGATCTAACACTCCATTATTGTAAACTATATCAAATTTATTATGGAATTTTTTTGATAATTGTTTATTTAAATCCCAAACAAAATCTACTCCAGGTAATTTAACAAAATCAATTCCAAAAGCATTTTTTAATTTATTTCTTCCACATCCTAAATCCAGAATTTTCATAAATCTTAATTCAATAGAAATATTTATATAAATAACTAATGATATTTAATTATGCATAATTATACAACAGTTTCAATTCCTAGACCATTAGCTGATAAAATTAAGAAAAAAATAGAAAAAACAGGATTTAGTTCTGTATCAGATTATGTTACATATATTTTACGTGAAATAATTTCTAATGTAGAAGAAAAGGGTAAAAAAGAAGCTTTTTCTAAAGAAGATGAAGAATTAGTTAAAAAAAGATTAAAGAGTTTAGGTTATTTATAAAAAAGCGAACCTTTATATATTAATTATATATAATTACATATAATTAAGATATATTAAGGGTGGTATTATGGATTATTTAGATGAACTTGAAAATAAGAGTATTTATATTATAAGAGAGGCCTATTACCAATTCAAAAACATTGGTGCATTATGGAGCATTGGTAAAGACTCTACAACATTGGTTTGGCTTTGTAGAAAAGCTTTTTTTGGTAAAGTTCCATTTCCTTTAGTTCATATTGACACAGGACATAAATTTCCTGAAATGTATGAGTTTCGTGATAAATATGTAAAAGAATGGAATTCTAATTTAATTATTGGAAGAAATGAAGAAGCAATTAAACGAGGGGTGATTTGCAAACCAGGAGATACTCATGAATGCAGTACAGAATTAAAAACTAAAGCTTTACAACAAACAATTCAAAAATATGGATTTAAAGCATTATTAGTTGGAATAAGAAGAGATGAACATGGTATAAGAGCTAAAGAACGTTATTTTTCACCAAGAGATGCTTCATTTAAATGGGATTATAAAAATCAACCAGCTGAACTTTGGGATCAATATAAATCAAAATCAGAGGATAATACTCATATTAGAGTACATCCGTTATTACATTGGACAGAATTAGACATTTGGCAATACATTAAACGTGAAAATATTCCAATTAATATTTTATATTTTGCTAAGAATGGTAAAAGATATAGAAGTTTAGGATGCGCTACTTCTACCTTTCCTATAGACTCTAATGCAGATACTGTAGATAAAATAATTGAGGAATTAAAGACAACTAAAGTAGCTGAGAGATCTGGTAGAGCATTAGATAAAGAAAGTACTTATCAAATGCAAAGATTAAGAGCTTTGGGTTATATGTAATATGGAAGAAAAATTTCTTAGATATATAATACTTGCAATATTCGCATTTATCGCAGAATTAATAGATGGTGGTTTAGGAATGGGTTATGGTGTAAGTTTAACCACATTTCTTCTATCTATTGGCTTTACAACTGCAATTGCAAGTGCTTCTGTTCATATTTCAGAAATATTTACAACATTAATTTCAGGAGTTTCGCATTTTAAACTTGGAAATTTTGATAAAAAAATTTTTACTTATTTAACAATTACAGGAGTTATTGGCGGGGTGTTAGGAGCTTATTCAGCAGTTAAATTACAAAATTTAAATTTTATAAAACCATTAATCTCAACAATATTATTAATTTTTGGCTTAATTATAATTTTAAAATATATAAAGAAAAAACATGAAATAGAATATTTACAGCCAAGAATAAGAAAATTAGCTCCTTTGGGGTTTTTTGCAGGATTTATAGATGCTCTCGGTGGTGGTGGTTGGGGTCCAATTACAACACCTGCTTTAATCGCAACTAATACGCACCCAAGAAAAGCGATTGGCTCTGTAAATTTTGCTGAATTTTTTGTTGTAATTGCTGTTTCAATAACATTTTTATTAACATTACAAGATATAAATTATAAAATAATTATACCAACAATTATTGGTGGAGCAATCTCAGCACCAATTGCAGCTAAATTAACAAAAAAATTAAATCATAAAACTTTAGGATTATTAGTTGGAATTATAATTATAATTTTAAGTTTAAGAAATATTTTAAAATCTTTGGGAATCGGGTTTTTATTCTAAAATGGAACAAAACATTAATGAAAGAGAACAGATGAAGATTGTTATAGTTGGTCATATAGATCATGGTAAATCAACATTAATTGGAAGATTATTATATGATACTAATTCTTTGCCTGATGATAAAATTAAAGAAATAAAAATGGTTTCTGAAAGTTTAGGTAGAGAGATAGAATTTGCTTACATAATTGATAATTTACAGGAAGAACGTGAGCAACAATTAACTATTGATACAGCACAATTATTCTTTAAAACAAAAAAAAGAAATTATGTAATTATAGACGCCCCAGGACATAAAGAGTTTATTAAAAATATGGTTACTGGTGCAAGCCAAGCAGATTTAGCAATTTTATTAGTAGATGCTAAAGAAGGGATTAAAGAACAAACAAAAAGACATTCTTATATAATTAAATTATTGGGAATAAAAAATTTGATAGTTACAATAAACAAAATGGATTTAGTAAATTATGATGAAGATAAATTCAATCAAATAAAAAAAGAAATTTTAGGATCTTTAGCTAAACTAGAAATTTTTTCAGATTATATAATTCCAATATCTGCATTACATGGAGAAAATATAGTAAATAAATCTAAAAAAATGTCTTGGTATAATGGATTAACGCTTATTGAAGCACTTAATAATTTTAATATTAAAAGAGAAATTAAAGAGAGTCTTAGATTACCAATTCAAGATATTTATAATATTAATAATAAAAAAGTTATTGTAGGAAAAGTTGAATCTGGAGTCTTAAAATTAAATGATAAAATTAAGATTTTACCAATAAATCAAGATAACTTAATAAAAAGCATAGAATCGTTTAATGCGAGAAAAGATTTTGCAATTGCTGGAGAAAGTATTGGGATAACTCTAGCTAATGATAATAATTTAGATGTAGGAATGATAATATGTGATGATAAAAATTTATCTAAAATTGTTAGAGAATTCAAAGCAAAATTATTTTGGATGTTTAATAAAGATTTAAATTTAAATGAAGAATTAATATTAAAATGTGCAACTCAAGAAGTTAAATGTAAAATAAAAGAAATACAAAAAAGAATTGATTCTTCTACATTAGAGATAATCGAAGAAAATTCTAAAATATTAAAAGAAACAGAAGTTGGGGAAGTGATCATTAATACGGATCAAGATTTAGTAATAGAAGATTTTAATGATATACCAGAATTAGGAAGATTTGTTATAATAAAAGATTTAGATATAGCTGGCGCTGGAATAATAACATAGTTTAATTAAAACAAGAAATTATTTTTCCATCTACATCTTCTGAAATTTGTATATTAAAAATTTTAAGAATTGTTGGAAAAATGTCTAATATATTTGCTTCTAATTTATAATTTTGTTTTACATTTTCTCCATAAATAATTAATATTCCATTATCCCTATGATCTGCGGACCTATAAACCTTATCTTCATTAAATAAATCGATTAGTTTAGAATTAAAACCCTCTTGCAGTATATAACCATCTTCTGTTATAACAAACAAATCTGGTGCATTTTTTAAATTTTCACCATTATAAATTTCACTAGCAGAATATACATTTTTAATTATCTTTTTGCCATTGTCTTCCAAGTTAAATAAATCATTCTTTAAATTTTTTAAAATTTCATTATATTCATTTTCTTCAATAATTCCATTAGGATCTCGTCCCTTTAAATTAATTAAAATATATTGCCCTGAATAAGAATTAAAATATGCTTTTGTACCATTCCAATCTACATTTGTAAGATCTTGGGAAGGAATTAAATTTTTCATTTTATTTCTCATTTTTTCAGGTAATCTAAATATTAAATGTTTTATTTTTAATTTATATGCTATCTTTATTAAAAAATCTTTTACATTAATTTTATTTTCTTTTATATTACTCTTTAATTTCAGATATCCTTTTTCTAACAAAAAGTTGTTAATAAAAATTTGTTTATATATCGGGCCAAATCCATGATCCGAGATAACAAATAAATTTACATCCTTAGGTAATTTTAATAATATTTCGCCTAAAATATTATCTAATTTTTTATAATAATCATGAATAGCATTTTCAAATTTATTTCCTTTAACATAAGCAGGATGTTTGGAGTCCATGTACTTCCATAAATAATGTTGTAATCTATCTACATCTTCAAATACTGCAATAAACAAATCCCATTCCTCATTTTCTATTATATGAAGAATTAAATTTTTATAATAATTCGTAACCTTATATAAGTCCTCTAAGAGTGCTTCGTAATTTTTATATTCTAAATTTTTGGGGTCTATACCTGTTTTATAATCTGGGTTTAGTTTAAATATTTTTTCTTTATAATCTCGTGGATAAGTAAAATCAGTTTTAATAGAAGGTGTTTCTGCACCACATATCATAATTCCGTTTAATGGTTGTGGTGGATAGGTAGCTGGTAAATTCAGTATAATAGATTTTTTATTATTTCTAGAAAGAACGTCCCAGAGGGCTTCTGTTTTTCTATCATATGAGTTTATTAATTCTTTATTATAATTTTTAATTTTAAAAAAGTCAAATATGTTATGCTTAGCAGGATTTTTCCCGGTAGCAAATGAAGTCCATCCTGGTGGGGTTAACATGGGAATTATAGTATGTAAATAACCACTTGTACCATTTCTAATAAGTTTAGAAAAATTAGGCAAATTATTCCCCCATAGATTAATTAAATCTAGGCTTCCCCCATCTATCCCAAAAATAAAAACTTTTGGCATATTAAAAAATTTTATTTAGATAGATATTTAAAAACTACTATTAAAAATTATTATATAAAAAATAATAATATTTTTAAATATTCCTAATAAATCAATATTAAAAATAAAAATGACACATATTTTTAATGCCAAAGAACGAGAAAAATATTTTGATAATTATGCGAATCTTTTTGCTAATGTAACATGTACAAGAGATGATATAATATTAGATCTTTTAATTCCAATATGTAAAAAGAATTTGGGTAATAATCTAAAAATGATTGATTTTGGGTGTGGTGGTGGAAATCTTCTTATAAGCTTAAATAATATGGGGTTTTATGCATATGGAATAGAAAAAAGTGAAAGGTTGTATAATATAGCAAGAGAAAGAATATTAAAGGCTGGTTATAAGGAAGAGCAAATAATAAAAGGCGGGATAGAAGCCTTACATAATTTTGAGCCAGAATCAATTGATGTTGTTATGGTTATAGGGGTGTTTCAATATCTATCCCCAGAAGAATATGAAGAATTATTAAATAACATACATTATGTATTAAAAAAAGGTGGTTACTTAATTTGTTCTTTTCAGAATGCATTATTTGATCTTTTTACCTTTAATAAATATACTTTAGACTTTTATAAAGAGAAATTTATTAGACCGTTGGGTGTTGATAAGTTATTAGGTGAAGGAGTTTATGAAGATTTAAAAAACCTTATCACAAATCCAGACAAGCCAGATTATTCACCAGCTATTGCTCGTGATAACATTTATGTAAGAACCACAAATCCGCTTACAATTGAAAAAGAACTTAAAGAAAAGAAATTCAAATTAATAGAAAAATATTTTTATGAATTCCATCTTGTTCCAAGATTAATTGAAAAAAAATATGAAGCTTCTCTTATACCACTTATAAAAGAATTTGAAGTAAAAATATCAACAGAGTGGTTTGGTCATTTTATGGCAAATGCTTTTGTTGCACATTGTGTTAAAATTTAAACTTTGGTCTTTATAATTTTATTTATTAATTCAATAATTCTATTACAAGAATTACCATCATTTACAGAGTAATTAACGATAATAAATTTTTCTATATTTTTTTTGATTTTTTCTTGTAAATCTCTATTTTCAATTAAATTTTTTAATAGTTTTTTTAAATCACCCGGTTTTTTAGCATGCAAAGCTGCATTGAATTGTGTATAACCAGTATAGTCATTTGTATTAAAATAAGTATCCATTACTATGACTGGTTTTTTAATTAATATTGCCTCTAAACCCATTGTAGATAATCTAGTTATTATAGCAAAAGAAGCATTAAGTAGATTATAAATATCAATGTCATTTGAAATAGTATAAGCATTAAAATTAAATTTTCTTGCTATTCCAGTTACTATTTCATTGTCTAAAGATCCAGAAGGATGATTTTTTATTAATAAAAATGCATCTGGCAAATCTTTGATTGTTTTAAATAATTCTTCATAAAATTTTTCAAATTGTTTTTTTGTGAATGGGCTATTTATGGGACGCTCAAATAAATTTTTAGTATAACGTTCTGCCGTATATAATATTATTTTTTTATTTAAAGGAATATTATAACGTTTATAGATTTCTTCTTTTGGAATTGGTTTGTTATTATAATATTCGTCAAATAATGGAAATCCGGTAACAGCTATTTTATTTTTAAGTTCTTTATAATTTTTAATAATTGTTTCTGCTTGATTTTTACTATAAACAGCCATTTTCTGTGAAGAAAATGGTAAGAATAAACTGCCTTTTTTCTTTTCCTCGTTTATTCTTTTTTCGGATAGAAATCCTTCAAGTAAAGTTAATGTTGGAATGTTTAATTCATTAGCAGTTTTAATTATTGTTTTTTCTAATGGTAAAATATCATTATGGGTAACAACCATACTTAAATTTAATTTTTTTATAATCTCTATATATTTTATTAATTTAACAAAATCTTGTAAAAAAGTTTCTTTGAGTTTATTCTCTAATATGTTAAATAATTCAATTTTATAATACAAAGATTTCTTAAATTTATTATTTTGTTTTAATGAATTCCATTTTTCTTCTAGTTCTTTTTTGATGTAATTTATTTTTTTATTTATTCGATAATCATTATATTCTTTAAAGGTTATATAATAATCGCAATATTTACTAAAAATACCTCTGCCTAGGTTTTCCCCACCCCTAATTATAATATTATTTTTATTTTCTTTTAGTTTTAATAATAAAGGAGAGATTTGTCTTAAATTACCCAAGAACAATATATTATTTCTTCTTGTTCTTTTTAAATTATGAAATTTAAACAATAAATTCTGGAATTTTGCTATATATTTATAAGAAATATTTCTTATTTTATTTTTAAAAAACTCTTTCTTTGTTTTTTTAAATAAATGATAATTTAAATTTATTTTTTTATTTTTAATTAATTCTTTAATAATATTTATATCTTCTTCATTTTCTGTAATTATACTTATATTACTTGGTTTTTTATTTTTAATTAAATAATATAATAAATCTATTTTTAGAAAAATTGGCCATAATTTTAAGAAATATGCCTCGACTAATTCACCTAAAGATAAATCAAAATATGTTATCTCATTTTTAATTTTTTTATACCAAGTTTTTTTAAATTTTATAATCTCCTTATATATCTTTAAATAATTTTGTGGTTTAATATAATCGTCTAATAAAATATATTTAATAGAATTATTTACAATATTATTATTTAAATAAACAACTAAATCGTATTGAAGTTGATTAATTAGTTCATTAGTTTTATCATTATTTTGATCTACATTGATTATTAAAAGATTTCTAACATTCGCCATAATAAATTTGTATAGAAAAAATTTATAAATTATACTTTAGCAATTCTTCTTTATTATCTATAATTTTTTTCATAGCATTAACTATATCATCCATATCATTCAAAGTTGCTGGTGGTCTGCACATCATTGTTAATATAATTTCTTTTTCATGTAATCTTTCTGCTACTGGACAAATTCCCTTATCATAATTAACATACTTACCAAAATGCTCTATTGCAAAATGCTTATTTTCATGATAGATTGGAGCTAAATATAATGGACGAACATAACCAGCACCAAATGGAATTCCTTCAGCATTTAAAGCCTTAATAAATAAATCACGAGGAATTTCAACTTTATCTTCGTTATATTTGAAAGCTAAAACATAATAAACGTTTTTTCCTTTATCATTATTTAAACAAGGCTTTATTCCAGGAATCTCTTCTTCAATTCTTTTAGATAAATATTCTGATAATTTAATCCTTTCATTATTAAATTTATCAAGTTTCTTAAATTGCTCTATGCCTATAGCTGCGCCCAATTCAATCATTCTATAATTCCAGCCTAGAATACTAGAGTTATATTGTCTTGGTTGATTTGATATTATTGCTTCGCCATGATTTCTAATTAATCTTGCAATTTCAGCTATTTTATCATTATTTGTTATAAACATCCCTCCTTCTCCGCCACTAGTAATATTTTTGTTTTCTATAAGTGAAAAAATTCCACAATCACCTATTGTTCCTAATAATTTATCTTTATAGGTTGCACCGATAGTTTGTGCGCAATCTTCTATAACTTTTAAATTATGTTTTCTTGTAATGTCCATAATTTCATCCATTTTTGCAGATCCACCAAACAAATGCACAACAATAATAGCTTTTGTTTTCTGAGTTATTTTTTCTTCTAATTTTTTAGGATCAATACAAAAATCATCTTCACAAACATCAACAAATATTGGCACCGCATTATTCATTAAAACACATGTCGCACTAGATGTAAAAGAATAAGGGGTAACTAAAACTTCATCCCCTGGTTTAATATCACAAGCAACAACAGCTGCATGTAAACAAGCTGTAGCAGAATTCATTGCAACAGCATATCTTGTATTAAAATAATCACAAAATAATTTTTCAAATTCTTTTATTTTTTTACCCCCTAAAAAATATTCACCTGGAGAAGTTAAAAATGTGGATAATTCAGCGCTATTTAATACATCTAAAGCTGCTTTTTTCTCTTCTTCCTCGATTATAGGCCAATGAGGAAAAGGTTCTTTTCTATATTTTTCTCCACCATTTATTGCTAATATTGCCATTTTATTATTTTGATTTTATTTCAACATTGCTCATTTTTAAAGGCAGCATTATTTTCTTACCATCCTGCATTGCAGATTCATGAAATGCACAGATTAAAGCTAAAGATTCCCGAGCGTCTTCTCCACTTGATATAGGAATTTTATTCTGTTCTATACAATACATCAAATGTTTTACACCATTAATCATATGACTTTGCTCTACTCTCTTTATCACTGGATCAATTTTATATAATTCCCTATACTCTGAAAATTTATCACTTTGTTTAGCTTCATACATTTCTAAATCAAATCCATTTCTAGTTATCTCAATTGCTCCTTTAGTTCCATAAATAAACAGATTAAATCTTAGGTAATTCTTAACATCCAAAGATTGGACTGTACAAATAAATCCTTTCTTAAACCTAACTAGGCCATCTATATTAGGATCATCATCTTTTGTATTATAATGAGCCTGAACCCAATCGACATCTCCAAATAAAAAATTCGTTAAATCAAACATATGTGACCCAGAATTAGCTATTCCGGCAGTATAATAAAAACTTGCTTGTTGTATCTCTCCAATATTACCTCCATCGATAAATTGTTTTATTTTTGAATGAAAGCCGTCAAATCTACGAGGATAATCAACCATTAAAATTATATTATTATCTTTACAAAGTTTAATCATTTCATCAGCTTGTTTAAGATTAGTTGCAATGGGTTTTTCACAAAAAATAGCTCTGACTCCAAACTTTACACCGGATTTTAAAACATCATAATGGGTGGATGACCAAGTACAAATGCTTAATATATCCAGATCTTCTTTCTCTAACATTTCATTATAATCAGTATAAAGCTTATTAACACCCCACTTCTTACCACATATATTTAATTTATCTTTATCAATATCACATAAAGCAACCAATTCAATCCCATCTACATTTTTATAAGCTCCGGCGTGTGTCCAGACCACTTTTCTCTTTGGGTCATCATCAAAACCACTTGCAATTCTTCCCAATCCAACAATAGCTGCTTTATACATTTTACCCCTATTGGCAAGATGGAACAAAGGTTTATAAATATTTTTAAAGAATTTAATAATATGGAAATAAAAAAAATTGAGGGTATAGAAAAGGTTTTAGGCATATTATGGGAATATGATCAAGATCTTCAAAGAATTAATTTTCCGAAAGATAGTCCAAATTATGAAGTATTTAAAGAAAGAATTTTAGGGGAATATAAAGAAGAACCAGAAGGATTTTTTTTAGTTTATGAATATGATA